>OHGX01000172.1_pt1 | contig 53842 bp, 49 predicted proteins | sample 1567841 | NCBI WGS metagenome assembly OHGX01 (sample SAMEA3879587, study PRJEB24766) | human gut metagenome | biome: human-associated habitat; feature: feces | place: USA | collected 1985/1987 | reverse complement strand
TTTCTGAAATTCTTTTTGAATTTTCAGGGTTGTCTTACTATTCAGTTATCAATGTACTGTTATTAATTATCAAATGCTTTGCTTGAGATTACCTCAGCTTACTCAGAAGCTTTTGTGTTACTCTCTCGCGACAGCTTTAATAGATTACCATCATTCTTTTCATTTGTCAACAACTTTTTTCATATTTTTCAAAACTTTTTTTGAAGTCATACGAATCAGTTGTTAAGGATGATGGTTAACGCAGAAGGAGGGATTTGAACCCTCGCGCCGCTATTAACGACCTGCACCCTTTCCAGGGGTGTCCCTTCAGCCTCTTGGGTACTTCTGCTAAAAAACAGAGCCTATTGGCTCACCTGATTCTTATGTGCCGATTTACATTATTAAAACCACTTACTCAAGTGGTTTTAATTAGCGGAGAGGATGGGATTCGAACCCATGCGCCCGTGAAGACAAACGGTTTTCAAGACCGCCCCGTTATGACCGCTTCGGTACCTCTCCATTAGCTGACTGCTCATCAGCGACTTGATTATATTATCATCTCTTTTATGATATGTCAACAACTTTTTTCATATTTTTTTACTTTTTTAAAAATAACTCTGCAATGCCAATGTCTTCCGGTGTTGTAACCTTTATATTACGGTAGCTTCCTTCGCTCATATATACCTTTTTATCCGTATAACGCTCTACCAGCATTGCATCATCAGTTATATGCTTTTGTTCCGGTTTGTCTTCCAGCATTGAGCAATACGCTCCCCATATAAGCCTGAAATCAAACACCTGCGGAGTCTGGATCATCCATAATGTATTTCTGTCAGGCGTAGAAACAGCAAAATGTGCATTGTCCGCTATCTTTATTGTATCCTTGACCGGCATTGCCGCAACGCAGGCTCCATAATTACCCACATCAGCTCTCAGGCGCTTTAACATATCCGGATCGATGCAGGGTCTCGCTCCATCATGTATATATACCGATATACCACCGGCTTCATATGCATCATCTTCAGCGCAGCGTCCGGCAATCAGCTTAAGTCCGTTATACACAGAATCATATCGCTGTGCTCCGCCATGTACTATTCCTGTGACTTTGTCAATTGAATATCTGCCGGCAATATCATTTTTCACATAATCAGTATCATCCTTACGGCACACTATAATAATCTCATCTATAAAACTTTGCTGAAAAGCTGCAAGCGAATAATACAGAAGCGGCTTTCCTGCCACATCCATATACTGCTTGGGTATATCGCTGTTCATGCGGGCCCCGCGTCCTCCCGCCAGTACTATGGCTATATTCTTCACTGCAACCTCCTTAAGATATTGGTAGTAATCAGATTCTCTCGCCAAGCTTCAGATTAGGCACTGCATTAAGATCCCATCCGTGGCGCACTCCCTTTTTATACTCATAATAAGCTGCCGCACCAATCATAGCTGCATTATCCGTACAGAATATCGGGGATGGCGAATAGAACTTAACGCCTGTCTTATCACATTCTTTCTGAAGTGCTGCCCTGAGTGCAGAATTAGATGCAACTCCACCGGCAATTGCAAGTGTATCCATATTATATTCCTTTACGGCATGCATCGCCCTGCTTACAAGTGCATCAACAACAGCCTTCTGGAATGATGCCACTAAGTCTGCCCTGTTTATCTCTTCACCTTTCATCTCACATGAATTAATATAATTAAGTACTGCTGATTTAATTCCGCTGAAAGAAAAATCATATTCCGAGCCATCTACATGCGCCCTTGGAAATGCTATTGCGTCCGGATTGCCTTCCTTGGCAAGCTTATCTACCTTCGGCCCTCCCGGATATCCAAGTCCTACCGCTCTTGCGACCTTATCGAATGCCTCTCCTGCCGCATCATCCCTTGTGCGGCCTATTATCTCATACTCACCATAATCCTTTACTATTACGAGATGTGTATGTCCTCCTGATACAACAAGTGCTGCAAATGGCGGCTTCAGCTCAGGATGTTCTATATAATTGGCAGATATATGCCCTTCTATATGATGCACTCCTACCAGCGGTTTGTGCTTTGCAAATGCTATTGCCTTAGCCTCAGCAACCCCCACAAGGAGTGCTCCGACCAGTCCCGGGCCATACGTCACGCCTATCGCCGTTATGTCATCCAGTGTTACATCTGCCTCCTGTAATGCAAGTTCAATCACCTGGTTAATCTGTTCCATATGTTTTCTTGATGCTATCTCCGGTACCACTCCGCCATAAAGTGTATGAAGCGCTATCTGTGAAGAAATCACATTAGACAACACAGTTCTGCCATTCAGCACTACTGATGCTGCTGTCTCATCACAGGAGCTTTCTATAGCAAGTATAAGAACATCTCCGTCATTAGCAGTTATATTATCCTCATGGCACTCACTTCTTGCAAATGTCTGTGCCGTATTAGTTATGATTATATCATCTTCTTTTTTCATATCATCTTACCACCATAATATCAGTCATCACTTATCTTGGCAGAAGTTGCAAGCTCCCAATACAGAATCTTCCATCTGCCATCATCATCTTTTCTCATCTTATAGCTGTGGTATGCATTATTAAGGCTGTTGCCCTCTCTCACAAAATAAAGAACCGTACCTATTGCATATGATTTGCCCGCAATAGTCTTATATTCAAAATTAACAGAACTGTCAACCTTATAATCTGACACATATCTTCCAAGCGACCTGTAATTATCTACATCAGCCTTGAGGGCATCAATATACTCCTGATCCGTCTGCTTTCCCTTAAGTTCATTATCAAAAAGCTTACGTGCCTGCATTCCCAGCTTTTCAACCTGTTCATCAGTTGTGCCGGATGCATAAAATGCCTGTGTTATACGGGCATAAAGCTTAAGCACGTCCCTAGGTGATTCAGGATAATTATTATCAATATCAAGCGTTACAAGCTCCGCTGCTGATGAATTGCCTGATGCCGCAACAGTATTCTCCTGCTTGCCTGAATCTGAGTTACGGTTGGAAAGATAATAATAGTATCCGAGAACAAGTGCAGCCATGATAACCACAAGTACTATCGTTTTAACGTGTTTTTTCATACAAACCTCCGTTCTGCAGGATCGAATCCTGCACAAATCCTGCGTATGTCCGAATATTATTCCTGTTCAAAACCAAGCTCTACGGACAATCCGTCCTTGCCTGCTCTTGTGGCAGGAAATATGTCGGTCGCGCTGCGTATATATTCTTTCGGTCTGACAAGAGACGGACTGTAATGTGTAAGCCACATCTGCTTCACTCCCGCTTCCTTTGCTAGCTTTGCCGCCTCTGAGAATGTCATATGCTTATATTTGCGTGCATTGCCGTCTTTGTCATTATCTCCGTACATTCCCTCACATATGAACAGATCCGCACCCGATGCATTCTCCGCAATAGCTTTCACAGGTCTTGAATCAGTACAGTACGTTACTTTAATTCCTTTTCTTGACTCTCCCATTACCATGTCCGGTGTATATACATTTCCATCTGATTCAACCGTCTGTCCATGCTGGAGTCTGTTCCAGCAGCTCTTTGGTATTCCTCTTGCTACTGCCTGTTCAACATTGAATCTTCCGGTCCTTGCTATGCTTACCGAGTAGCCATAGCATGTAACGGCATGATTAACCTTAAATGCATCGATTATATATCCGCTGAGTTCAAAATGCTCCTGTGGATTCTCAAGCTCGATACATCTGATCTCAAACGGCAGTTCAGGCGCAATAACTCTCAGGGCATTCACGACTTTGGTAAGCCCCTTTGGACCTATTATAGTCAACGGCTCCGTCCTGTCAGCATTGCCCATGGTCAGCAACAGTCCCGGAAGACCACTTATGTGATCCGCATGAAAATGTGTAATGCACAGAATATCAATAGGTTTAAAGCTCCAGCCTTTCTCTTTTACCGCCACCTGCGTTCCTTCACCGCAGTCTATCAGAAGACTGCTGCCGTTGTACCGCAGCATAAGCGATGTGAGCCACCTTCCCGGAAGTGGCATCATTCCGCTCGTTCCGAGCAAACATACATCAAGCATCATTACTCCTTCATTCTTATAATATCTTAGACATTACATATGCGTCTTCTACCGGCTTTTCGTAGAAATTCTTTCTCACTCCTATATTGTGGAAGCCTTCTGTCTCATACAGATGCTTTGCAGCCTCATTACCTGCGCGTACTTCGAGGAAGAATATATTAACATTCTTTTCAAGTCCGCGTTTTACAAGTTCCTGCATAAGAGCACGCGCAATGCCATTCTTTCTGTAATGTTCATCAACTGCGACATTGACTATATTTCCTTCTCCGAGTACCGTCCACATACCGCAGTATCCGGCAATTCTGCCGTCTGTTTCGCATACAATATAAACATTGTCAGGTGTATTCATCGCATCCTGAAGTGATTTTCTTGACCACGGAATTGAAAAAATGCTTTTCTCGATTGCCGAAACCTCATCAAGATCTCTCTCTTCCATCTGCCTTATAGTCCAGTCCATCTATGCCTCATTCCTGTCTGCGCGCTCACGTTCCGCCTGTGAAGGTCTCAGATAGTCAGGAACATGTTCAGCCGCATCTGCCGCAAGCCCCATATTGGCAAGCTGTACGCCTCGTACGGCAACACTTGCTGCTCTCGGCATTACATTGTGATCCGCCGCTATTATTGCATCAACGTTAAGTGCTGATTCTATCAGTTCTCTGTACATATATACGGCATCACCTGCAAATACGACCGGACGTCCAAGCTGATTAAGCTTTTCCATAACCTCCTGCGCTGCAAGCAATGACTGATTCATTATAATCTCCAGGTTTCCGCCATCATTGTAGTTGAAGCGGTATATTCCCGCGTATACATTGCCCCTTCTTGCATCCATTATAGGACATACAATACGGTCTGTTCCGGATACATTCATAGCCAGTCCCTCAAGCGTCGGGACAGATACCACCGGCTTACCCAGAGCAAGACCTATTCCCTTGCCTGTAGCAGAGCCTATTCGTAATCCCGTAAAAGACCCCGGTCCTGCAGATACTGCAATAAGGTCTATGCTCTCAACGGGTGTCCCCGTCATAGTACAGATACTGTCTATCATCGGAAGCAGTGTCTGCGAATGCGTCTGTTTAAAATTAGTACTGTATTCAGCCGTAACAGTATTATCCGTAAGTATTGCTGCAGATGCTGTTACCGATGAACTTTCAATTGCTAATACTCTCATAATTCATTAAGTCCTCTGACTGTTATTTTACGATAATCAAATCCTTTATCAAGCACTTTTTCAATAGTTACCATTATCGTCTCCTGCGGAAGCAGTTCCGCAATAAGGTGCCCCCATTCAACAAGGCATACGCCGTCTGAGAAAAAATATTCCTCATAACCTATCTCATCCATCTCCGTCACATCACCAATGCGATAGACATCAAAATGATAGAACGGCAGTCTTCCTCCATTATACTCCTGCACAATTGTAAATGTAGGACTGTTGACAGGCTCCGTTATTCCAAGCCCGGCTGCAAATCCCTGTGTAAATACCGTCTTGCCAACCCCCAGGTCGCCATCCAGACAGTATATCTGTCCCGGACAGGCTCCGGCCGCAAGTTTTTTACCAAGATTGTAAGTATCTTCTGAACTAAACGATTCAATTATCATTATCTGTCAGCCCCGTTTCTATTCCACATAAACTATTTTATTGAAACCTTATATCTGCCAATACCATCAGTCATGACCTTACGTATATCCGCAAGTTTATCTGTAACTTCATTCTTTGGTATTATATTGGCTCTTGTAGGTGTAAAGTAGATAAGTATACATCTGCCCGTATCCTTCACCCTGTATACACGTTTCCATTCAACATGTGCTTCATCTTCACCCATCTTCACCGTTATTCCGCTCTCATCAAGCAGATAATGCATAGGTTTTGCAAACTGCTCCGAAGCAGCTGCTTTCTTAGAGTGAGTTACCAACTGCAACGGTATCACCACAATGAAAACAATTCCAAACAGCAGTGCAAGCAGTGCAAATGTCAGACTCATTGTGTCCTGATGCATAACGGCGTATACGCCAAGTCCGAGCATCATAAGCCCCAGAATTATCTCACACCACCCACTGAGCGAGTGATATTTGTGGTAGAACTTATAGTTCATAATATCATCAGCTTTAACATTTATATCAAATTCAACCTTCACTATTAATCTCCATTCTACAGGCACGTATCCTGCTATTTGAAAAACTTACTGAGTCTGCTGAGGTCAAGCTCGCCGTTACTGCCGGACCGGTTATTGTTACCGCCATTGCGTCCGTTGTTCCTTCCCCTTGTGCCATTCTTAGAGTTACCGCTGCCCTTATGTCCTGAACGCTTCTGCTCTCTTGCAGCATCAGCCTTGGCATAAGCAGCTTTGGCAGCTTCCGGTCTTCCGGTAAATGCATCCGTATTCTCGTCAATCCGCATTGTAAGTGAGATTCTCGCCTTGGCTGCATCTACATCAAGCACCTTGACATCTACTATATCACCGACGCTTACGGCATCAAGAGGATGCTCTATTCTTCTGTTGGAAATCTGTGATATATGTACAAGTCCGTCCTGATGCACTCCTATATCAACGAACGCACCAAAATCAATCACATTGCGAACCGTTCCCTTGAGTATCATTCCCGGCTTAAGGTCCTTCATATCAAGAACATCCTTACGCAGAATAGGCTTCGGCATAGACTCTCTCGGGTCTCGTCCCGGCTTTTCAAGTTCCTTTACAATATCTTCAAGTGTAATCTCACCTACCGAAAGCCGCTCCGCCATCTCCTGCATACTGTCAATCTTACTGTGAAGCTGCGCAAGTTCACCGGACGTAATTGCATTAACATCATAGCCAAGCAGCTTAAGAAGCTGTGCCGCAGCGTCATAACTCTCAGGATGTACACTTGTTGAATCAAGCGGATTATCTCCTCCCTGTATTCTCATAAATCCCGCACACTGCTCGTATGCCTTAGGTCCAAGCTTCGCCACCTTAAGAAGCTGCTTTCTGTTGGTAAATCTTCCGTTCTTCTCTCTGTAGTCTACAATATTCTTAGCTACCGTCTTGGATATACCCGAAATGTATTCAAGCAGTGAAGCTGATGCCGTATTAAGATCAACTCCGACCTGGTTAACGCAGTCCTCTACAACTCCGGTAAGTGCTTCTCCGAGCTTCTTCTGGTTCATATCGTGCTGGTACTGTCCGACACCTATTGACTTAGGATCAATCTTAACAAGCTCTGCAAGCGGATCCTGAAGACGGCGTGCTATAGAAACCGCACTTCTTTGTGCAACATCAAAATCAGGGAATTCCTCTGTTGCAAGCTTACTTGCCGAATATACTGAAGCTCCGGCCTCGTTAGTTATTACATACTCTACACTGTCATCCAGTTCCTTAATAAGGTCAACTATAATCTGTTCCGACTCTCTTGATGCAGTTCCGTTACCTACCGATATTACAGAAACTCCGTATTTTTTGATGAGCTTCTTAAGCTCTGCCTTCGCTTCTGCCACCTTATTATGTGGCTCTGTAGGATATATCACCTTCGTATCAAGTACCTTGCCCGTAGGGTCTACAACTGCAAGCTTGCATCCTGTACGGAATGCAGGATCCCAGCCAAGTACAACCTTGCCTGCAATAGGCGGCTGCATGAGAAGCTGGTGAAGGTTCTTACCAAACACCTTAATAGCTCCCTCCTGTGCATCATCTGTAAGGCTGCTCCTTATCTCCCTTTCAATCGCAGGTGCTATAAGTCTTGAATAGCTGTCAGCTATTGCTTCTGTTATAACAGGAGTTGTAAATTCATTCTCACCCGTCAGTGTCTTTTTCTCAAGATATCTGAGTATTCTGTCCTCAGGTGCTTCTATCTTAACCGTAAGGAACTTCTCATCTTCTCCTCTGTTAATTGCAAGGACTCTGTGTCCTGCTATTCTGCTGAGAGGCTCCGAAAATTCATAATACATCTCATATACAGACTCTGCCTTTTCATCCTTGGCAGCCGTGATAAGAGTTCCTTCCTTCATTGTAATATCTCTTATATAAGTTCTGTAATCCGCCACATCAGAAATGCGTTCCGCAATTATATCCTTAGCTCCATCTATTGCATCCTTAACGCTCTTGACCGTATCGTCATTAACATAGCCTGCTGCATTCTGCTCCACAGGCTCTGCTGCATTCTGCTCCATGATATAATCTGCAAGCGGTTCAAGCCCTTTCTCCTTAGCTATTGTTGCTCTTGTTCTCTTCTTCTGCTTATAAGGTCTGTAAAGATCTTCGACAAGAACCATCGTCTCTGCCTGAAGTATCTGTGCCTTAAGCTCATCAGTAAGCTTTCCCTGCTCCTCTATTGATGAAATAACAGCTTCTTTTCTATCTTCAAGATTGCGAAGATACTTAAGCCTCTCGTCAAGATTACGAAGCACCTCATCATTCATGCTTCCCGTAACTTCTTTACGATATCTGGCTATAAACGGAATCGTACATCCTTCATCTATAAGTCCGACAGCCGCTTCAACCTGGCTCACTCTAACATTAAGTTCTTCCGCAAGTTTCTTATTAATATCCATTATGTCCTCCAGTGCCGGATAGCTCCGGTAATTTGCATATATTATACCAAAAACACCGATTGTTTGCAATCAATAGCCATTTTTGGTATAATACATGGAAATAACACCGGATTTATCCCCGGTGCAGAACAGACATGCCCATAAAGCGGACAGGAACGGAGATTAAGATGGACGATTATAACTACGATGAGAATGATAATACAATAAACCAGCAGCCACAGCAGACTCCACCACCGATGCAGCAGCCACAGCAGCCTTTTTACCAGATGCCTCCACAGATGCAGCCGGTTCCTCCAAGACCTAAGAATGGTTTTGCAACTGCTTCGCTTGTATTCGGTATACTTGCAGCTCCCGGTTGTATGACCGTGTGGTTCGGAATCATATTTGCCGTTATTGCAATTGTATTTGCAATCATATCCAGAATTAATGTTGGTCATTTTGATGGCAAGGCAACCGCCGGACTGACACTCGGAATGATATTCCTGATATTATCACTGCTCCTGTTCTGGATGGTTCTTGTAATGTTACAGAATCCCGAATTCATGGAACAGATGAATTCTATTATGCAGCAGTACCAGCAGGAATACAGCATTCCATATGATGGTACATCAGGCAACACACTTCATATTATGAATATTTTCAGATAATATCTAATATCCATTCCGGTATTTAACATATTATGCAAAGCGTGCCATATAACAAAAACAGCAAAAAGCTTCCGCCGCCGGCAATTCATCAATCATGAATCGTCCGTGCAGCGGAAGCTTTTTAATTTAGATTTTTATTTTGACTGATTTACTTCTGGATGAAGAGGTCATAGATAGCTCTGATTGCATCCTCAAAATATCTGTTGCGCACACCAATGATGATATTAAGCTCACTTGAGCCCTGATCAATCATCTTAATGTTAATCTTAGCATTGGCAAGTGCTCCAAGAATATTGCTTGCAATACCTGAGTTATTACGCATTCCGCGTCCAACAACAGCAATAAGTGCAATGTCTGCCTCAAGATCTATTGAATCAGGCTGCACCGCTCTGTGCAGCTCAGCAAGCACCTTCTGCTCCTTATCAATAAATTCGTCCTTATGTACAACAATTGTCATTGTATCAATTCCTGAAGGCATATGTTCGAATGAGATACCATTTTCCTCAAACACCTGAAGAACTTTGCGTCCAAAGCCTATCTCAGAATTCATCATGTCCTTCTCAATATTGATTGCAACGAAGTCCTTCTTACCTGCAATACCTGTGATGATGTGCTCAGGATTATGACATGTATTCTCAACTATCATTGTTCCTGCATCCTCAGGTGCATTAGTGTTACGGATATTAATCGGAATTCCTTCCTTACGCACAGGGAAGATGGCATCCTCATGAAGTACTGAAGCACCCATGTATGAAAGCTCACGAAGCTCTTTATATGTAATTATTGTAATTCCCTTAGGATTCTCAATAAGTCTTGGATCAGCCATAAGGAAACCTGATACATCCGTCCAGTTCTCGTATACATTAGCACTTGCAGCCTTAGCTACAATTGAGCCTGTTACGTCTGAGCCGCCTCTTGAAAATGTCTTAACGCTGGCATCAGGCTTTGCGCCATAGAAGCCCGGAATAACTGCACGTTCTGTCTTTGCAAGCTTTGCTGAGAGCACCTTCTGTGTCTTATCAGCATCAAAAGCTCCATTCTTGTCAAAGAAAATTACTGTAGCTGCATCAATGAACTCATATCCGATATAATTAGCCATAACTATACCATTAAGATATTCACCTCTTGATGCTGCATAGTCCTTACCTGCCTTAGCAGCAAAATTCTTCCTGATAACAGTAAATTCTTCATCAAGTGAAAGCTTAAGCTTAAGTCCATGGATAATCTCCATGTATCTTTCCTTAATCTCCTTAAGTTCCTTATCGAAAGGCTTGCCTTCCTCTGCAAGCGCATAGCACTTGTAAAGCATGTCCGTAACCTTTGTATCTTCCTTAAAACGCTTACCCGGTGCAGAAGGAACAACATACCTTCTATCCGCATCAGCCTTAATTATGTCTCCGACCTTCTTGAACTGCTCAGCACTTGCGAGTGAGCTTCCGCCGAACTTTACTACCTTTATCATCCTCATATCCTCCTGTTTATATGTTCTCAATTAACCCTCAATACGGATTCTGTTAAGAACACCTTCTACCTTTGACTCTGCATCTGCAAATGCCTTCTCGCTCATAACCTCAGTAACAAATCCAAATTCATTATCAAGTCCGTCGACCATTACTACATCTACATTGCCGAACGCATTCTTGACCTCTGTAAGCTTATCATTAACTGTTCCTGAAACTCTTACAAAGAACTTTCTCTTGAAATCCGATATATCGCCAAGCTCAAGCTTAGTTGAACTCCATACCGTCATTACATTCTTGCCCATATGCTTTGCGCAGTCCACGATATCCGACACAACAGCACTGGCTGTAGGAAGCTTTCCTGCACCTGCACCGAAGAACATTACATCTCCAAGGACATTGCCATTGATATAGATGCCGTTAAGCACTCCGTTAACGCTGTAGAGTGGATGTGATTCACTTATCATAAACGGTGCTGTCATTGCATATACAACATCATCTACCTTATGGCTTGTAGCAAGAAGCTTGATTGCGTATCCCATCTTATCTGCATATTTGAAATCCGTATCCGTAATCTTTGTGATACCTTCTGTGTAGATATCCTCAAAATCAACCTGTGAACCAAATGCAAGTGATGTAAGAATTGCAATCTTACGGCACGCATCATAGCCTTCTATATCAGCCTCAGGATTACGCTCTGCATATCCTTTCTCCTGTGCATCCCTAAGAGCCTCATCAAACTTAACTCCCTTTCTCGACATCTCTGTAAGCATGTAATTGGTTGTACCATTAAGAATACCTGTTATCTGAGTAATCTCATCCGCAGTAAGTGACTGGTTAAGAGGACGGATAATCGGAATACCGCCGCCAACGCTGGCCTCAAACATGAAGTTAAGGTTGTTCTTCTTGGCTATCTCAAGAAGTTCTGCACCATGCTTTGCAACAAGTGCCTTATTAGATGTACATACACTCTTGCCTCTTGCAAGTGCTTCTTTTACAAATGTATACGCAGGCTCAATTCCGCCCATTACCTCAACAACAACATTAACTTCCGGATCATCAAGAATTATATTAATGTCATGCACAATCTTGCTCTGTATAGGGTCGCCCGGGAAATCCTTAAGGTCAAGCACATACTTTATCTCGATATCCTGACCTGCTCTCTTATTAATAGCTGCCCCATTCGTATTGATGACCTCGACAACTCCTGAACCAACTGTGCCATAACCTAAAATTGCTACTTTAACCATACTACTACCAAAACCTTTCATTAATATTATTACTCTCTTGAAAGTATCTTAAGATACCTTACGCCTTCCATCTGCTCTATATCTTCTATCATCTTAGAAGAATCACCGGTGATCGGAAGGATATCAACACTGAGTGTAAGTGAAGCAACACCGTTAATCGGTATTGTCTGATGGATCGTAAGTATGTTAGCTTTGTACTCCGCCACCTTACCGAGCACTTGTGACAGCAGCCCCGGTGTATCATCCATCGAAAGGACAAATGTAATTGTTCTTCCACGCACATTGTCACGGAACGGAAAAATGTCTTCTTTATATTTGTAATAAGAACTTCTGCTTATTCCAACCTGTTCAGTTGCCTCAGCTATGGAAATCTTCTTATTCTCAAGCAGGCGGTTAACCTTGGCTACTTTAAGCAGCACCTCGGGCAGAGCCTTCTGCTTTACAACATAATATTTAATATCTTCTGGCATTGCACCCTCCATTAATGTATGCAGTAGAAATACATTTGTCTACCTGAGAAAGAATGATACCATAGATTGTATACAAATGCAAGTTTTTAGTTGGAATTTGCAATGTATTAAAACGCAAACAAGCAGATGACCCTAATCTGTTAAAGATTAGGGTCATCTGCTTACCTCTACGCGCTACGTTACTTAGACATCCATGTTCTGCAATATTCCGTTACTCATCCCGGTCCGGTGAAGCTCTCGCCGCCTTCCCTGATTACATATCCGATAATTCACTTCAGTTCAATGAAGCTCTCGCCATTGTTCCTGTTCATTATTGTTATTGCCTGAATATAAGATTCTCTCAATCCGATGAAGCTCTCGCCATCTTCTCTAATCATCCTATCTTCTACCGTTCCTAAGTCGGATGAAGCTCTCGCCATCTCTCCCGGTCTTGTATTCTTGAACACTTTGTTGTGATGTCCTTTTGTGATTATAATAATACACAAAGCAATTTAATTTGTCAATATATTTTTTAAATATTTTTAATTAGTTATTTAATTAACAAAGATATCACATATTGTGTATACAATATTCAATTTCAGCCATTTATCACTTGACATTCATTCCTTTTCCAATATAATTAAATATGTCTTCTATCCGCACACTATACGGATGCAATGAAAGGGGGAGCGCCCTGGCATTGTTACAGAAGACAGTCATAAGCGTCAGCTTTGTGATTGCAGCGATGGGAGTCTGTGTTTCAGATTGAGAGGAAGCTTTCAAGCTTCGACCGGCATTTATAATAATATTATCTGCAGTGCGTTGGAGAAGATTTCCTCTACATTTGCCGCTAATCACACGTAAGACTCTACAGTCTGATATAACTTCCGAAGCAGGACCTGACACATTGAACAGGATGCACGGATTTCCGGTTAATGTATTTTAGTGAATGTAAGAATATCTTCAGCGTGCCGCACAGGCACTTTTTTTGTGCCAGAAGAAAGGAAGGTTTGTTATGGAAGGAAATCAGAAACTGTTCAAGATGGTATTTTTGGCCTTTATGGTCGCATTGGGTGTCGTCATATCGCCTATTCTGCGTGTTGAGGGAATGTGCCCGATGGCGCATTTTATCAATGTCACATGTGCTGTGCTTATGGGACCTTATTGGGCATTCCTTTGCGCACTTCTTATCGGTATAATAAGAATGGCTGTTATGGGAATCCCTCCTCTTGCTCTTACAGGTGCAATATTCGGTGCATTTCTTTCAGGAATGTTCTATCGTCTGTCCAAGGGTAAGCTTGTATGGGCTTTCCTCGGCGAAGTTATAGGAACAGGAATTATCGGCGCTATTATATCTTACCCTGTTATGACATTTATATGGGGACGTTCAGGACTGACATGGTTCTTCTATGTTCCGTCATTCATAGCTGGAACTCTTATCGGTGGAAGTATAGCTTTCATTTTCTTAAGACAGCTTGTAAAAGCCGGACTTCTCACCAAGTTCCAGAGAGCTCTCGGATCGGCTACATACGGCAATGAATCAGACGTAAAGAATAATGCAATTGCAATTGGATTACTGGGATTCATCGCAAGCCTTGTAACAGTTGTAATCGTTCACAATTTTGTACCAAATCCATCAGCACTGGTAAATAATCTCAAATATATAATAGCTGCTGTGTTCATAGTTATCGCCGCAATTTATTATGCCCTTAACTTCAGGAAGGAAGCAGTTCAGTAAAACGGAGACTTTCATGAATTTTCAAAATGTTGACATTAAGAAAATAAAAGAAATAAGGGAGCACACGTTATCATGTGCTCCTCTTATTCATTGTATAACCAACCCGATATCTATTAATGATTGTGCCAACACGGTGCTTCTTACGGGTGCTAAGCCGATTATGGCAGAACATCCTGACGAAGTCGCCGGGATTACGGCAATCGCAGGTGCTCTCGCAGTGAATCTGGGCAATATAACCGACGCACGCATGAAGTCAATTATCATAGCATCGCAGGCTGCCACAGATAAAGGCATTCCTGTAATTATCGACATGGTAGGGATTACATGCAGTACGTTAAGGCTTAATTATGCCCACAATTATCTTGAACGCTTCCGTCCATCAATAATAAAGGGAAATCTCGCCGAGATTAAGGCTTTGTGCAACGAGGCATTTGAATGTATAGGGATTGATGCCGTTGGTGATGAAGACGTGACAGATTCCGACTGCTCTATAGTATGTTCTCTGGCTGCCGCAAGACATTGCGTCGTAATGGCAACAGGAAAAACCGATATAATCTCTGACGGAATTAATGTATGGCTGATAAAAAACGGAAGCCCGAAGCTTCCGCTCATAACAGGAACTGGCTGTATGCTCAATGTCCTTACAGCGAGTTTTCTTCCGTCAGCAGCTCCCTCTGATGCAGCAGTTACGGCATGCATCATGCTCGGTGTGTGCGGAGAGATTGCCGAGAGAACTGCCGGCAGCTTGCTTGGCAGCTATCATATCGCACTGCTGGATTCACTTTCATCCGTAACTGACAGTGATTTAGCGCAGAGTGCACGTGTTATACGTTCAACAGCCCGCTGAATAAATTCATAATTTTCTTCATATGTGAACACCTTTGGCTCCTCATTTTTATGGGGAGCTTTAAAATTTTTGTCTATTATATAATTCTTGCTTTTTATCAGTTCTTCTTTCGTAATATATCCTTCTATCATATAATTATTTTCCGATTGTATTGCTTCAAGGATGCTGCATGAAAAATCATATTTCCTCAAAAGTCTCCAATCGTTAAGATCTACATCGTGTCCAAACATTGTAAAATATTCTTTGTAATCAGGCACAGCCTGTTCACGCCTGAAAGCTTCAACATGTCTGTCACGCACAGTAAGAATAAATATCTCATCCGCCAGCATATGTGTCACATAGCCGAGATACAACTCATAATTGCTGTGATTAACCACAAGAAAATGTCTTGCGAAATTCTCAAACCTGCTTCTGTAAAGTCTGAAATTCTCAGGCTTTGCAAGTTCATCCTCTGGAATTCCGTCTTTAAAATGCGTATGCTTTTTCATCTCTCTTACATAGCCTTCTCTTGCCATTATGGCATCCGGCGCAAGATTGCCGCAATAAAAAAGCGCCCTGTTATGAATACACGATAATATGTCCTCAGGCATCGTCTTGAGCAGCATATCCGCAATAACAAGATGTGTTATAGTTCCAGCCATCAGCCCTCATTTCCGCACACTTTTCAGACGTAAGGAATCTGTGCCAAGTGCGCACAGGCACAAATCCCGTGTGTAAAAAATCAGGTGTCAGGCTGATTTTTTACGCTAGAGCCTCATCATGTGTGACATCATACACACCGCCGATGCCCCGGCATCAAGTGCACTCGTGTAATTATCAGGAGATATGCCGCCAATAGCATACACCTGCACTCCCTTTGGAACACATATGCTGCATATATTCTTAAGGAAATCCAGTCCACGCGGTGTGAGCCCTTTTTTACAGTCTGTTGCAAATACATGTCCTGCCGTTACATACGACGCACCAAATCTGCAGGCCTCTAATGCCTGCTCTGCCGAATGTACGGATGTGCCTATCGTGTCAAACCGGCATTGCCTGAATTCCGGTTTATCATAACATTCTCCCAGCACATCCAGTGGCAGATGTATGGCACCAGAACCGCATTGTGCTGCCTCCCGCCAGAAATAGTGCGGTATTGCTTTAACTTTGTGCACACTGCATATATCCCTGACACGGACAAACAGCTCTTTGTATTCCTGCGGTGCAAGGTCTTTTTCTCTCACAATAATCTTATTCACACCACTCGATGCAACAACCTCAATCTGTTCAAAATAGTCTCTAACGCACAAGTGGCGGTTAGTAACCGCCACTACATCACTCATTATTAATTCTTCCATAAATACCTGCCAGATGTCTCATATTACGGGCATGCTCACTTGTTAGCTGTCCCTTGACCAGTCTCCATTGCCAGTTACCCCCCATAGTTGAAGGAGTATTGATTCTCGCTGAATTATCAAGGCACAATATATCCTGAACCTGGAATATAACAGTATCCGCTACGCTTGCATAAGCTGCACGGAAGCTTGCCCTGACCATCTCTTCCGGCGTGTCTGCATCGAGATATTCCCGCGCATACTTAAGTTCATCATCAGAATGTTCCGTAAAATACCCATACAGTGTCTCATTATCATGAGTTCCGCCATATACAACCAGATCTCTTGTATAGTTATACGGCAGATGCGGATTCCTTCTGTTACCGTCAAATGCAAATTCAAGAACCTTCATTCCCGGATAACCGTTATCCTTCAGGATGCCAGTAACCTCCGGCATCTCAACACCAAGATCCTCAGCAATTATTCTCTTGTCACCGATTGCCTCATTGATTGCATCAGTAAGAAGCCTGCCCGGTCCCTGCCTGTATTCTCCCTGCTTAGCATCAGGGTTAAGCGGTGGAATCGTGTAATACTTCACAATGCCAAGAAAATGATCTATTCTTATCACATCATAAAGTGCCGCCTGCGCCTGCATCCTGCGCTTCCACCATCCAAACCCGTCAGCAGCAAGATTATCCCAGTTGTATATCGGATTCCCCCACTTCTGTCCGAGATCCGTGAATGCGTCAGGTGGAACGCCCGCAACCTTGAGCGGCCTTAAGTTCCCATCCAGAAGAAATACATCCGGATGTGCCCATACATCTGCACTGTCCGGCGCGACATATATCGGTATGTCACCGATAATCTGTATGCCTCTGGCGTTAACGTAGCATTTTAACCTGTTCCACTGTTCAAAGAACTCGTACTGGCAGAAATTCCAGAATTCAATTCTGTCAGCCAGCTGCTGCGCATACTTTGTAACAGTTTCCGGTATGCGGAGCCTTATATCATCATCCCATTCTGTCCATGAGACATAGTCAAAATGTTCCTTGCATGCCATATACAGTGAATATTCATCCAGCCATGAATGGTTAGCCTTCTTGAATTCCTCATAGCGGCCGCTAAGTTCCCCATCCGAACTGCACTTAGACATGAAGTTCTGAAATGCCCGGTCAAGAACTATATATCTGGATTCAAACAGCCTTCCGTAATCAACATACTTCTCACTGTCACCCCAGTCAAATTCCGACGCATAACCTTCCTCAAGAAGCCCCTCATCTGTAAGCATATCAAGATCAATAAAATATGGATTGCCTGCAAATGCAGAGAAAGACTGATACGGACTGTCACCATAGCTCGTCTGTCCGAGAGGAAGTACCTGCCAGTATGAATGTCCGCTCTCTGCCACAAAATCCGCAAATTCATAAGCCGCCCTGCCAAAAGTTCCTATTCCGTACGGTGACGGAAGAGAACTCACAGGCATTAATATTCCTGCACTTCTGTCAAAATGCTGCACTCTGCCCATAATTACTTCTTAAGCTCCTCTGTCATGCTCTGAACCGCTTCCTGCTCAGCCTGTGTAAGAAGATAATCTATGTCGATAAGAACTATAAGACGTCCTCCCACATTGGCAACACGGTCAAAATAACTTACTTCTCTGGTCTTAATCATTGAAGGCATATCAACTATATTCTCCGGTGCAATGTCATCAATCTCATTAACTTCATCAACATCAAGAGCAATGCTTACCTCGCCGACCTTAACTATTATCAGATTACCGCCCGGTACGCCGTCATTCTTCATATTGAACTTCTTCTTAAGGTTCATTACAGGTATTACCTCACCTCTAAGGTTGATAATCCCCTTAATATATGCAACAGAATTAGGAACAGGAACTATACTTATCTCCTTCTCTATTCCTCTTACTGCATTGATATCTACTCCATAATATTCCTCACCTAACTTAAATACTACAGGTTTTACATAAGATGCCATATTAATCTCCATTCCTGCCCCGCCTCCCGGGGCATCATGCACTTATTCCCGTGCGTCTGCCTTAACAGCCTGCCACTTAAGGTATGCCGTTATAAAAGGATCTATATTGCCATCAAGAACGCTCTGTGCATTGCCTACCTCTTCATTCGTTCTGTGATCCTTAACCATTGTATATGGCTGAAGCACATAGCTTCGTATCTGGCTTCCGAAATTAACATCCTTGACATCACCACGGATATCAGATGTCTTCTCAGCATTCTCCTGCTGTTTAAGGAGATACAGCTTAGCCTTCAGCATCTGCATGGCTTTATCCTTATTCTGATGCTGTGAACGCTCATTCTGGCACTGTACAACGATTCCTGTAGGCAGATGTGTTATTCTTATAGCTGATGATGTCTTATTAATATGCTGTCCGCCAGCACCGCTTGACCTGTATGTATCAATTCTAAGATCATCATCATTAATCTCAACATCCACATCTTCCTCAATATCAGGCATAACATCACATGATACAAATGATGTCTGACGCTTACCTGCCGCATTGAACGGAGATATTCTTACAAGTCTGTGGATACCATGTTCTGAGCGGAGATAACCATATGCGTTCTCACCTTCAATCTCAATCGTCACAGCCTTAACACCCGCTTCATCGCCTTCAAGATAATCTACTACTTCTGTCTTATATCCCTTAGACTCTGCCCAGCGTGTATACATCCTCATAAGCATCTGGCACCAGTCGCATGCTTCTGTACCACCGGCTCCCGCATGAAGTGTAAGTATGGCATTATCCCTGTCATACTCGCCTGAAAGAAGCGTCCCGATTCTTAATGCATCAAACTTCTTCTCAAATACATTGAACTCTTCTTCAACTTCAGGGACAAGTGACTCATCATTCTCTTCATCAGCCATGGCTATAAGAGTCTCTATGTCATCCATCCCCTGCTTAAGTTCGTTATATTTTTCGAACGAATCCTTAAGCGACTTAAGCTCCTTCATTGCTTCCTGTGACTTATCTGCATCATCCCAGAAGCCGGGAGCTTCCATATCAGCTTCTATCTCTTCAATCCTCTTCTGCTTATTAGCGAGGTCAAAGTGAATCCCTGATTTCTTCTAATGGTTTCTTGTAGTTGGAAAGTTTGAATCTGTACTGATCTAATTCTACCATTATTATCACATCCCTTGTTATATATTTTTTGATTACTTTCTTCCACAACAATTCTTATACTTCTTACCGCTGCCACATGGACATGGGTCATTAGGATAAATCTTCTTATCCGTTCTTCTTACAGGTCCGCGCACGCTTGTCTCTTCCTCACGGTTAGTTGTGAGCTTCTCTGTGTTCTCTTCGCGCTCTACCTTGTGCTCTATTCTTACATTCATAAGAAGCCTTACTGTATCTTCTGCAATTCCTTCTGTCATAGCATCAAACATATCATATCCGGCCATCTTATACTCAACCTTAGGATCTCTCTGTCCGTATGCCTGAAGACCAATACCCTGCTTGAGCTGTTCCATATCATCAATATGATCTCTCCAGCGTGCGTCAATTACACGAAGCAGAATAACTCTCTCAAGCTCCCTGAGCTGTTCAGCCTCCGGGAACTCTGCTTCCTTACTCTCGTAAAGCTTAATTGCACGTTCCTTAAGAACATGCTTAAGCTCATCTATAGTCTTAACTGATGCATCAGACTTAACAGGTTCGATAGGAATTACAGGGAGGAGCATCTCATTGAGTGACTTGTAATCCCACTCTTCCTGATTATGTTCTCCGCTTATATTAAGGTCCACGGCCTTCTCAACAAAATCTGTTGTCATCTTAATGATAGAGCTTCTCATGCTCTCACCATTAAGGACCTTCATTCTCTCGCCGTAGATAATCTCTCGCTGCTCATTCATTACCTGATCATATTCAAGAAGATTACGTCTGATACCATAATTATTAGTCTCAATCTTCTTCTGAGCCTTCTCAATGGCATTAGAGAGCATCTTATGCTCAATCTGCTCGCCTTCCGGTACGCCCATTGCATTGAACATTCCCATAAGCTTCTCTGATCCAAACAGTCTCATAAGGTCATCTTCAAGTGAAATGTAGAATCTTGACTCACCCGGATCTCCCTGACGTCCTGAACGTCCACGGAGCTGGTTATCGATACGTCTTGACTCATGCCTCTCAGTACCGATAATCTTAAGGCCTCCGGCTGCTCTTGCCTCATCATCAAGCTTAATATCCGTACCACGTCCTGCCATATTAGTTGCAATAGTTACCGCCTTATGGCGTCCTGCCTCTGCCACTATCTGTGCCTCAAGCTCATGGTACTTGGCATTAAGTACATTATGAGGGATGCCTTTTTTCTTAAGCATCTCACTTAACATCTCTGATGTATCAATTGTAATAGTACCGACAAGTACCGGCTGGCCCTTCTGGTATGACTCTATTACCGAGTCTACTACTGCGTTAAACTTCTCTTTCTTAGTCTTATATACAGCGTCTTCGAGATCCACACGTGCAACCGGCTTATTAGTAGGAATCTCTACTACGTCCATGTTATAAATCTCTCGGAACTCACGCTCCTCTGTGAGAGCCGTACCTGTCATACCTGCCTTCTTCTCAAACTTATTGAAGAAATTCTGGAATGTAATGGTTGCATATGTCTTGCTCTCCTGCTGTACCTTAACATGCTCCTTAGCCTCAATTGCCTGATGAAGTCCGTCTGAGAAACGCCTTCCCGGCATGATACGTCCTGTAAATTCATCTACTATAAGAATCTGTCCGTCTTCACTTACAACATAATCCTTATCTCTGTGCATCAGATTATGTGCACGGAGTGCGAGAATTATATTATGCTGTATCTCAAGGTTCTCAGGATCTGCATAGTTCTCAAGGTGGAAGAACTTCTCAACCTTGGCTACACCATTAGCCGTAAGATTAACAATCTTGTCCTTCTCATTAACAAGGAAATCGCCGTCTTCTTCCTTCATCTCACCCATAAGGGCATCCATCTTGCTAAGCTCACCGTCACCAGTGCCTCGCTCCATCTGTCTTGCAAGGACGTCACATGCCTCATAAAGCTTAGTTGACTTAGAACCCTGTCCTGAAATAATAAGCGGAGTTCTTGCCTCATCAATAAGCACCGAATCGACCTCATCAATAACAGCATACTTAAGGCCCCTGAGTACAAGCTGTTCCTTATATATAGCCATATTATCACGAAGATAATCGAATCCAAGCTCATTATTGGTTACATATGTAATATCACATGCATATGCAGCTCTTCTCTCATCCTGTGTGCTGTCATGAAGAACAATACCCACGCTCACACCGAGGAACTCATGAAGCTGCCCCATCCACTCTGCATCTCGCTTGGCAAGGTAATCATTGACTGTTACAATCATTACACCCTCACCTGTAAGTGAATTAAGATATGCAGGCAGTGTGGAAACAAGTGTCTTACCTTCACCGGTTCTCATCTCAGCTATACGTCCCTGATGGAGAATTATACCACCTATAAGCTGTACCCTGTAGTGCTCCATTCCAAGCACCCTCTTGCCTGCTGCCCTTACAGTTGCAAATGCTTCCGGAAGTATATCATCAAGTGTCTCTCCCTTGGCAAGTCTCGCCTTAAATTCCTGTGTCTTAGCTTTAAGCTGCTCATCTGAAAGTGCATCATATTCATCATGCAGAGCCTCAATCTTATCGACTATAGGCGTTATTCTCTTCAGTTCGTGCTCACTGTGTGTACCAAATAACTTCTGAACAAATCCCATTGTGAATCTCCTTAAAAATCGTGTAATCTGTGTAATAATTACACTTATACATTCTTGATTGTAACACTTTAGCGCCATATTGTCCACAAGCTTAAGAAATTACATGCTGTTTTTAGCCGTTTATATGCCGCGCATATTTCTTTTAATCCCAAACTGCGTTATTCCAGCCCCAAACTACTTTCGTGATAATTGACATTTCTATATGCACAATTTATACTATATATAAATAATTTTTACATGTTTTTATATAGCTTTAATTATATCTGTGTTGAGGGGATTAAATGAAAAAGATACTTATAATTGATAATAAAAAAGAACAGGTTGCCGCGCTGGGCAGAATTGTATCAGAATATTATATTGCGCCATCAGAATACTGCATATATACATGCGATACATACGATGACAGCATCAGTAAACTCAGACATATAGTTCCCGATATATGCTTTATTAACGCCGGAAAGCTTGGTACGGAGAGCACAGGCATTGATATCGCCTATGTTATACGCAATGAGTTCAACAATATGCTTCCGATTATATTTACAACTACCGAACAGGAATATAATCCCATAATCATTAATGATATACACTGCTACGGAGTAATCACTCCTCCTTACAACCCGGATGATATTAATAAGCTGCTGAACTCGATTGATAAGCTATCACCCGAACACTATAAAGCTTTAATTTTCAAGGATTTGTATGGCGTGAATCTCAAAATAAGCTTTCAGGATATTCTTTATATTGAGAACCACAGCCATACCATGTACATTCACACCGTCGACGGCAGCACCTATATGACAAAGGCTTACTCTCTGTCTACTCTCTCTGAAGAGCTCGATAATGACTTTATACGATGCCACAAAAAATATATCGTTGCCATCAGACAGATACGTGCTTATGACAAAGCCACCGCCATGATAACCTTAGGCAGTCTGCGTCTGCCTGTAGGCAGAACATTTATGCCTGATTTTGAGAAGCGCTTTCTTCCTCGCCAGACATTCTGATAAGTTCGTCTATTATTGAAAAGCATTCCTCATACTGTTTCTGCATTCCTGCCTCATAATACTGCTGTGCGCGCATCTTAAAGAAGTCTATGCAGTTCATCTGTACTGTGTCTCCCGTAAGTATGGAAGCGATATCAGCACACCCTCCGAGATAGTTATTCCAACTGTCGCGTATTCTGTTCCATACGCTTGGCGCACGATGGTTCTCATAATGCTCCGCATAGACTTCATTGTAATCACATGCCTTCAGCAGATGCAGCATGCTCATATCTGCTGGCTTGGTTGTGTATTGGATGTCGGAATAACTCATTCCTACCTTACCGCCATTCTCCCAATAATACGAATTAAATCTAAGCCCCTGTCCATTAATATACATTTCTTTAGTATAATCAAGATTAAGACTTGAACCTTCAAGAGCTTCTTTCATTAAGTTCCATTCCAAAGCACCAACCGTATCCTGCGTACTCATCTGTCCGTTTGAAATTCTGATAAGCTTATCCAAAGCATCGCAATAGTCACACATTACATTTATAACATTCCTAAAGTCGCATGTAACATCTTTGCATTGCTCTATTACTTCCGGACCTGTTCCCGCCTGATTAAGAAGCTTATACAGATATCTGCTTGCTCCTGCAAGATATCCGTCATACTCTGCAAGTACTCCTTCATTGGTTATTCTAAACGTAATATCCTTAGTCAGGCCCATATCATACACTGGCAGCTTAGCAGTAAATGTCATGCCGGGCAGCAGGGTTACAGAATTCTCATGCTGTGCAAGCAGACGTTCTCTCGTCACGGCAGCATATGTTGTCATCTGAGATTCTGACAATATAATTTCATCGACATTACTTTTATCCAGCATATTCATGTATTGTCTGTCATCGTCCGTTACAGGCACATAATATTCTCCCTCATACTCATAGCAATCCAATATTGTTAATTTTGTCAAATCAGCCTTGTTTGCCTCCGTATGTGTCGGAATATAATTATTGAAAATTCTGTTATCCCCTACCATTGTTATACCTGACATAGCTTCCTCCTCAATCCTTGGTATCAGTCATATTCTTTAGAGGAACATCTTCGTCCTCGCCGGAGGACATCCTGATAAGTTCGTCTATTATTGAAAAGCATTCCTCATACTGTTTCTGCATTCCTGCCTCATAATACTGCTGTGCGCGCATCTTAAAGAAGTCTATGCAGTTCATCTGTACTGTGTCTCCCGTAAGTATGGAAGCGATATCAGCACACCCTCCGAGATAGTTATTCCAACTGTCGCGTATTCTGTTCCATACGCTTGGCGCACGATGGTTCTCATAATGCTCCGCATAGACTTCATTGTAATCACATGCCTTCAGCAGATGCAGCATGCTCATATCTGCTGGCTTGGTTGTGTATTGGATGTCGGAATAACTCATTCCTACCTTACCGCCATTCTCCCAATAATACGAATTAAATCTAAGCCCCTGTCCATTAATATACATTTCTTTAGTATAATCAAGATTAAGACTTGAACCTTCAAGAGCTTCTTTCATTAAGTTCCATTCCAAAGCACCAACCGTATCCTGCGTACTCATCTGTCCGTTTGAAATTCTGATAAGCTTATCCAAAGCATCGCAATAGTCACACATTACATTTATAACATTCCTAAAGTCGCATGTAACATCTTTGCATTGCTCTATTACTTCCGGACCTGTTCCCGCCTGATTAAGAAGCTTATACAGATATCTGCTTGCTCCTGCAAGATATCCGTCATACTCTGCAAGTACTCCTTCATTGGTTATTCTAAACGTAATATCCTTAGTCATGCCAATCCCCTCCAGTGGCAGCTTGGCAGTAAATGTCATGCCGGGCAGCAGGGTTACAGAATTCTCATGTTGTGCAAGCAGACGTTCTCTCGTCACGGCGGCATATGTTGTCATCTGAAAATCAGATTCTATGTACACCGGTTGATTGTACCTGCATGCAATGTCCATATAGCGCCTGTCATCATCTGTTACAGGCACATAATATTCTCCCTCATATATGTAGCAATCTGTTGTAGTTAATTTTGTCAAATCGGCCTTGTTTGCTTCCGTATGTGTCGGAATATAATTATTGAAAATTCTTTTATCCCCTACCATTGTTATACCTGACATAGCTTCCTCCTCAATCATTGGTATCAGTCATATGGATATATATAATCCAATACCGCGTTAAAATCATATGTTGATGTTCCCGTTGTAACATTCTTCGCAACGAAGTCTACTCTGAGTAGCGGCTGATACATAGGCTCATTACTGTTACTTATATTTGTGTAACTTACATTATTGAGCTTTATCTCAGTCTCATCACTCAGTGTCATCTTCATTGTCGGTTCACTGCATGTGTTATTGCATGCCCTCTTATCAAGATTTGCTCTTACTCCGACAAGAATTGCACCATCCGGCAGAGCCTCTCCGCGCGTTGTCTTGGTTACCGAGTACGCCTTCCTCATTGCAACTGTTGTTGTATAATTGCTGTTATTAGTAAATCTTATAAGATCTCCTATTGCAACGCTGCCTCCCTTATATCCTATCTGATATGTTATAGTAAATGCAGCATTGCTTCCTGTACTTCCTGTCTTATTCTCCACAGTAACCGTATATTCTCCCGATGCACATGTAGTTCCTATTTCATTTACACATGTTTCATTACCACCTTTTCCAAGTGCATCTGATGTATATGTAGCATTAAGTTTATCTACTTTTAATTTTATATCGGCATCATCCGATACATTCTTAACACATACTTTCCAGCCAAATGTAGATCTTGCCATCGATTCACTAAGGTTGAACGTATATGTCTTTACCTCACCGGCATACGAGAAGCTGTCATTCACAGGCTGATTATATACCAGCTCTGTAGGTGTGGCACTTTCCGCTGCCTGTACATTCTTTGGCAGGCATACCATTGATGCCACCATCATTGCTGCTGCCAGAATACCGCTCATTACCTTTTTGTACTTAACCATATTAATCCTCCATTCCGCAGGCACAAAGTGCCGGAGGAATCGCGAGCCAAATGTCAGATTTAGCTCTGCGATAGATGCTATTTGCGGCGCCTGCGGCACAAACAGCTGTGTGAAAAATCAGATATCAAGCTGATTTTTCATACTAATCCTCCTCATAAGATAAATTTGTTTTACACCCTTATTACTAGCGCCTGCATATGGTATTGTAAATACAATATAAAACATTTAGCCTGACATGCGTTTATATAGCCCTGAATGCATGGAATATTCTGTAAAAATATTTTTTATACGCCAAGTGTGCAAAAAACTGCCGCCCAATGGACATCTTACGATATATCCATAAGGGCGGCAGCCTCTGATTCTTATTATTAATCCCTAATTATTATTTAATTGTTCATACCGAATTGCAATTATATGTTAATTAATACTCCGGCTCAATGAGACCATATGTATTACCTTTTCTCTTGTAGACGACATTAATCTGCTCTGTCTCTGAATTAAAGAATACATAGAAGCTGTGTCCGAGAAGCTCCATCTGTACGCACGCTTCTTCAGGATCCATAGGCTTAACATCAAATCTCTTGGTACGGATAATCTTAACATCCGCATCATCATCCACATATTCCTTATCTATATATTCCTGAGCAAATGCTGCTGCATCCTGCTGCTTGTCAATCAGCTTATTCTTATACTTCTTAAGCTGTCTCTCAATTACCTCTTCTACGAGGTCAATTGATACATACATATCGTTGCTTACCTGCTCTGAACGGATTATGCTTCCCTTAACAGGTATTGTTACCTCTATCTTCTGTCTCTCCTTCTCAACGCTTAATGTTACTTTGACTTCTGTATCAGGTGCAAAGAACCTGTCCAACTTACCGAGCTTCTCCTCTACAGCTTCCTTAAGTCCATCTGTTACCTCGATATTTCTTCCTACTATTACGAATCGCATGATGTCCATCTCCTTTACCAGTAGATTTTACTTGAATTTATTATAACACAATTAACAAAAATAACAAGCTTTTTTCAATCAATTTATCGTTTTTGTCATTTTCGACAGGCATTTTATTGTAAATGTTGTGTCAAGTCTAAATTTGTTTTTTATTGTCATTTTATGTATTTTTTACATATTACACAAAACTAATGTTTGTTTTTTATCTCAAAAATTCACCTCAATCCACAGCATTTTTTTGTGGATAAAGTGGATAACTTAGTGCATAACTATTTTATAGCGTAAATATCGCACTTTTCAAGGGTGTTTTTTGTGGATAACTTGGTGACTTCTTTGGATAACTTTGTGCATTTGTAAACAGTGCAAAAAATTAGCGCTTTTTTTTGGGTATGATGCACAATATTACAAAAGTCAACACTATATGACAAATATAAATTTTCTAATAATTCATGTATATATTCTGAAAAATCAGGATAATCAGGCAGGCAGTTATATCTGCCACCCACCATCGAGTGTTATTATCTGGCCTGTCAGATATTCCGGAGCCTGCGCTATAAGCCTTATCATTGCCGCCGCTTCTTCAGGTCTTCCAAGTCTTCCCGCAGGAATCTCATTGATAAGCGCCTGCATTTCATCAGCTTCAAGGAATGCATTCATTGATGTGTCAATCGCTCCGCATGCCACTGCATTTACCCGGATATTGCTCGGAGCAAGCTCTTTTGCAAGTGCCCTTGTGAATGCATTCAGCCCTCCCTTGGATGCGGAGTATGCTACCTCACATGATGCTCCGATATTGCCCCACACTGAGGAAACATTTATAATACATCCTCTGCCGCTCTTAAGCATCATAGGTATCGCGCGGCGGCATGTATTGTACGCTGCCGTAAGATTGGTCGATATCACGGCATGCCACTCTTCAGGTGTCATGTCCTGAAGCAGTCCTATATACGATATTCCGGCATTGTTTACAAGTATGTCTATGCCCCCAAGTCCTTCCTGTGCCGCAGACATTACCCTGTCGGCGTCTTCGGCACTGCCGACATCTCCCATGCACATAACGCATCTGCACCCAAGCTCTGTTATCTGCGCATGCAGACTTCTAAGTGCCTCTTCGTCATGCGCACAGTTGACTGCAACATCATATCCGTTTTTTGCAAATTCCAGTGCAGCGGCACGTCCTATTCCTCTTCCTGCTCCGGTCACAAGCACCCTTTCCCGTGCTTCTTCCTCCACGCTTCCGGTATTACTGTTCATAAATTGCTCCTTCCTTTTCCAATATATTAAAGATAACTTCTATTCTATTCCTGTATGTGTGATTCTGCATGACAAACCTGCGCCCCTGCTCTGCAATCTGCCGGCGCTCATCATCATGTGCCAGATAATAATCCGCCTTACGGCGCATGTCATCTATGCTTCCAAACCACGCCATATGCACACCATCCTCAAAATACGCCGGAAGCTCCGCCTGAAAGTTAGTCAGCACAAATCCTCCGCATGCCATTATATCCCAGACTCTCAATGGAATTCCGCTCCTTATATTGCGTATTGTGAAGTTCATGTTGATATCAGAACCGCAGAATACACGCGGCATATCGTTATGGTATTCTACACTTCCCATATTATGCACACCTTCAATAGGAAGATGGCTGTCTGTATACAGCTTCACCTCATGATTCATCCCAAGCAGTGAAAGGCAGCCGATTCTCTCACGCTGTGCCATCTTAAAGCCGAGAAAGGTTGTATTAAAAACAAGTCCCATATCCGACAGCGACCGTTCCGAATTCTTAAAATCTATAAGCTGCGAAAGCTGTGCAAGTATATCCGGCGTCAGCAGCCTGTCGAATATATTATCTCCGAATATATCAGCCTGCGCATTCATTGCAGCGTCAAAATACCCTTTAAGGTAAGGTGTGAGCCTGTCTTCAATTCTGTCATAGGAATTCTTCTCATAGAGGCTTCCCACAAACGATATCTCCGACTCAAATCCCGTTGTATCTATATCTTCTGCCCTTGCCGCCATAAGCTCATCCGCTGCGAGAGGAAGGTAATACACATGCCTGACACCTGCATTTTTAAAATAATAATACTGAACCTTATCAAATATAAATATAAAATTCACATCATTAAATACCGACTCATGATACATTGCTATAAGAGGGCTGTCACATGTCCATGATATATATGGGATACCGCACGTCTGGCATGCGTCCGACAGCTCGCCAAAATAATTTACCGTGAATACAATATCCGGTGTAAAGTCATTTATCTCATCTGCAAATCCTTCCACAACCGCCTGCCTTGACTCACCTGAGTCAGTATCATATTCAATAGTCTTTGTCCGGTGCCCCATGCTCTCGAACGCAGCGGTTATCGCGGGATAATTGTATACTTTCCATTTGTATATGAGAACCTTCATATTAATCTCCATTCCGCAGGCGCAAAGTGCCGGAGGTATCGCGGGCCTGATATCAGATTTGGCTCTGCGACAGATGCTATTTGTGGAGCCTGCGTCACAAACAGCTGTATACAGAAAAACGCATCCGAAGATTGTTATGTCTTACAGATGCGTTCTATCCTTAACCAATATTATATTATTTGAACTTTGCTTCTGTATCAAGCTCTATAATGCTTGCAAGTTCTGTAGATGATACTCTTATCATTCTGTGTCCCTTAATCAGTGTGTTCTGAATCTCAAGCATTGAACATACTGCTTTGACTTCTCCGTTCTTGCACATCACTGTGTGCTCATAACAGATGTTGCTTGAGAATACAAACTCTTCTCTAAGCTTGCCAACTATCTGCTTAATATCAAGACATGGAACAAGGTCCTTATATGTAACCCCCTCCGCTATATCTTCTCTTGTATATCCGAACATCTTCATGAAGCCCTCATCTGCCGTAATAATTCTTCCTGAACGGAGCTCCATTAAGCACTGTGAACACTCTAACTTGTGTACCTTTGTCTGATCCATGATTCCCATCTCCCATTAATAATCGATTAACTCTATGCTGTCATTATATATCAATAAGTGTATTTGCGCAATGTCTAATGTTGTGCAAGGAATGCGGCAGCAAGCCTGTCAAGGTTCCTCTGGTCAGATACTGACATTGTCTCCATCGCAGAATGCATTGCAAGAATAGGTATTCCTATATCTGCACTTCTCATCGGAAGCTGTGATGAGAGTATTGAACCAATCGTACTGCCGCCCGGAATATCCGACCTCAAGTAATTGACACTGCACTTCACCCCGTTATTACCGGCAAGTTCAAGGAGCTGTGCCGTCATATCGGCATCAGTGCAGTAATTCTGTCTGCTGCTGCACTTAATGGTAACACCGCTTCCCAGGCTTACTCCGGATGTCGGGTCGTATTTTTCGGGATGATTAGGATTATTGGCATGTGCAACATCAAGTGAAAGGAATTCTCCATTCATAACCATCGCCAGATATTCATTCCTGTCATACCCAAGCGATATGCATATTCTCTCTATTATATTGGCAAGCATGGAGCTGTCTGCACCATTCTTACTCCTGCTTCCGACCTCCTCATGGTCAAAGAATGCACTGATGACTATTCCCTGATTGTCCTCTATTCCTGTTATTGCATCAAGACATGCCTTTTCAGAGCTTACATTATCAATTCCGCCAGCCATAAGAAGTTCTCTGTCTCTTCCGACATACACGGGCTTCTCAGCATTGTAAATGCTTATATCATAGCTTAATATATCTTCAGGCTTAGCACTCACATTGTGTATGCGGTGTATATGATAAGCAAGCTCCTCCCTGAAGCTGTAACCCTTCTCATTGCTGTCATTCAGCGCATGCATTTCCTGCGCATGTACTTCCTGTGCATATGCAAGAGGCAGCATGTCAATCTGCTTATTAAGCTCTATCCCTTCATTAATCTTGCGGTTCATGTGTATTGCAACATTGGGAATGACAAATGCAGGTCCATCAAAGTCAACAAGGAACTTTGCTGCCCTGCCATCCTTACCTCTTACCCATGCGCAGCCTGCCGCACCAAGCGGTCTGTCAAGCCACGTATTAAGAATCGCGCCGCCGTAGCTCTCTACATTAAGCTTTACATAGCTTCCCTGCTTAACTTCCGGATTCTCCTTTACCCTGAATCCCGGATGGTCTGTATGTGATGCAATTATCCTGAGCTTATCCTGTTTATCCGGCATGCCCACAGAAGCTGCAGCACTTCCGGTTCTGAAAGCAATAACTGTTGTACCAAACGGACACACATAGTATCCGTGTCCCGGTTCGAGCTTCCACGCTTCATCTGTCTTAAGCTCAGTAAATCCACCGGTCTCATTAAGCTTTTTTATTATGTAATCCGAGGCATGGTATACTGACAATGCATTGGTAAGGAAATCAATCATCACTCTTCCTCCTGCTCTTTGCTTCCCGGCATTCTTACATCAATGCCGTTGACCTGTACACTGTCGCTTAATGTAATAAGAAGATACGGAACGTTGTCTATCATCCTTGTCTCCACAAGGTCGGTTCTGTCAGGCTTTACCTGAACAACAACATCCGGTGTCTTAATCTCAAACTTACGTGTACTTGCCACATTGGATGCAAGCAGAGGCTGTGTCATTGAACCGCCCGCTGCTTCTTCAAAATTATTCTCGAGCTCTTCTATCTTCCGGTTGTCAACGCCGCTTGCTGCGAGCAGATTAACAACCTCCTTTCTGCCAAGTTCAAGCGGTGTCTCATCATCCTTCTTTTCCTCAATAAGCTCTGTAAGCTGCTCGTGAATCTCCTTAACAACTTCAAATTCACACTCATCACCAAGCGTATCCTGAATTATCGCCTGGAAGGTCTCCTTCTGTCCGCCTGCTGTCATCGGAAGTGTACAGCCAAGCACTGTCTCAACGAAGTCGAACTTGAGCTCCTCTGCCTTGGAGGAATAATACAAAATGCTGTTCACATCTGCGCTTCTCTCGTTAAATGCAGGATAAAGGAAGCCCATTGCCGGCATATCCACTACCCAGTCACGTATTCTCTCATGAAACCCATTCTGCTCACTGTTATATGAAAGTCCCGGCTTGGACAGCTTAACAGGACATATGCAGCAGAGTATATGTCTGTATATCTCGTCCGATGCATCCTCCATCTCAATTCCGTCAGAGGTTCTGCCCGGAACGTCATACACTCCGTACACCAGAAGTATAAGATAGTTATCAGCCGTGTTGTAATTAGCTATAATCTCATCATAAAATGTCTCCAGCACCGCATCATCCTTAAGCTCACTGTCACGCAGATCCATAAGCTTCTGTTGTGATACCGTAACTTCGGTTGCTGCATCGGCAAATTCCATGTTGAGGATATTCCTGCCGAGTGTTCCCGTCATGCATTTTCTGAATATAGCCATATACTTGTGCATCTCATCCTGTGGAAGCGATAAAAATGCCTCGCGCATCATGGACTTTTTATTCTTGTCACCATCAACATAGCATCCGCAGATTGTTGATATGACACTGTTCTCGTTGGCAAAAAGCTTCTTAATCTCTGAAATCTCTTTTTTGTTCATTGCTTCTCCTTACCGTCCTAAAAATACAGGGCGCAAGCCGCAATCAACAGCCACGCCCTATAAATGATAATTTCATTAAGCAGATAGCGGGAATCGAACCCGTCTCTCCAGCTTGGGAAGCTGGCATTCTACCGATGAACTATATCTGCAGATATCATTAATATGATATCACTATATAATCGCAATTGTCAACCAATCCCGAATCTCTTCTTAAGCCTTCTGCTGCAATATATAAATGCAGGAATCAGGAATATATCTGCTGCCACCCACGCACACGGATTAGCCATGCATGCTCCGTTGAACCGGAATACCGGAACAAGCGTGAATGCAACGACAGTTCTTGCAACCATCTCAAACACACCGGCAAGAACAGCAAAGCCCGCAAAGCCCATTCCCTGTATACAGAAACGTATGATATTAACGAGTGCAAGCGGTATGAAGAACAGCGCATTGACGATAAGAAATGTATGTGTCATCGCTATTACCTGCGTCTCCGATGCATCAACAAACAGCAGTGCTATGTAGCTTCCGAACAGATACTGTACCACAAGTGCCGCAATACTGTATACTGAACCCACTATCACGGCTGCACGTATTCCTGCACCTATTCTGTCGACCTCCTTGGCTCCTGCATTCTGGCCGCCGTATGTTGCCATTGTTGAACCAAGTGCATCGAACGGGCACGCGAAGAACATCTGAAGCTTACTTCCTGCCGTCATCGCAGCAACACTTACAGAACCGAGTGTATTAACCGATGTCTGTAAGATTACGCTTCCTATCGCTGTTATCGAATACTGAAGCCCCATCGGGACACCATTTACAATGAGGTTAATCGCATGCTGTCTGTGAATCTGTTTCTCACCCTTTTGGAACTTAAGCACGTCATACTTCTTATTCATGTAAATGAGACACAGAAGACCTGACACAAACTGTGATATATCTGTCGCCCACGCAGCTCCTGCAACTCCCATCTTAAGGCCTGTTATGAACCATATATCAAGGAATATATTCATAACCGCCGAAAGCACCAGGAATATTACGGGAGTCTTACTGTCTCCGAGCGCTCTTATTATACTTGATACGATATTATACAAAAATACTGTAGGTATTCCGGCAAATATTATTACTATGTAATTATATGAATGCCAGAAAATATTGTCCGGAGTCTTCATAAGTCTGAGAATTGACTGTGTGAACACAACCGAAAGTATAGTAAGTACTATCGAAAATACAATGCTCAGAATATAGCTGTTATAGACATATTTTCTAAGTTCCGAATACCTGCCTGCTCCGAACTGCTGGGCTATAGGTATTGCAAATCCACCGCATACGCCCATGCAGAAGCCGATTATCATAAAGTTAATTGAACCTGTGGCTCCTACACCGGCAAGTGCCTCTACGCCAAGCGTCTTACCTACTATCATTGTATCTACAAGATTGTAGAACTGCTGAAAAAGCATTCCGAACAAAAGCGGAATGGAAAAACCGAGAATAAGCTTCATCGGCGAGCCTTTTGTCATATCCCTGACCATTGTTATTACCTCATGATTGTGATATTGATATTAAGACTGCCCTGTTCTTGCCTTTATGTAAGCCTCTATGACATCCGCAGTCTTCTCAAGCCCAAGTCTGCTGCTGTTGATGAGCAGATCGTAATATCTCGAATCGCCCCACTTGCCATCACTGTAATAATTATGATATGACTTGCGCTTTTTGTTCTTAGCCCTTATCATTCTTGCAGCTTCAGCCTCCGATACATTCACGATTCTGCTGATCCGCTCAATCTTCCTGTCATCATCCGCCGTCACAAATATAGTTATAAGTCCCTTATTCCCCGCAAGTATAGCATCTGCACAGCGCCCTACTATTACAAACGAATCTCCTCTTGATGCCATTGCACGTATGTAGTCAAACTCCATATTGGCAAGACCGTCTTCGGGAGCATTGCTGTAACCGCGAACTGTCTGCGATACAAATGCACGTCTCGGAGATTCATCATACTTCTCAATTGCCGAAACGTCAATACCTTTTTCACGGGCAACTTCACTAAGAAGATTCCTGTCATAAAATGGAAGATTCATTCTCTCAGCAATCATCTTTGCAATCTCATGTCCGCCGCTTCCGTATTCGCGTCCTACTGCTATAATCACCTGTCTGTCTTCATGTTCCATATCTGTCTCCATTTCTGCACTTTACATGCATAAAACCGAACTTTCCACGAATTATCCTACTTAGATTATAACATATCCGGAGCTATTTTAAAGCCAATATTACAAATGCAAAACACGCTCTCTTATCTCCTGTGTTCTTCCCTGATTCCAGAACTGCGTGCCGATATAGCCGCATGTTCTTCTTGCGACATTAAGCGTATTCTGGTCCCTGTTATGGCAGTTAGGGCATTCCCATACAAGTTTTCCGCCATCCTCAACTATCTGTATCTCTCCGTCAAAGCCGCACTTCTGGCAGTAATCGCTCTTGGTGTTAAGCTCGGCATACATGATGTTGTCATATATGAACTGAAGAACCGTTATGACTGCATTTATATTATTCTGAAGATTAGGAACTTCCACATAGCTTACAGCGCCGCCGGTTGACAGTGCCTGGAACTGTGATTCAAACTTAAGCTTTGCAAATGCATCTATCTTCTCTGTAACATTAACATGGTAGCTGTTAGTTATATATCCCTTATCGGTAACGCCCTCAATAATGCCAAATCTCTTCTGGAGGCACTTTGCAAACTTATATGTAGTGCTCTCAATCGGAGAACCGTAGATGCTGAATGCGATGTCGGTTTCCTTGGTCCATCTGTCACACGCTTCATTCATGTGCTTCATGACTTCAAGTGCAAACGGTGTTGCCTCCGGGTCAGTATGTGACTTGCCGGTCATATAGCGAACGCATTCGCACAGTCCCGCATATCCGAGTGATATTGAAGAATATCCGCCATACAGGAGCCTGTCTATCTTCTCACCCTTCTTAAGTCTTGCAAGTGCTCCGTGCTGCCAGAGGATAGGTGCTGCATCCGACAGTGTTCCCTTAAGTCTCTCATGTCTGCACATGAGTGCCCTGTAGCAGAGCTGAAGCCTCTCGTCAAATATCTCCCAGAATCTGTCATAGTTCCTGCCTGATGAAAGTGCCACATCTACAAGATTAATTGTAACAACACCCTGATTGAATCTTCCGTAGAACTTGTAATTGCCATTCTCATCCTTCCAAGGTGCGAGCGCACTGCGGCAGCCCATAACAGGGAAGCAGTTGCCTTCCTTAAGTTCTTTCATCTTCTTTTCAGATATATAGTCAGGTACCATTCTCTTGGCCGTGCATCTCGCAGCAAGCTCCGTAAGATAATAGTATGGCTCTCCTTCACGGATGTTGTCCTCTTCAAGAACATATATAAGCTTAGGAAATGCCGGTGTTATCCATACACCCTTTTCGTTCTTGACACCCTTTATTCTCTGTCTTAGCATCTCCTCAGTTATGAGTGCAAGGTCCTTCTTCTCGCTCTCATTCTTTGCTTCATTAAGATACATAAATATAGTCAGGAAAGGTGCCTGTCCGTTAGTTGTCATAAGGGTGATTACCTGATACTGTATTGTCTGGATGCCCTTCTCTACTTCCTTGCGGAGTCTCTTCTCAACTATCTCGTTAAGCACTTCCTCTCCCGCATTGCTTCCAAGCATCTTAACTTCGTCAAGCACCTCTTTCTTAATCTTATCTCTCGACACCTGTACAAACGGCGCAAGATGTGCAAGGCTTATACTCTGTCCGCCGTACTGGTTGCTTGCAACCTGTGCTATTATCTGCGTGGCAATATTGCATGCTGTTGAGAAGCTGTGCGGCTTTTCGATATATGTTCCGCTTATGATAGTTCCGTTCTCAAGCATATCTTCAAGATTAACGAGGTCACAGTTATGCATATGCTGTGCAAAATAATCCGAATCATGGAAATGTATTATGCCCTGCCTGTCTGCTTCAACGATATCCGGCGGCAGCAGTATTCGCCTTGAAAGATCCTTACTTACCTCTCCTGCCATATAGTCACGCTGTACACTGTTTACAACAGGATCCTTATTGGAATTCTCCTGAAGGACTTCCTCATTATTACATTCTATAAGTGAAAGGATTCTGTCATCTGTCGTGTTGGACTTACGCACAAGCGAACGCGTATAACGGTATCTTACATATCCCTTGGCAATCTCAAATGCGCCCTTGGCCATTATCTGGTTTTCTACAAGATCCTGAATCTCCTCCACAGATAATGTCCTGTTCATCTTCTCGCACTTGTACTCTATATAGTCCGCAATATCATCAATCTGCTCTTCCGTCAGCTCTTTTCTTATTCCTGCATCATTGGCTTTCCTGATTGCCATTATAATCTTATCAATATCAAATTCTTCTTCCGAGCCGTTGCGCTTTATTATCTTCATTCCTGCTTCTCCCTTTCCCTGTATGATAAATCCGGTTCAATATAATGTCCCCGCCCGCGTGCATTACTGACTAACCTTTAATCATTAAATGCATGTAGCCCTTATAGTATAACCACAATATATAGATATTTCAAGTGGTATTTTTACCAAATATTGCGTCTGTTTTTATACAAACAACCCATTGTAAAGCCGCTTCGCATAGCTGTCCGTCATGCCGCTTATGTAGTCAGTTACCATAAGTATCCTGAGATAAAGCTTCTCACTTTCGTCCCTGCCATCTGACTGGGCTTTGTACATTGATTTGTAGAATCCCGATATTATATCAATCGTCCGGCAGTCGATAAATGTCATTTTATCGTCTGTGTCAAAACGCACTGCTGCCGGCATAAACTGTCCAAGCAGTGATTCTATTACTCTTCTTCCGAACAGCTCTGTCTTAATCTTAACGGGACTTGTATATATCATCTGCTCGCTAAGCTGTGATATTGCTCCGATTATGTGGCCTGATGATGTATTTTCAAAAAGCTCGCCTTCAAATGTTCCGTTTATTATTGCATCATAATTCTTTACAAATGAATCCGAGGCCTCTTCTATCATTAACCTCTTCATACGCTTATTCCACATCTGAAGTGCCGTCAGTTCAGGATTTCTGTGCCCGCTTCCTATCTCTTTTGCACACAGCTCCTTAAGTATGCCTATATTCTTATACATGTCGTCATATCCATTGGCTTCTGCATACACTTCCAGCGATGCTTCTATCTGGGAATAGCTGATAACTTTCTTGACCATTGCGTCTTCTATGTCGGATGTTCTGTACGCTATGTCATCTGCTGCCTCAAGAAGATACGAGAGAGGATGCCTGCTGCCATTCATTCCCGTCTTTGACGATATGTCGTCAAAAAGCGCCTTTTCAGCAGTATTATAGCCGAATTTACGATATTTTGATGACGATGCGACTGCAACAGACGAGACCGGATATTTGATTATTGCCGCAAGCACCGCATATGACAGGTTGAACCCTGCAAGTGTTCCCAGATATGGCGTTGCAGACAATATTCTCAGTGATTGCGCATTGCCTTCAAAATGGTACAGGTCTCCGAGCTGTTCGTCTGTAAGTATTCTGTCTATGCTTACACCTTTAAGCTTAAGGCTGCTTATATTATTCTGAAACCATTCCCTTATTGCATATTCGCCAAAATGTCCGAATGGCGGATTGCCTATATCATGAACAAGCCCTGCACACAGAAGCACATCAGAAAAATCTTTTTCCGAATGCGTATCAAACCACTCATCCGCACCGGCATCACGTAACTTTCTGAATACATGCTCTCCGAGCTTTTTTCCTATGGCCGAAACTTCCAGTGAATGCGTCAGTCGTGTTCTTACATAATCATCTTCCTCAAGCGGAAACACCTGGGCTTTATCCTGAAGTCTTCTGAAAAGCGTGCTGCTTATTATCGTGTCATAATCATTCTCATATGTAACTTCACCGCATTCTGCGGCATCCGCACTATCTTCATGATATCGTGCATCTGACATAAGCATATTCCAGTTCATTGCCATAGAAAATCCTCCATCTGTAATTGTGTTCAGGTAATAATTATTGTTCATAGCACCATTGATTTAATAATAACACATGCAGGAAAGCAATTTAATAATCCTTATTACCCATTTTCATGACCTGTAAGACATGCTATCATCGTCATCATGGGAGGAACGGTTATGTACTATGAAACAAAATACAAAATAGGCAAAGGTGCTATTCTTCCTTCGGTTATTGGAATAATGGCTGATGTGATTCTCATAATTGTACTGTCATTCAATCTGCTTTAGGAGGAATCACTGACATGTTACTTAGTATCGCACTCATTATGCTTATCGGCATGGCATCGGGATATATATGCCGCCGTCTGAAGCTGCCGGGTCTTCTCGGCATGATTATCACGGGAATTATATTAGGTCCGTATGTGCTTGACCTGATAGAACCGTCAATTCTTAACATTTCCGCTGACCTGCGTAAGATTGCCCTTATAATAATTCTCACAAGAGCCGGACTTACGCTTGACATTAATGACCTTAAGCGTGTCGGAAGACCTGCCATTCTTATGTGCTTTGTACCGGCAACCTTCGAGCTTGCGGGAATGCTTCTTCTGGCTCCCCGTATTCTTGGAATAAGCCTGCTCGAGGCCGCCATTATGGGTGCTGTTGTTGCGGCAGTATCTCCTGCCGTCGTTGTCCCTAAGATGATTAAGCTTATTGATGAAGGCTACGGAACTAAAAAAAGCATCCCGCAGCTTATTCTTGCAGGTGCTTCCGTGGATGATGTGTATGTAATAGTTCTTTTCAGTACATTTACAGGGCTTGCAAAGGGAGACCGCGTCTCTGCAATGAGCTTTATTAATATCCCCGTATCCGTAGTGTTGGGAATAGCTCTCGGAATTGCGTCAGGATGGCTTCTTGCCGTATACTTCGAGAAAGTTCATGTGCGCGACACTATCAAGGTTATTATAGTGCTCAGTATATCATTTATTCTTGTGTCTGCCGAAAATGCCCTGAGTACTCCGATTACATTCTCGGCACTGATAGCTGTTATGTTCATGGGAATTGCGCTTTCAAGATACCGCAATGAAACTGCGGTACGCCTGTCGGGAAAGTTTAACAGACTGTGGGTTGGGGCCGAGGTTGTCCTGTTCGTGCTCGTAGGCGCTTCTGTCGATATCGGATATGCGCTGTCTGCCGGAGCCGGTGCAGTCATTCTTATATTCGGTGTGCTGATATTCAGGATTGCAGGCGTATTTGTCTGCCTGCCCGGTACGAATCTTAATATGAAAGAAAGATTATTCTGTATGCTTGCATATACTCCAAAAGCCACTGTCCAGGCTGCAATCGGAAGTGTTCCTCTTGCAATGGGACTTTCATGCGGAAGCATAGTGCTCACTGTAGCGGTGCTTGCAATATTAATAACAGCACCGCTCGGAGCATTTATGATAGATCTTACTTATAAGAAACTTTTAAGCCTGTAAGGGTTGTGGTGTTCTGCCAGCCGCCGGTTCCCGTGGTTCCGGTGTGCTGGACTGCAATTCCACCATGCAGATTATCAGGAACATCTGCCTTAAGATGGACTTCCTGTAATGCATGCTGCTCTGCCGTAGTCCTGACATCAGCCGTAAGACTTCCATCCATGTATTTCACATCTATGATACACTCTGACACAAAGCAGCCGGATATTACTTTGTCAGATATAAATGTCGTTGTTCCCTCTTCATATTGCACAAGTACAAATACACACGCGTTGGATGCCTTTGGACTCCTGTAAATTCTTAAGCCGTATCCGGTAAGATTCTCCGTATCAAACTTAATGCATACATCCATATACTGATATGCGCTTCCAAAGCCCTGACATGACGTCTTGGCAGGCTCTGCGGTAAGGTGCAGGCTCATATCTCTATATATCTTAACCCGGTCATTCTGTCTGTAGGTCGGTGTATACATAATTCTTGCGCCCTGCGTTCCCTGATACAATCCGGGATGCGTGCAGCCGTCACCTGTTATGCCGTAATGCCACGGCTCTGTACACTCTTCACCGTGCCAGCTTCCGAAGCTGCAGGTATCTGTCGGACGGTAATAATCCACAGACCACATGCCTTCGGCTATATTTTTCCCCATATTGAGAGGAATATCTGAAAAATCTGTGCAAATGTCATAGCCATCAGTATCCGTATCTGCAATTCTTCTGTCTGTAACCGCAACAACTTTTGCACCGTCACAGCTTGATGTGCATCTCGGAATGACAGAGGCTCCTATATAACTGCCGACATCTGCTGCCGTTATCTTATATGACAGTTTAGGGCTGTTTCTTGTAATTGCAGCCAATCTTGCACCCTCACCCCTGCTGCCGTCACAGCGGTACCATGAGACAACCGACCTGTCCGTATGACCGTTAAGTTCAAGCTCATAGCTAAGCTCTGCATTACCATTGCAGATTGACAACTCCGGGTATTTAGTGAATTGCGGTGCTTCCGTTACAGGAGCAGCTATTCTGAGCTTATATGCTCCGTGCAGTCCGATTGCCGTCACAGCCTCTATTACAACATCCACGTATTCTTTATCGATATTGCAAAATGCTTCCGGTCTTCCGGTAACAGTGCAGCTTCCGTCATTATTGTCATTTACATTGACAAAGTCCTTATAAATATCATCGACATAGAATGTTATATTGCCGGCATCACCGATGCCGCCCCAGAAGCACAGTGCCATGGATGATACAACCGCCTTGGATGATGCAGCCGCCCCGGAAACTGTTCCTGCGGACAGGCCACTGTTCTGCACGCTGTCAGCATCTGCCTGTATACACTCCGCATCTGACGACAGTATAAGCTGCACCGGAATATTATCAGCCGAACATGCGCCGGACTGTACGCCAACATTCAACGGATCCCAGCCATCACTGCCTCTTAGCAGGTTGTAGGTATTATAGCATCCGTAATCATCAAGCCTGTATGCCTTAAGAAGCGGCAGTCCTGACATATCAACGGTTGTCTTTGACCGTAGTCCGCCAATCACAACACTCTCTTTGTTATGCGTATTATCGCACTGATAACATCTGAGCTGCGGGTCAGGGTATCTTGTCCAGCTGATTCCGAACGGAACGTCAAAATTGCTGTGATATCTGCACCCAACGGCCGCCACCTGTCCGCCATCCTTTGTAAAATACTGCATTCCTTCAACCCGCGGGTCTGCCTCAAGGCAGTTAAAATCGCAGTCAAGGAAAACGGCACCTGTCCGGGTCGCTGAAAAAAGCGGTCTGCTTCCGTAAAAGTCAAAATCACAGCCGACAAAAACAGCATTGCTTGTTATTGCATCATTAGTTGATTCAAAATGGCAGTTATGGTACAAGGCTCTGTCAGCACCCTCAACAGGTCTTAAGTTAAGCCTGCCGATAAAGCGGCAGTTATCGGCGAACATTCTGTCACCCTGCATTATTGCAAGCTGTGCCTGTGTTATCGCATCTGTGCGCCTTCTGTGATTTCTGGATGCATCACGCTTATATTCGAGGTCTGTACTGCAATAATTACCTATCGTCAGATTCTTTATAGTCAATGATTCACACTCAAAATGAAACATTGTGTAGTTGCCGTTGGCTCCGTGCGACTGTCCTCTGTTGCCTGCAATCACAACATCCTCTGCATCGTCTGTAAGCCCGGCAAATTCAAGGCTGTGCGCTGTAACCGCTATTCCGTAAGGTACGTCATAGCCGCCCCACGGCTGCATAGTGTCGTCTGCCTCAGGGTCATCAATCCAGTATACGCCGGGCATTATGTACACTGTCAGTTTCTTATCCGCCATCTTTTTTGAGTTAATTGCATCCTCTGTGGGCGTGGGTCTGAGCATGCTTTGTATATTATTGTAAATGTAGCTGCCTGCCTGCACCTCTGTATCTGTGAGTGACGCATCAAGAAGCACATGCTCGCTGTCAAGTGGTAATTCATAACCTTTGTAATTCATTCGGTGGTCTCCTTATATCACTTACTTATCTCTATGTGAACGTCATCCTTCTGCCATTCTGTCATTATGTCATTCATCAGCTTTAACACCGTAATGCTGTCCTTTGGCGTATATATCCTGCTTGACTGCATATGATGCTTCACACATGATGACACTTCGCGTATCTCATACTCAAATCCATTAATATCCACAGGGCTCTCAACCGTGTATTCTTCATCATTATCCGGCTTTACAGTCATTGATACTGCATGCTGGAAGTCATCTATATATATGCTTCCCTTTGTCCCGAATATTGCAGCATGCCTGTCAATCTTCATTCCGATTGTCTGTATACATTGTGCTGTTCGTCCTCCCGGATATACCAGCTGCAATACACTGTAATCATCTGTGCCATACTCATTCATATGAACACAGGTATCAAAGCTCTCCGGTGCCGCATTCATAATCATATGAAGAAATCCGAGATTATATATGCCTATATCCAAAAGTGCGCCTCCGCCAAGCTCTGCCTTGAACTTACGCTCACGTCTTGCTCCTGTCGCAATAAAGCCATACTCACATCTTGCATGACGCACATCACCTATTACACCATTTTCGATTAAACCGGTTAATTCCCGGTAGAGCGGCAGAAATCTTATCCAGAAGGCTTCCATTATAAACAGTCCCTTCTGTGCAGCGTAATCATACAGCTTCTCAGCCTGCGATGCCTCTATCGTAAATGGCTTCTCACATAACACATGCTTTCCTGCATCAAGACACATCACACAGTTCTCATAATGCATACTGTTGGGTGTTGCAATATACACTGCATCAACTCCCGCATCCTTAAGCATGGCTTCGTACGAACCATAATATCCCGGTATTCCGAACTCATTGGCAAATGCCGCTGCTTTCTCTTCACTTCTTGAGGCAACTGCCACGAGCTTCTCCTCTCCTCCCATACGATTCACGGTATCGGCAAACTTCCGTGCAATTGTTCCTGTTGCAAGTATTCCCCAATTCATCGCTAATATCCTTTCTTATATCTGTTCCTGTATCTGTTAAGCAGGTCTTCTATCTGCAGGCTTAGATTCTCTGCAAATGTTCCTTCACGTCCATGCACTATCTTAACCCAGAAATCAAGTTCTGTATACACTGCATCTGTCTTTTTTACCTGAATCTTTACCTGCGCGCGTCTGTGTTCGAGCATCGGAATTATAATGTAATACATTCTGTCATCTTTAAATGACAGGTAGCCTGCACTCTGGCCTTTTTCATTTTTCAGATACAGCCTGTGACCGGATATCTTTTCAGGATACAGCAGCGCTCCGGGAACTATATTGAGCCTCACGCGCCTTGCCGGTATCTTCTCAAGCATGCACAACATATGATATATATCCGCATCGTCATGTGCTGCCGGTTCTCCGACAATCAGCGGGAGCGTCCCTCCGGCATCGATAAACTGCTGTGCAAGCAGATATGCCAGCTCTGCCTGAAACTTAAGCTTCGCTTCCATATCAGCTTCTGCCTGTATGTCATCAAGAATCGCAGCACTGCATTCCAGCATGCTTTTAAGAAAAAGACTGAAATCCTCCTCAGGTTTCCATATGTATCTGCCACTTGCTATAACTATATCTCCAAGCCTGTTGCCGTCCACATCCTCTACACTGTGGTATACATTACGTGCGGCATATGCATTGGGATTCTCCGGTGCATCCCACGCCAGAGCCTTACTGCGCCCATCACCGGAATGTCTGCCGGCACGTTCCTGACGGTTATGTGAATTATCTTCCGGTGTCACATATCTGCAAATGACTTCGTATGCCTCATTAATCTCCTGAGCAGTATACGGATAACCTCCTGTTGCTTTTGCGGCATTGGAATCCGGGTGTGCCATATGCATAAGTTGTCTGTATCTCTTTTTTATCTCTGTTCTGTCTGCATTCCTGTCTACACCAAGAATCCTGTATGCCTGAGCCCTGACCAATTCTTTCTCCTGCTATCTGTTATTTATTCGCGGTATTTTTTGTAAACTGCTGTTATATTACCTATAATAACTGCTATTGCAGCAATTAGCCACGACGGCGATATCACAGGCTTTATACGTGCCACATGTGGTCTTGTATCTGCACTGTAAGCAACAATCAGTGTATCTCCAATACGCTCACCTATTCCGGCAGCAACATATCCCCTGCAATTCCCTGTGCCATCAGGCTTTTTAACGATTACCGCAGCCTCTTCGCTTCTTCGGACACTATGGTCATAATAACCCTCCGTCAGCTCATAATGTGACGTATGCGGAAAATACCCAAACAAAAAGCCTCTGTTCTCCCATGTCCATAAGCCTGCCAGAATAAATATACTGAATATAACTGTTGTCAGTATATTCCCGTAATCTTTCTTCCCCATACTACTCTCCATATATGTATATGATATTGCGCTGTTACTTACGTCCCCAGCCAAACAGCCCCTTCTTCTCATAAGGCTCTGTTGTATATGAGACAAGTTCATATCCGATGCCTTTTATCTCCTTCTTGGCCCATGGAATATCAATCTCTTCCTCACTTATGATAACGCACTCTCCGTCTTTTGCGGATGAATTAACCTTCTTTACCTTAAAATTGCTGCGAATCAGATCATTCATGTGTGATTCACACATTCCACACATCATACCATCAATCTTCAATGTTGTCTTAACCATAATAATCTCCATTCCGCAGGCTCTATACGCTTCTGCGTCTGATACTGTCTGTAATGCCTGCTGCACATATAATCAATTATTATATATACCCCTGTGGGGTATTTGTCAATTCGGTATGTGATTGATTTTTCTCAATTGACAGCCTTAACGCCGCCGCGTTAAGGCACAACTGTCAGAAGCTGTGTCCGCCTCCTGAGCTTCCGCCGCTGTCTCCGCCACCACCGCCGCCGCCAAATCCGCCTGAAGAATCTGAGCTGCTCTCGCTGTAACTGTATGAATACTGGCGTACGCATTTTTTCTGAATGTCAATAGTCATGCTGTTGTTATCACCATATGCTGATCTGACCGTATCCTTATGTGCTCCGTTTGCCTTCCGTGACACAAGAAGGAAAATATAATTCGTAAGAAAACCAAGCATTACCGCCAGAAGCGCGTTGGTTGCAATCTGCATCGGACGCTTTATCGATAATCCGTTAATTCGGAGCTGTGCCTGATTAAATGCCTGAACCGCACACTGTGCATACTGCTCCTTGGACGCAAGCTTATATATATTGTCCGTAATCGCAAGTGCATCCCTGCTGCGGATTATCTTGCGCACCGGTCCCGTACAGTACATATATATCTCACGGTGATACATATCTATCGTAAACATCACAACCGGAGCTGTCTTTTTACTGCCAAAATATGATGCACACACATTGGCACATACATCTGCCGTCTCACCGGCTTCATTTCTGTCAGTTGTATAGAATATAACATTGGAATCGGCTGATATTGCCTTCATTGCCTCTATTACATCTGCTTTGCCTGAAGCGTCAACTATCTGCGCCTTATCATAATATATGATTCTGTGACCATCTGCTTCCGTAATATCTTCTGTAACACTTTCCGTAATACCTTCGATGTCCTGCGCTGCTGCGGCTGTTAATGTACCGCATGTCAGCATTCCGCTTTCTATGGCAAGTCCCGCGATAACAGCAGATAATTCAATAATCAGGCATATTATTTTCTTTTTAATCCCTGTCATGCTCACGCCCTCCCTTATAAAGCTCAAACTGCGGAAGCGGTCTGGTACAGGACAGATTATAATCCCTTATTATTCCGAATATCGTAAATATATCAACCGCATATGTTCCGAGAACCACTATGTAATACCATATGTCATCAACAGGATTTATAAATGCCGTCACGATAAGGACTGCTGTTGCGAGCAGTGAAAGCACCGATACAGGAACCGATTTTGTGGAATTTTTAAAAAGTACGGCATACCTCGGAGCACTGACACTAATCATAATAATCTGTATAAATGCCGTTATTGCACACACTGCAACCTTAAAGGAAACACCGCTCTCGCGGTACTCGCTTCCTGCCGCCACTGCTGTCATACCTGCCTGCGCTGCCGCATTTACCGCCTGTGCCGCCGCATCAGCCTGCTGCAGCCTGTCTGTTATCATCGGTACCGCAACTGCGCCGAGTACTGAAAGTACAGCAAATACCGCAATTGCCGTAAGACTTCCCGCAAGCCTGCTATTAGCAAGAGTTACCGCACCTCCGGTGTGACGCGCCTTATAGCTGTGCTTTATCTCATGGTCATACATTTTACTTATATTCATATTATACAGCACTGAAAGAGTAAGATTTATAAATGCTGCCATTACGATTGAGCTTTTTGCCGTAAGTATAAAGCCCTGAAGCAGATTCAATACGATAAACAGCACAGCCGATACAGCCAGTGATATCCCAAAAAACCATTTGATATCCACAGGCAGGTCACAGCTTATCTTACCGGTTTTTCCGTTTATTACAGAATACGCCATACGGTTATTATTTCTATATGCCATAAACCACACCGGCTTAAGAACATCGCCGGTATTGGTGACCTTAACATCCGGTCTTGTATTGGGTGATTTGGTCTTAATACTTCCCGGCATCTTAACGCTGACACTCTTCTCCGCCCGCTCATATGCCGTATCCTTCACAAATTCCGTATACTCCTCCGCCGGCACATCCGCTGAGTCTGCATAAAAGCCGCACAGGTATCCCGGTGCAAATTTTCTGAACTCTTTACAGTTATCGTTAATCAGCTCACTCTGATCATCATCAAATGCATCTGATGCGTCATGCGTGATTTTATTTATGCTGCCGGACACAACCGCATTAATATCCCATATCTTTACGTTGCATTTTTTCTTATCACCGCTGCCGCTTACAGTCTCTGACCTGCCCTTCATATGATAGGCTCCGTCAAATTCGGCATCATATACGTGATACGGCACATAGATTCCCCTGAATTCGTGAATACCGTCCTCAAGCCTGTAGTCATTCGGAACATAATTGTTCTTATCCACAAATTCTTCAAATATCTTCTTACAGCCTTCCTTATCAACCTTAAATGGTATTATGTAATGCGGTACTTCAATCTTATCTGTTCCCGAATGTCTTACAGCCGGCGCACCGCAATAGCTGCAGAAGCCCGCTATCGTATTATCATTGGAGTATACTTCTCCGCCGCACTGTGAGCATCTGAATACGTTAAATGTATCAGCACTCTCTGTGTTATCCTTAACCGATGTAACCCCATATTCCTGCCTGCATGACGGACACTTGAGCTTCTGCTTCGCTACGTCAAACTCCAGTGCGCTGCCGCAATCCGGACATGCTATCATGGTTATCCCTCCCCTTTTTATATCTGCTGCTTTGATTGTATCAGAAAACAGGGAGACGTGCAAAAAGGATTTTGCACTGTCTCCCCGAATACCCACTATTATTTTCAGATTGTTATTTTCAGATTAGTCCGGCAAGTGCCGGAAGTGCCATTGTAAGCGCCGGAATATAGGTTACAAGCAGAAGCCCGAGAAGTATCGCCACATAATACAGCAGCATGTAGGGCAGTGTCCTGGCAAGTGTACTTCCGCCCACCCTTATTGCGACAAAAAGAGTGTTACCAACAGGCGGCGTTATATTGCCTATACAAAGATTATATACAAGAATCAGCCCAAACTGCACGGAATTCATCCCAAACGACTTGACAATCGGTAAAAAAAGAGGTGTGAATATCAGAATTGCCGGAGTTACATCCATAAATGTTCCTGCTACAAGCAGTATGAGATTCATTATCAGAAGTATAAGCACCGGACTTTGCGTCACTCCGAGAAGTGCCGCCGATACTGCCTGAGGTATCTGCTGGAATGACATTACCCATCCGAGTACATTGGACACGCCGATAAGAAATACAACAAGTCCACTCATGCGCGTGCTTTCAATTACAATTCTCCAGAATTTTTCCAGTGTTATATTGCGGTAGCATATTCCGAGAATAAGTGCATATACAACTGCTATTGCCGAACCTTCCGTTGCCGTGAATATCCCCGCGACAATTCCTCCTATTACTACTACTATGAGTGACAACGCAGGAATTGCCCTGACGGTGCATATTCCGAGATTCTTCCAGTCAAAGCTTCCCGGCACACCCCTGTAGCCTTTTTTAACCGCAAATATTATTCCGACGGCAATACAACACAGCGCCCACACTATTCCCGGAACATATCCGCCGAGGAACAATGCCGCAACAGATGTTCCGCCCGATGCCAGCGAGTATGTTATCAGCGCATTGGACGGAGGAATAAGAAGTCCTGACGGTGCAGACGCTGCATTGGTTGCAGCACATAATGCCGGATCATAGCCAAGCTTCTCCTCACCGTCCCTGACCATACTGCCAACCGCCGCACATGCCGCTGCCGCTGAGCCTGATATTGCTCCGAACAATGAATTGGCTGCTGCATTGGTTACCAGCAGTGCGCCCGGAAGCTTGCCGAGTACCGCCATTACAAAGTCAACAAGCCTTTTGGCTATTCCACCCTGATTCATCAGGTTACCGGCAAGTATAAAGAAAGGTATTGCCGTCAGACTGAACTTGCTCATTCCGACAAAGGTTCTCTGTGCGGCAGTTATAACCGCCACATTCATATCCATTGTGGCAAGAATCGCCGCAAGAGCTGAGATTCCTATTGAATATGCAATCGGCACTCCCAGCGCCAGAAGCACAAGAAGGACAGCAAGTATTATGATAAGTGACTGTACCGCCATTATTCCACCTCCTCATTGAGCATTTGTATCACATTATAGATATCACGCAGTTCTTCATGCTCTTTCAGGAAATTCTCATGCATCGGCAGACATATCTGTCTGAACAGCTCCGTATCCGGATAGAGAAATGTTACTCCCTGCTCCTTCTGCGCCCGCTCACGCGATGCCTCAACTGCATTGTTCCATTCTTCTCTCTCAATTCTGTTAAACAGCTCAAATCCCTCATCAAATACCGCTCGCTCCTCTTCTGTAAGCGATTCAAGGAATTCACAGTTGCCAATCAGAATGTCGGGTATCATCTGATGCCTATCGTAAGAATAGTATTTGCACACATCTCCGTGTCCGTTAGAAGTCAGCGCAAGCTCATTATTCTCTGCTCCGTCAATTACATGTGCCTGAAGCGCCGTGTATACATCCCCAAAGCCCATCGGTGTAGCAGAGCCGCCAAGCAGCTTCATCATCTCAACATTAGTAGGTGACTGCTGGACGCGTATCTTAAGCCCTTTAAGGTCTGATGGGCTGTTAATCTCTTTATTGACCGTATAAAAATTTCTCGTTCCTGCATCAATCCACGTCACCGCCTCAAAGCCCGCCTTTTTTGTTGATGCAAATATACCGGACGTTATATCCTCATCATCCATTGCAGCATGATAGCTTGCTGTTGAAGCAAACAGATACGGAAGGTTAAAAAGTGTGTACCTGTCCGAAAATGTCTCAAGTATTGAATTACTTGCAACACAGAAATCTATTGCCCCGGTCTGCGTAAGCTGCACCATATCAGTCTGTGCGCCGAGAAGCTCATTTGGAAATATCTCTATGTCAAATCTGTCACCAAGCCTCTCCTCAACGTATTTTTCAAACTCTGCCAGCCCTATGTTAATCGGATGGTCAGTTGCCTGATTATGTCCGATTCTTACTATGCGCCTTCCGCTGCCACTCTGTTCTCCATGCCCGATATCACAGGCGCATGTCACGGATGCCATTATGACAATAATTATAAATGCTGCTATTTTGCCCGATATTCTTCGCAGATTTTTTGCTGTACTGTTCATTTTTGCACAATCCCCATTCTGCAGATGCATTCCGCAATACAGATGCACTCTGCAATTTTAGATTCCGCACTAAAATTGCACGTCTTCTTATAGACATTATCTGCAACAGAACGTGGATTTATTCTAAAATTTCTATAATATCACACTCTCTAAAAGCAACAAAAGACATGGTCTATGTTCCGAATACATAGTCCATGCCTTGCGATATATAAAACATAAAATCCGATTATTTTTTAAAACGTATTATTGCAATCATTATTCAAAATTCAAAGCAGATCTATCATCTTCAAGATTTTCGTTTTCTTATCGGTATCACAATATTTCAGCTTATCCATAATCTTATCGTCCAGTGTCTTTTCTCTGTTCTTGTCAATCTCGTAGGTATATTCGCCACTGATAAAATAATCAACACTACCGTAAGCTAAACCGTCAGAGAAGCGTATTTCCAAGTGACACAGCGCTCCTGAAAGCCCTGTATCTGGCAACTTTCGAAGCTACTAAAAAATGGACTATGAGCATTCGGAACTGGGGACAGGTCTACGGCGAACTCAGCATTATGTATGAGGGACGACTCCCAGAATAACAGAATCTGTACGCATGATGAGAAGGACGTTTTTGACGTCTGCTCTTGACATTCCCGAAATCATGTCGTATATATAAAGCAAGAGCTGGAAGCGCCAATTTAGCGCTTCTAGCTCAATCATTATCATAGAAGATTATTATTTACAGACTTTTCTTCATAGTCTCTGTTCCCATGACTACTTCACAAATATAGCAATTATACTACTTGTTTTCCTAAATCTGATATTGTGTAAATAGTATTTCCTGCTTTTTTACTTTTTGTAAGATAATAAAAATCTTCCTCTAGCTTTTTGGTCAACCAACCTATCTTTTGAGAAGTAACATCCATCTCTAATGACATTTCTTTCGCAGTAACTCTTCCGCCTTTTAATATTGCTAATTTCATAAACAAATATTGTTCTCTTTCAAGTAAATTTCCTTTTTTTTCAATTTCTTCAATTTCCTTTTTAAAAATATCAGATATCCGCTTTTGTACCACAATACTACTTTTTGCCCCACACTCTATACAATTCATATCATGAGCTTTTAAAATATCTAAATCATCTTCCGAATATACATATCCACACTCACCACATACAATTTCTTTTGTATCCTTCAAAAAATCCTTTAACAAATTATTAAAATTGAATGGTGATTCAATAAAATATGTCCTTGATTCATTGCCATCCGGTTTTCCCCAACGCAAATTTTCATTCAAACACAATCCATAATTTAATGCATATATAGATACTTTCTCTCCATTTTTGCTAGACATCTCATTATATTTATTAACAAAAAAGTTTAATTCTAAAGTTCCAAGAATATGCTCTATTTTCTTCGATATATAAAAATGACTTGTATATGGATTTGTTCTCTCTGAATCAAATATTTTTGCCGAATACTTATTTGTCCTTATACTTGTCTTAATATCCTTTTCTCTTTGAATAATGTCTAACAGCAATGTTCTAAGCTGAAAAATTTCTACCCTCTCATCATATGTCATTTGTGCAGTTTTACCTTCCTCAAAAAACAATGACAATCTTTCATTATAAAATCTTTTTGAAGCTTCATTAAGAACACTAAGTGTTATTTTTTCGTTTCTAGCAATGGAATACTCTTGTGCATAATCCAATATCAAACCAATATGTCTTACAACATTTAATGTCATTCTAAACAAATATGTACAATACTCATCAATACTATTTTTTTCTGTATCAAAATAATATTCAATGCTATGTTTAGTAAATATACTCAATCTATTTTCTATAATTCTTTTTGTATAATTTATTGCTGCCTTTTCCATATCTGTTGCACCGTTTCCATTTTTCATCATCTCACTCAGTACTGCTTTATACTTTTTACTGTTTGTGTCGATCCCTGCTGCTTTTAATTGTTTCTGTACAGAACTGCTGTTCATTTGGGACAACTGAATATTGTTGACTAAATTTGTTTTTGATGTTCCAAATGTCGTTTGAAATAAAAAACCGTAGTCCGTAATTCTTGACATAATCGAAACCTCCCATCATTAAATTTTTTATATCTATCATCCGCTTTATTTTTCTTTTTCTATCGACAACCCACTTCTAATATTTTACCTTTTCTGCACCAAGTACGATTTTTTTGCACGAAGTAAGACTTTTTACCAAAAAAGAGCACGAATGCTCTTTTTATGAATTGAGGAATAACTCAGCAATAAATTTATTTCCATCACTTTTCAATATTAAATTTCCATCATATTTTTTTACACTGCTCTGAACATTCAGCAGTCCTATTCCACCGCCTTTTCCTTTCGCTGATACCGGAAAACCATTTTTCCACTTTACCTCTCCGCAGTTATTTTCGATGCTGGCAGCTATCATTTTATGGTATGAGCCAATCTTAATCGAAATATATTTCTCTCCTTCCAGCTTCTCTGCTGCCTCAATCGCATTATCTAATAAATTTCCAAAAATAGTTGTAATGTCGATTGGTGCAAGGAAATTCAGATTCACATTATCCACCTTTATGGTTACTGAAATACCTTTTTCCCTCATAACGGATTCTTTATCCGTAAGAAGAATGTTTAATATTGGATTTTCTGTGTATTGAACCGGAATGAGCGGCTTTAACAGTTCTCTGATTTCCGCTGCATATTCTCCTGCCGTATTCCCCTGCTCTGCACCATATAATCCTTCGATTGCTTTAATATGCTTATTTACATCATGTAGTATCTGGACGGTTTGATCATATTTTTTTGTCTGTGTCAAATAGTATTCGTATTGTACCTTTGCCTGCTGCTCTAATGCGATCAACTGCTTTTCGTAATAGTTCTTTTCATCTGCCATTTTAACAAAATATAAAAGGTATAGATCTGCCAGAACAATACACCCCATATTGACTGCACATAAGTAATTTTCTTCTCCATTTTTAAAATTCTCTACAATTACACCCATGTTAATCAGATTGTATAGGAGTATAATTCCATACATGATGTACCTTGTCTTTGCATAAGGAATATCGCTCTTTTTCACAAACCTGTTTATGAATGTATAATACAAAAAAATAAGTATTACTTTTGAAAATGTTACCTCAAGGCAGTAAAGCATCGTTTCATTCACATTTTTTATATCTGCTGCCTGCAAAATACATTGTAAAAGAATCACTCCTAATGATTCACAAACAGACATGCAAAATACCAATGCCTCACATTCAATGATACGTCTTAACGGTTTATCCATATCCTCATAATACAGAGCATATGCTATTATCCCCGTCAACACGCCCCAGACCACCAAATTTAATATGGAATGATTGAGCATATTGATACAGGTTGTAAAAATCACTGTGACAGCCTCGATCACAATATATGCATATCTATTTTGACTGCTCCTTTTATACTTTCCATTCATAAACTGGAACAGTATGTTACTTATGATAAAACAGGAAAGAGCATTACATAATATCAGTAAAATCGTATTCATCGTTTCTCCTATGAATTTTTCTGCAAAAATTTATTTACTTCTTCTCTAAAATCGTTGCTTCTCCTTTGTGCAAT
>OHGX01000101.1_pt1 | contig 76746 bp, 69 predicted proteins | sample 1567841 | NCBI WGS metagenome assembly OHGX01 (sample SAMEA3879587, study PRJEB24766) | human gut metagenome | biome: human-associated habitat; feature: feces | place: USA | collected 1985/1987 | reverse complement strand
ATCGAGACATGTGTATCGCATGCTCCGGGAGTTCGTGGATTTTGCCAATGTATTTCACTAACTCTCTATTTATTGAATCAAATCATAGCACATAATCTTCTGCTGTATCTGCGCATAAGCCTCCGGCTCCAGATCATATCCCAGATAAGCAATTCCCTGATACACTGTTTCCGGAATGATCTCCGATGAACTCATTTTTTTACAAATAGCCTCAATCAGATCCCGCTTTGCCGCGATGATCTTCGCATCTGCTGCGTAAAATTGCGCCATATCGTAATCTGAAGTATTGCCACAGGGGTTGAGACAGTTAGCGCAGTCCGGTGCAATGGCGAATTTCTCCGCATGAATCTTCTGGACTGTCTCTTCTTCGCTATCGCCATCTGTCAACCGCAGAAATGCTTCCCTGACCACACTGTCCGTCCGTTCTGTTTTGCCATTATTAGACACGGCTCCCACCAAGCCGATCAGGGCGCTGATGATTCTGTCTCCCTGCATTTTCCTACAAACCTCCATTTTTCAGATGCCTGCTTTCCGTACAGACAATCCTGTTTATTCCAAAATCTCTCCGTCAATGGAGATGGTCACTACCTGCCAGGGCAGGAACTTTGCGCTGTCCTGTATAGCCTTCTTTGCCGCCATTTCCAGTCCTCCGCAACAGGGCACTTCCATGCGCACGATGGTCACGGACTGAATGTCGTTGTTCCGCAGAATCTCCGTCAGCTTCTCGCTGTAATTCACTGCATCCAGCTTCGGACAGCCGATCAGCGTCACTTTGCCGCGAATGAACTCCTTATGAAAATTTGCATAAGCATATGCGGTACAGTCTGCCGCGATGAGCAGTTTTGCCCCGTCAAAATACGGTGCCTGCAAAGGTGCCAGTTTGATCTGGACCGGCCAGTTACACAACTGGGATTTCATTGTCGCACTACTCTCTGCCACAATTTCTGCGTTCTCCGTCCGGTTCATCTGACGCATTCTGCTTCCTGGGCATCCTCCATGGGGAATCTGCATACCTTCCCGTTGCATCTTTTCCTGTTGTTTCAGCTGCTGTGCCTGTTTTACTGCCGCCTCATCATAGGCCGGCGCCTCCCGCTCTTCAAAAGTGATGGCTCCCGTAGGACATCCAGGCAGGCAGTCACCGAAGCCATCGCAGAAATGCTCTCTCACTAGCTTTGCCTTGCCGTCAATAATATCTATCGCACCCTCGTGACATGCGGTCGCACAAATACCGCAGCCATTGCATTTTTCTTCATCAATATGAATGATTTTTCGAATCATGTTGCCTCCTTAATTTTGCTGTTCTCTTTGTCTCTTCGAATACCATAACAGACTTAAGCCGGATGTTATGTTGTTTTTCCAACAAAATCATTATTTTCTTCGCATACAAAATCATCTTCTCCAGCGTCCTGCGATTAATCGTAAGCAGCGCTTTTCCTTCCAGCTTATGACCAATGGCCTCATAAAAAGAACCGATAGTGAACCAGTCTAACCTATGGGCACCATCATGTTCTCGCCCAGCTCCAGCGGTAAAATTCTGAACACAAAGGGCAAAAAAATACCGCCTGCATGAATATTAGTTCCACACAAGCGGTATATACAGCACGACTTATAATTTAGAAAGACACGGTCAGCTGCATCTTGAATCTCTCTTCACCGTATACTGCGTGAGGAATATCCTTGGGCATGATCAGTGTCTCGCCCTCTTCCACATAGAATACCTCGTCGCCTACGGTAAATCTGCCCTTGCCTTCCAGAACGGTCACCATGGCATCTCCGCCTGCTGCATGGGTAGATATCTCCTCGCCCTTGTCAAAGGAAAAGATTGTCATGCTCACATAATCGTTCTGTACCAGAGTCTTGCTGACTACCTGGCCCTCCTGGTATTCCACCAGCTCCTTCAGAGTTAATTTGGTCTGTTTGTCGATATTTTTATACATTGTTATCCATCCTTTATTAACTACATCGTTATTATGCCTGTCCACCACGCGTCATTTGCAAAGCTGCACTATCCTATTTTCCGTCATTACAACTACCTCTGCGCATATTCTGACGCTCCACCGGAACTTATCTTGACTTTCTGAAGTGATTATACTAGAATCATCCCATCAAGTATGTTGGTTTTCCAACAAAAGGAGAATTCATTATGACTAGCACTCTTTTTCAAAATATTTTACCCGAAGATATCCCTGTTATGCTGAAGCGTCTGAATGCATATACGAAATCCTATCAAAAGGAAGAATACATCAAGCATGCCGGTGATCCTGCGGATTTCATCGGCATCATTGAGACTGGCTCCATCCATGTTTTACAGGACGATTACTACGGCAACCGCAATATCACAGCCTCCATCTCCCGTGGTTCTCTGTTCGGTGAGGCTTTTGCCTGTGCGGGGATTCCTTATCTTCCTGTGGACATCGTGGCTGCGGAAGACTGCACCGTAATGTTCCTGAATGGAAAAACACTGTTAAATACCTGTGACAACGGCTGTAAATTTCATCACACGCTGGTTCGCAATCTGCTGGGAATCGTTGCCCAGAACAATATGTATCTGAACCAGAAGATCAAATATACCTCCCGCAAGACTACCCGGGAAAAGCTGATGACGTACCTGAACGATCAGGCAAAGATGAAGGGTTCCAATGACTTCACTATCCCCTTCAACCGTCAGGAACTGGCGGATTACCTCGGGGTAGAAAGAAGCGCCATGTCTGCAGAACTGGGCAAGCTCACAAAGCTTGGCATCCTCCGGACACAGCGCAGTCATTTCACCTTATTAAAACCACTGGATTAATTTTTGATCACCTTTTCAAAATCGGAAGCTGGGTGTTTGCACAGCGGACAGATAAAATCTTCCGGCAGTTCCTCGCCCACGTATTCGTAACCGCAGATGGTGCAGCGCCATACCGTCTGGCCGTCTGCGGTTTTTCCCACTTCCTCTGGCTTCGGCTTTACCTCTTCTTGATAGTACTCATAGTTTGCCGATGGCTCCTCGCTTAACACTTCCATCTCTGTCACTTCACCAATAAACATGGTGTGCGATCCCAGATCCACAGTCTGAGTGACCTTTACCGCCAGATAAGCATTGGTGCCTTCCGTAATATAGGGCACGCCATTCTCTGCATTTTGATACGCTGTGTAGTCTGCGAACTTGTCCACCTCTCTGCCGGACTGGAAACCGAAACGCTGATACAGCAGGAACTGCGCTGTCTTACTGAGCACCGATACGTTGAACACACCGGTCTTTAACACCATATCATGGGTATAATTTGCCTTGTTGATGCATATGCAGAGCTGATTCGGAGTGGATGCCGCCTGAATCGCAGTATTGACGATACAACCGTTTGCTTTCTCTCCATCTTTCGTCGTTACGATATATAATCCATAACTTAATTTGTGCATTGCCTTCTTATTCATTATATTCTCTCCCTTTCTCCTTCAGCCTGTTTCGCTTCCTTTTTAGTATCTCTTATCTACCATATTTTATTTGCTTAACATTTCTTATTTTCTTTATCCTGATAATAACACAGTTGAAATTATCTGTCAATAATATTAGTAATGATTCTTATTTTTATTTCTATAATTTAAAAACACCGATACCTTTCGATACCAGTGTTTCTTATCTGTTTCCTAATAGGTCACAACGTTATGGTACACTCTGTAATATCCGTCTCCGATATCCACCAGCTGCAGCTGTATTGCAAAATACTCCATACCGAGATTTTTCAACACATCCACCACATATCCCTGCTCGTAGGCTCCGGTATGATAGGATTGCTCAATGGTACTCCACAGGCTCTTAGGCACAACATTGTCAAAATGCTGGTCACCACTTCCCAGGCCGGTCAGCTGCTTCCTGCAGTCTTCATAATAGGAACTTAAATCCGTCAGCGCATCGGCTCTGGGCTCCGGCGTAGCGGCAGCTGTGGTATTGCCTGCAGAGCCTGCGGTATTGCCGGAGGGATAACGCAACGGCTCCTGAGGATCCGGATTGATATAATCACTGAGAGAGCTGCCAGGCTGCTCCGGTTCCTGCGTACCGTCTCCCTGCTGTCCGGGATCTGTAACGCTCCCGTCTGTCTGACCGCCGGAGGGCGTGGTGCCTGCGTCCGGATCCGGTGTGGCTCCGCCTGCTTCAGACGGCTGACCGGTACCCGCTGCCCCTGTGGTATTTTCCTGTCTGTAAGCGGTACCGTTGCAGGCCGGCAGATACACCGACAGATTCTGTCTTACATGGGTGGAGGCAAAATCTGCATCCGTCTTGTTAAAATAGTCATATCGGATGGCCGCTGCGTCATCCCAGGTCACATCCACATTGTAATAACCATCGTCCAGCTTTACGATATTCCAGGCATGATCCCCACCGGAATAACCGGTGCAGTAATAACAGGGAATTCCCAGCTGCTGTAGCAGATACTGATAAGCTCTGGCATAACCGGCACACACGCTCTTCCCATTCACCAGTGCACTGTAAGCACTCTGGTTCATATCCGCTGTCAGATCATAGGTCACTGCCGATGCCAGTGCATCATGCACATATTTCTCTTTTTCATAATTGCTGTCAAGAGAGTCTGCCCCGGTAATCAGATTCTGTGCCGCCGCATCAAATCTTTGCTTTGCGCTCTCCAGATCATCTGCCGTACTGTTATATTTTAAATCGATCTCCACGCATTGCCCGTTGACCAGATATTTGCTGGAATAACCCGTCTCCAGCCAGAACATTTCCGGATGATCACCGATCACCGCCTCAAACGCTATCTTTACATCACTGGCAGACACGGTCTTCTCCGGTGCAAACTTTTCCGTCAGGTTCTGTGCGTTGGCATAAATCTGTCGGTATACGGACTGCTGATTCTCCGACAACATCTGATAATACGGATACTCCTCTGCGGAAAATGACAGCCCCTCTCCCGTTTCTCCGGAACCTAATGTTTCCTTCAGATTCTGTGCTTCCTGATCCGGAATCTGCTGTTCTTCCGGCTGCACGGGAGTAAATCCTGTCCTGCCGCTGACATCCTCCGGAATCTGCATCTGATCCATGGACGGCGCCACGTAGCCGTTCATTTCCCCCGGCATACCATTAGGAAGCGTCACACTGATATTTCCATTCCCGGAAGTCTGTCCTTCCCCGGTCTCTTCGGTCCCAGGGGGCATATCCACTGTATTGCCATACAGTTTCTGCGCCAGAGAACTGGTCATATCGGGGTTCAATGCGAATACCAGGATTCCGCCACACAACAGCAGACACAACACTGCAATTCCTATCATGATCTTATTGACTACTTTCATCTTATGCTCCTATCAGACCGGGCTCCTGGCCTGTGCTCCTGCCCGGATTTGTTATAAAGCCAGCTTCTGCCGCTATTGCTTCTCTTCTCCTGCGGCAAGTAATCCATCCGGAGAATAGCGGTTCGTTGCATTCCACAGGATCCATTCTTCATATCCCGCATCGTAGACTGCCTGGATCTGTTCCCGGATCTGGGTTCCGTTATAGGAGATATGCCCAGGAACCCAGGTGGCCGTAAATGCCTGCAGCCAGGGTCTTACCACGGCCCGTTCCGCTTCCGGAATCTCCTGCAATTCTTCTGCAGACCCCTGCATGGCGGCCGATACCGTTTCGTAAGGATGGGCATCCGGCACCTTCAGACCAAACACACCGTTAGCATAATGAGAGGGATATACCATAGGGCTGATGGCATCCACTGTCTGTCCCAGTGCCGTGTAATCCTGCCCTACGGTCTGCACATCCGTCTCGCTGCCGATAATAGTGCCGAAGACATCTGCCGTGACCACACAGCCCTTTTCGTGAAGTCTGTCTCCCGCATAGGAGAGAAAATCCTGTATAGCCTGCCGTTTCGGATAGGCTTCCATATCCACACCGTAATCTGCCGCATCGGCATCCGAACCTACCGGGAATCGCACATAATCATACTGGATCTCATCAAAACCCAGATCTGCCGCCATCTCCGCAAGCTCTGTCAGATATTCCCAGACCTCCTGCCTGTAGGGATTTACCCAGGCCAGTCCATTGGCATCTGTCACCGGCTTACCGTCCGGCTTCGTCAGTGCCAGTTCCGGCTGTGCCGCCGCCAGAATGGGATCCTTAAAGCATACGATCCGCGCAATGGTATATATATTATGATCTTTCAATTCCTGCATCATTGTCTGAATGTCCCGGATGTAACGTATTCCGGCCTGCATTTCGGATATCCGGTCCAGCACGGGAATGTCCTGTGGAATCTCCTCATTAGTCAGCCGGAACGTCAAATTTCCCTCGTCGTTTTTCACGTCGATGACCATGGCATTCAGTTCCGTCTCATCCACCAGGCGGATCAGATCTTCCATTCCGCCACTGCCAGCCTTCGGGCCGGTGACGTAGATTCCCTTTACCTTCGTCCGTCCCGCCATGCGGTCCGCCGTAGTCTGCTCCTGCCAGGGCAGCTGTGCTTCCTGTCCCTGTGTTCCTTCTATCCCGGATGCTGCGTCTGTCTCCTTCGCAGTTCCTGTCTGCTCTGTATCTCCGGCGGTTGCAGACTCTGTGTTCCCCGCCGGCACATTTTCTCCGATGGCGGTCAATTCCGTGGACTCCTCCGCCGCCATTGCTTCTATTCCTATCACTTCTGTCCCTGCAAGAGCTATCTCATTGTCTGTTCCACAACCGGTCATACCAAGTATTAACACAATCCCTACTGCCAGAAATCTCTTCCCCGGACCTGTATTTCGTATCATCAGTACTCTCCCTACATACCGCCGGTCATTCCTGTTTTCTTCATCCTGCGGTACAAAAACTTCATATTTCCCACATTCTTAATTATAATGTAACTATTCTGAATAGTTACATTATATTTTTAATTGTTGAAAAATGCAAGAAATGCTATACTATATCTATCGCTCTGTCTACGGTTACAGAAAGAGCCTGCTGTCAAATTTCCTATGCATAAGCTGCATAAGTGCATAAGCTATTCCATCGCAAGAAAAGAGGTTTCTATGTACCGGAATTTTATCTTTGATCTCTACGGCACTTTAGTAGACATCCACACCAATGAGTACAAGCCCTCCCTATGGAAAAAAATGGCCCTGTTCTATTCTTTTCAGGGGGCTGCCTATACAGGAAAGGAACTGCGGTGCAGATATCGTCAGCTGGAGACTGCCGCCCGTAAGGCTCCCTCTCCCTACGCTTACCCGGAAATCTGCGCAGCAGACATCTTCCGGATCCTGTACGCCGAAAAAGGGATCCAACCCTCAGAATCTCTTCTGACCGCTACCGGCCAGTTCTTCCGGATCGAATCCCTGCATACCTTGCAATGCTATCCCGCTTCCATCGACACATTGCAGAAGCTTCATGCAAACGGCTGTGGGGTTTATCTCTTATCCAACGCCCAACGCATTTTTACGGAATACGAATTGCGTTCCCTGGGGCTTTGGGAATTGTTCGACGGCATTCTCATCTCCTCGGATGAGGGCTGCTGCAAGCCGGATCCCGCCTTTTTCCGGATCCTGTTTGACCGCTACGGTTTGAATCCCGCCGACTGTCTGATGATCGGCAACGAGCGTACCAGCGACCTGGCAGGCGCTGTGGCCGCAGGGATTGACTGCTGCTATCTGCACACCGCCACCTCGTCCGGTTCCGCTGGCGATACACCGGAGGAAGCACGCTTTACCGTGATGGATGGAGATTCCTACTCCTTGCAAAAGCTTCTCCTGACATTAACCGGTTGATATTGATCAATTTGTCCGGATATTTTTTCATCCGGACAAATGCTGTCCGTTTTCAGATTCCTTTCCTTCTACTCTTCCTCCGGATAGGTGAGTCCCCAATCTCTGCGGATCCGGGTCATCATCCGCATCACATCTTCTGTGTATGCCAGTTTCATGATCTCCAGGTTTCCTGCGATTGCCTTCTCCATGTCTTCTACTTCATAGACAAGTGCATCCGCAGTGGCTCCTGCAGTAATTTCTTCCTTACGACCGTCTTCTGTATAAGTGATGACAGCCTTTTCTCCCCGAGGGTACTCATACAACTCCACATATGCCTTGTCAAAAGAGATCATGCCCCGCTTAGGCTGCTTGGCATGCAGGGATAATGTCACCGTCGCCATCTCCTGTTCCGGATTCATCAAAAGAATTCCCGCCTGCTCGTCCACACCGGTAGGCGCCAGCTTCACCTGGGAAGTGATCTGATCCGGACAGGAACTTAAGAACATTCTGACGAAAGAAAGGGCATACACACCGATGTCCAACAATGCACCACCTGCCAGATTCCTGTTGAAGAACCGGTTCTTCATATCGTAGTCCTTATAGCTTCCGAAGTTCATCTGTATCACTCGCAGTTCTCCGAGATCCCCGGCGTCCACACGTTTTTTCAGTTCTTTATAAATAGGCATATGGTAAATAGTCATGGCCTCTGCCAGCACTACATGGTGCTCCTTTGCCAGCTGCACTGCCTCTTCCAGTTCTTCGGAATTCAACGTAATGGATTTTTCACACAGTACATGCTTGCCTGCTGCCAGTGCTTTTCGTAAAAATTGAATATGCGTATTATGAGGTGTGGATATATAGACGATATCCACCGCAGGATCCGCACATACCTCTTCAAAGCTTGCAAACACCTTCTGTACACCGTATTTTTCCGCAAAAGCCTCTGCCTTCTCCTGTGTCCGGTTCACGACACCATACAGCTTCTGTCCTCTTTTTTCCATAGCCTGCGCAAGTTCATTTGCAATGACACCGCAGCCTGCACTTACCCAGTTTGCCATCCTATTTTCTACTTTCCTTTCCACGCGTCTTATTCTCATACATCTTTGCATCCGCTTCATTGATGATCTTACGGACATCAACACCATAGCCTTCTGCCCAGCCCACAGCACTGGAGACCGGCATCTCGCCCTGACTGTTTTTCTCCTGCAATGCAGCACTGACAGACTCTACCATTGACTCAATCTCTGTTTCTACCGGATTCTCTATCAGCATGACGAATTCATCTCCGCCCACACGATAAACCTTCCTCCTGTCAGTGGATAATTCATATAATACGGAAGACAACGTCTGGATCAGCACATCCCCTGCAGCATGTCCATATTGGTCATTAACATATTTCAGATTATTCACATCCCAGAAAATGGCAGCCAGTCTGTCAACTCCCAGATAGTAGTCAGCAATCATTTCCTCATATTTGTTCTTATTATACACATGGGTTCCCAGATCAGTCTCCTTACGATATGTCAGGTCGGCAATCCTCTGTGCATCCTCGTGGCTGGTAATGCTGATATACCGCAAAATAAAGGTAAATGCCAGAAGGATCACTGCCCGTGGCAAGGCTCCGTAGAACAAAATGGTAAATACAGGATCAGGTTCCAGACTAAACTGCATTGTTCCTGCCCCCCACTGCTCCATATACCAGTCTCTGGTATGATTACTGCCAAGCAGAAGATTCAGATCACAGATTCCATGATAAAACCCTGCCAGCATACTCAGTGTCATAGTCACATCATTCACGGCATAAGTAACCCACAGTGTCATCCTTTCCCGGTACTGCACCGCTGATAAAAGCGGCAATACATAGATAAGCACAGCATGAAAAGACAAAAATGCCGCCATGACTGCCGATATTGCACAGATCAGCGCCAGAAGCACATACTTCACCCAATCTCTTGACAAATCCACCTTTTTGTATATGTATAAAACCGGGATCCCTATTACCACCGACATCCCCACTGCCATGGTAAAGATTCCGGCATCCACAATAAAGATTCCCACTAAAGTCAACAGCCAGAGAATCAGAATTGTCACAAAAATCCATAAAAATCCCTTCAACGTCCGCAGGTTGGAATTAATCTCCTGTTGATGTAATTCCTGTTTATACTGTTCCTGATAATTTTCCATGATAACATCCCTATATGTTTCTATGATTTGTCATCCCCTTGTTCCATACCGATAACTATCGTACAATGTCGGGAGCAAAAAGGATTATGACCGTTACATCGTAGTATAACATATTTGTAACAATTCTGCACCCCACTGCCTGTGACTTTTCTCATGACTTTTCTTCCGGTAAACACTTATCCTTCATCATTTTTTCTCTTTTCCTGCACAATATGATGTTGCAGCCATAAGCCCCCTGCTGCAATTCCCATACACAGGATAATTCCTCCTGTCACCAGCCATGCCTTGCCAGCTCTCTGCTGCTCCATTGCCTGTCCGCCTGCCTGTGATACTTCCTGTTCCGGATCTGCCGTTGCAGACTCTGTTGCCGGAGTTGCTGTTGTCACCGGAATCTGGGGAGACTCAGGTTTGGGCGTTGCCGTCGGTTCCGGTGCTTCTGTCGGTTTTGGTGTTGCTGTCGGTTTTGGTGTTGCTGTCGGTTTTGGTGTTGCTGTCGGCTCCTTCCTTAGCACCGGGATTCTGACTGACTCAGGTACCTGCGCTGTCTCAGGGGTCTTCGTTGCCTCAGGGGTCTGCGTTGCCTCAGGCGGCTGCGTTGCCTCAGGCGGCTGCGTCGTCTCAGGGGTCTTCGTTGCCTCTGGTGGCTGCGTTGTCTCCGGCGTCACTACTCTGCTGATGTTAAATGTGGTCACCGCTGTTCCACCGTCTGAAACAATGCCGATACTATGTCTGCCTTCTGCTAATGTCCGCAAAAACTCCGGCATCAGACGCACAATGATACTTCCGGACTCCACCGTATAGTCAATATCCCGTCGAAGCTCCACACCATCTAATTCCACACGGATAAAATCAGCAAACAACGCATTTGACCGGAACGTGGCCGCTTCCGTAGTATTTCCATCAATCTGAGTATCCTGTCCTTCAATAATATCGGGACATTTTTTCGGGATTACCGTCCCCTGCTGTATGAGCTGCTGACAATCTGTACAATAGAGATCACCGGTATACCCTTCCTGCGTGCTGTCAGGTTCTTTTACTCCCCGCAGTTCCGTGTGCTTATGATTGGACGCATTGATTTCTCCATATACCTGTTGGCACACTTCACATACCGGTCCTGAGACACAGGTTGCCTCCCCTCCGGTATGGATATGCTCTTCACCGATTCCACTGATCTCAAATGTCAGTCTGTCCGGTGTGACTTCCGTTACCCGGATGCAGACCTTATCCGTAATGTACTTTTCCTCCCCTTGGGCCAGTGCTGCATCATTTTTTGTGTTTCCTCCCCCCAGCACCTCATAGTTCCACCTCGGTGCAACACAATTAATATTACTTGGAAAACGGATGTCACTTTCTGCGAGATAGCAGACCAGTCCCGATTTCAGGTTGAAAGCATCCACCTGGCTGCCATCTGCCTTATAAAACTTTTTTACCTGAGAATCATATTTATTGCCAGACTCTCCGAAATTTCTGTATTCCAGGTAAAGTGTCTTGTTTTTTGTGGGAATATTCATCTTGTATCCGATCACCGCACCAGCATTCTGTGTCCCTGATGCCGACAGGCTGTAGGTACCATCTGCTGTCAGCACAGGCAGCTGCTCCGCACCGGTCCAGCCCAACGCCTCCTGCTCCTTCACAGAAATAAACTGCGGCACAGGGGAAAGATGCTTTGCCATGACGGACATATAATATACCGGCTGTGCATCCTGCGTATTATACAGATCGTTTAACCCCAGGATATGCCCCGTCTCATGGATGGCCGCTCCCAGAGATGTCGTAATTTTCCCCTGCCCGTCTTTATACAGATATCCTTGCAGCCCTCCAGAGCTGTTTTGATAAGGGGTCGTTAACTGTACATAGTCTTCGCTGACCAACGAATCACCGTTCTCTGTAGTAATATTTACATAATAAGCATAATCCCGGTAATTCCATAATGGTGCTCCCCGTGATACCGAAATATTACTCTGAGTCGTATTTTTATAAATCAATGTTATGGCATCTATTTTGCCATCATGATCCTTATCTAAATCTGCCTTGTTATAAGTGACACTTCCATCATAATTTGTGATCTCAGCTCCTGAAGCTATGGCCTGATTAATTGCATCCGACCAGTCCAGCTTCAGTTCATACATACGGCTTTGACACTCCTGTGCTGTCTTATAGCCTCCTGGTTATTCTCACTATATGCGGCATAATATCCTCTTGGGTTCTTCAGCGTTATGGAGCCGCCTTGATTAAACAAATATACATAATTGATACACAATTTTCCTGCTGATACGGTCTTAAAATAATCTGAGACACTGTATTCTGCCGTATTAAAAGAATTATCCGTGATTTTACGCACACTGCTTCCACCATATACTGTATCTACAAATTCCTCTTCTCCGGAAAATTTCGCAAATACGATCAGATTGGTAAAATTGCTTCCGGATTCCGTTCCATCGGCAGCCCGGCTTGTCAGTCCTGCATTGAAAAATATCCCTGCTGCCATGACAAAACACATTATATAATGTACTATCTTCTTCATAAAACACCTCTTCTGTCAATATAAAGCCTATCATATGATACCATTGCTGATACCTTTCCGGTAACTGTGAATGCTTCTCTTCAGGCGCTCCAGTCCCTCTTTCAACAATTCCCGTCTGCATGCCAGATTCATACGTAAAAATCCATAACCGTTGCCGTACTCTCTGCCGTCACAGACATACAGACCGCTCTCCTTACGGATGAACTCTGCGAGCTCCGACAAATCTCCGGGCAGCGCATTGCAGTCGATCCACAACAGATACGTTGCATCTGCAGATACTGTCCTGAGCTCCGGAATCTCTTCTCTGATAAAATCTTCCGCAGCTTTACGGTTCTCCCACAGATATTCACGCAACTCCTCCAGCCACTCTCTGCCCCGGTCAAATGCCGCAATGGGAGCAATGGCTGCGAACACATTGGGCTCTGCCACTTCATCCGTGTTCAGCCCCCGGTTCACCCGGTGCCGCATCGCCGCATCCGGAACGATCACTGCTGCCGTCTGGAGCCCCGCCAGGTTAAAGGTCTTCGTGGGTGCCACACAGGTGATGCTGTTATTTTTACAATGCTCCGATACCGACGCAAATGGGATATACTCCATCCCGGGTCTCGTAATATCGCAATGGATCTCATCCGACAGCACCAGCACATGATGTTTGAAGCACAGTTCTCCAATGCGCTCTAACGTTTCACGATCCCAGATCTTTCCCACTGGGTTGTGCGGGTTGCAGAGGATCAGCATGCTGGTCTGGGGATCCGCAAGCTTCTCCTCCAGATCCTCTTGATCAATGCTGTACACACCATCTTCGTAATGCAGTCTGCTCTCCAGCACATTCCGTCCGTTATTTACAATAGAATTGAAAAAGATATTGTAGCAGGGCGTCATGACTACGATCTTTTCCGCTATGGTGGTCATTTTTCGCACAATACTGGAAATCGCCGGAACCACACCGGTACAGAAGATCAGCCAGTCTTTTTCAATGGGAAAATGATGTCGGTCCTGCCACCAGTTCTGATATGCCAGATACCACTCCTCAGAGACCTCGGTATAGCCATAGATGCCCTGTACAGCCCGGTCCATGATGGCTTTCGTCACTGCAGGAGCCGTCTCGAAATCCATATCCGCCACCCACATGGGAAGCTCGTACTCTCCTACGTTCCATTTCATACTGCCGGTACCCCGGCGGTTAACCTCTTTGTCAAACATACTGCTCATATTAATTTTCCACACTTTCCTCCGGGTTCTTATCCAGTCTGCAGCCAATATGATCACACACGATCTGTGTCTCCGCCGGATCGGTCTTCGCAGGATCCAGGATCAGGGTATCGATGCTCTGTGCCCGTATCATTCCGGAAGCCGGATTCAGCACACTGGTGATGCCGTCCGTGATCTCCACATCTATCGTGGAATATTCAAAGGCCAGTGTCGTATTTAACAGCTTACAATTCTTCATCACCAGATTGTCGATATAGCACATGCCCTGCAAGCTCTCGATGGTGCAGTTGAGAATAATTGCCTGCCAGTTCAAAATCAGAAATCTGTCCGTATACCATACACCGGCTCTCGCCATCTCTGCCCAGGTACAATCCTGTGCCACCACATTTTTGCTGTACCACAGCGGATATTTCCACTGGAACATACTGTTCTTTAACGTAATATCGCTGCTTTCCTTTAACGGAGATTCTCCCTCTCCGAAGATCGTATCCCCGATCTCCAAATGCTCCCCATGGAACAACGGTCTCTCTCCGGTATAATAACCATTTTGAATCTTCTTTACTTTATTTTCACTCATTTCTTTTTCCCCTGTAATCAACAGATCATTTGTTCTTATTTTTAGTGTTTTTGATATCTTACCTCTTTACTGGGAAATAATCAAGCTGCGGTTATTTTCCCGGTACTCTTTTGGGGAAATGCCATAGATTTTCCGGAAATTCCGCAGGAAAGAGGAGTAATCCGCAAAGCCGGTCTGCTGCCAGCTCTCAGTAATGTTCTTCCCCTCCGCCATGGCCTGGCAGGCGGAAATGATCCGCTTGTTCACAATAAAGTTATGCACCGTCATGCCGGTGATCTCCTTGAATTTCCGCAGAAAATGATACTTACTCATGTGCACGGCCTCCGCCACTTCCTCCACTGTGATCTCCTGGCTGAGATGGGTCTCGATGTAGCCGGTCACCTGCTCCACCAGAGGATGATCCACGATCTCCTGTGTGGAAGACAAATATTCCTCCCGTTTACACAACACATTCAGATACCCAAAAAACAGGCTCAAATTGCCTCTGTCCATGACCTTACGGATTCCGCAGTTCTGGACATCATCCCCCTCTAAGATCTCCGACATAGCAAGCTTTAGCAGAAATCCACGCAAAATTTCCTCATAATAAATGGGGAAATGATACAGTTTCGGCCCCGCTCCCCAGAAGCATTCTGCAAGAAACGGCTCTCCCGCCGCCAGCTCCCGCAGCATCTGATCACTGATCCACAAAATGATCCGGCGGGACGAATCCATTTTCTTCTCCGTGGGATGATATTTGTGCATGACATTTTTATCGATCAACAGGAAATCTCCCTTCCGCATCCGCACCGCCCGGTCCTCGATCAGGGAAGAAAATTCCCCCTCTATAATATAGATCAGCTCATAAAAATCATGATAATGGAACGACACCGCTCCGACAGGCTCCCCTACTTTCTCATAGACCTCATAGTCACCGCTCAACATATATTGCCGTTCATCCGCCGCATCCCGGCAGCGCAGGCTGCTTTTTCTGTTCACGACCATCCATTTTCTCTCCTGTATCATTCTGTTCAGTTTTTATTTTCCATGGTTTATATCCCCTGTCTTACTATATAGCAATTTTTGCACTATTTCAAGCAATTCATGCAGTTTTAATGCATTTGCCATTCTGCTATGCTTAAGACAGCAAAAAACGAAACCAAAGCATTCCCTACAAGGAGGATTTCTATTATGCAAATGACATTACGCTGGTATGGCAGCAAGTACGACACGGTTACCTTAAAACAGATCCGTCAGATTCCCGGTGTCACCGGAGTCATCTCCACTCTCTACGGCACCGCTCCCGGAGAAGTCTGGGAAATGGATGACATCCTGGCCCTAAAGACTGAGATTGAAGCTGCCGGCTTACAACTGGCCGGTATCGAGAGTGTCAACATTCACGATGCCATCAAGATTGGTTCTCCCGACCGTGAACAATATATAGAGAATTATATCACTACCCTGGAACGGCTCGGCCAGGCAGGCATCCATATGGTATGCTACAATTTCATGCCGGTCTTTGACTGGACACGCACCGAACTTGCCAGAATGCGTCCCGACGGTTCTACAGTCCTTGCTTACAATCAGGCTGCTGTAGACGCTATTGATCCGGCCAAAATGTTCGAATCCATTGCCGGCGATATGAACGGCACTGTAATGCCCGGCTGGGAGCCTGAGCGTATGGCTCATGTCAAAGAACTGTTCGAAATGTACAAAGATGTGGATGATGAAAAGCTTTTTGCCAACCTGAAATATTTTCTGGAGCGTATCATGCCCACCTGTGACAAATACAACATTAACATGGCGATCCACCCTGACGATCCTGCGTGGAGTGTTTTCGGACTGCCCCGTATCATCATCAACAAGCAGAATATCCTGCGTATGATGAAGATGGTGGATAACCCTCACAATGGCGTTACCTTTTGTTCCGGTTCCTACGGCACCAACCTGGAAAATGATCTGCCGGATATGATCCGCTCCCTGAAAGGCCGCATTCATTTCGCCCATGTCAGAAACCTGAAGTTCAACTCTCCTACTGATTTTGAGGAGGCTGCACATCTGTCCAGCGATGGAACCTTCGATATGTACGAGATCATGCTGGCTCTTTATGATATTGGTTTTGACGGTCCCATCCGTCCCGATCACGGACGTATGATCTGGGATGAAGTGGCCATGCCCGGATACGGACTGTACGACAGAGCTTTAGGCGCCACCTATTTAAACGGTCTGTGGGAAGCTATCGAGAAGTCCCATAAGCAGAAATAACCATCGCACCTGAAAACTCATAAATCAGTTTGGAGGAAACCATTATGGAACTTACCTTAAAAAGTCTTCATGACGACCGGGACGCATTTCTCGCTGCCGGTTATCATCTGCCGGAATTCGATTACGATACCGTTCATAAAAACACCGTGGAACATCCCCACTGGATCCACTTCGGTGCCGGCAATATCTTCCGTGCCTTTCAGGCCAACGTAGCACAGAATCTGTTAAACAGCGGCGTTCTGGATACCGGTCTCATCGCAGCGGAAGGCTATGACTACGAGATCATTGAAAAAAGCTACCGTCCCCACGACAATTTAAGCATTCTCGCCACCTTAAAGGCTGACAACACCGTGGAAAAGACCATCGTAGGCAGCATCATGGAGTCTCTGATCCTGGACAGTAAAAACGAAGCAGAATACGCACGTCTCCGGGAGATTTTTAAAAATCCTTCTCTCCAGATGGCCAGCTTTACCATCACTGAAAAAGGCTATGCTACCGCCAATGCCAAAGGAGAATTCTTCCCCGCAGTAGCCGCTGACTTCGAAAAAGGTCCCGAAGCCCCCGAAAGCTACCTGGGCAAGGTAGTCTCCCTGCTTTATACCAGATACACTCACGGAGCGCTCCCCATTGCCATGGTCAGCATGGACAACTGCTCCCATAACGGTGACAAATTATATGCCGCTGTCAATGCGTTCGCCAAGGCATGGACCGACAACGGACTGGTGGAAGCCGGCTTCTTAGGCTACGTCAATGACCAGACAAAAGTCACCTTCCCCTGGAGCATGATCGACAAGATCACCCCCAGACCTGATGCCAAAGTAGAAGCTATGCTGGCCGAGGATCATATCGGCGGTCTGGATGCCGTAGTTACTTCCAAAAACACCTATATCGCTCCCTTTGTCAATGCGGAAGAATGCGAATACCTGGTCATTGAAGATGCTTTTCCGAACGGTAAGCCCGCACTGGACAAAGGCGGCATCATCTTCACCGACAGAGCGACCGTAGACAAAGTGGAGAAAATGAAGGTATGTACCTGCCTGAATCCTCTGCACACCGCACTGGCCATCTATGGCTGCCTCCTGGGATATACCCTGATCTCCGAAGAGATGAAGAACCCGTTATTGAAAAATATGGTGGAAGTCATCGGTTACAAAGAAGGACTTCCCGTAGTGGTAAATCCCGGTATCCTGGATCCGAAGAAATTCATTGACGAAGTGGTGAATGTGAGGATCCCCAATCCCTTCCTGCCGGATTCTCCCCAGAGAATCGCTACCGATACCTCCCAGAAGCTTTCCATCCGCTTCGGCGAGACCATCAAAGCTTACGAAGCTTCTCCAGACCTGCATACGGAAGACCTGAAGCTGATTCCTCTGGTCTATGCCGGATGGCTCCGGTATCTCATGGGAATCGATGATGAGGGCAGAGAATTTACGCCCAGCTCCGACCCCCTGTTAGAGGAAGCCCGTCAGTACGTTGCAGACTACGAACTTAGTTTCTCTCCCAAGGATCTGTCAAAGCTGGACGCATTACTTGCCAATGAGAAAATATTCGGTGTGAACCTCCACGCCATCGGCATGGATACTCTGGTAAAACAGTATTTTGCAGAATTAAGCTCCGGTGTGGGGGCCGTGGCTACAGCCCTGAAAAAATATGTTCCTGAGAAGGTAACCCTTTGATCTTAGAAGTTACCACTTCTCATAAGGACACCGGTTGACGGCGATTACAGCCCTCAGTTCCACAAAGCAGCCGCAGGCACCACACAGCCCCTCATTCAGATATTTACATTCCTTACATACAGCAAGGCGGTCTTCATAGACCGCCTTATCTGCTTTACTATCCTCTTCGATCCTGTCTATGTAGGCATACAGATTCTCCATATAGGCATTCTTGTCCATTTCCCGCAACAGACATTTCCGACAGGGATATTTTCCTGTGACTTGTATTGTTTCTGTTATTTGTTCTTCTTCCATAACTGTTCTTATCGCTTATTTTATCCGGAACATAACGACACTGCATGCCGGCATGGTAAAGGTGATCCTGCCATCCGCGATCTTATACTCCGTAAATACTTCTTCGTGTACCTTATCGGGATCCTCAAAGGTGTTGTAAGCATGCATATCATTGGTTAGTATCGCAGCGGTCACGTGCTTTGGATCACACTCTGCGAAAGCGATCTCCACCTCTTCTGCCTTATCAATGGACAGGTTGTTCAGGGTGATGGTCACAACACCGTCCTTATCCACGGAAGCGGATTCCTGTAAATTGGGAACCTTGAACTTTTCATCTTCACCGATCTGTTCCACACCATCGATATAGCTTTCCACCAGATCCGCATCCTGATGGTATTTGTACATATGGAATACATGGTAAGTCGGGGTACGCAACATCTTCGGTCCCTCGGTCAGGATCACTGCCTGCAGTACGTTGATAAGCTGTGCGATGTTTGCCATCTTCACACGGTCACAGTGCTTGTTGAAAATATTTAAAGACAGTCCGGCCACCAGAGCATCACGCATGGTACTCTGCTGGTATAAAAATCCGGGATTCGTGCCGGGCTCCACATCATACCAGGTGCCCCACTCATCGCAGATCAGTCCGATCTTCTTCTCAGGATCATATTTGTCCATGATCGTAGAATGCTTATGAATCAGTTCATCCAGCTTAAAAGCCTTTGCCAGCGTCTTATACCATGCTGCATCGTCGAAGTCCAGTGCACTTCCCTTGTGAGACCAGTCATCCTCCGGCAGTGTATAGTAATGCAGGGAAAGTCCGTCCATAAAGCCATGCATCCATTCCGGTGCATTTTCAAAACAGGTCTTCAGCACATTTTCAGTCCAATAAGTATCTCCCGCATTGGGGCCGCAACAGACTTTGAAAATCGGGTGCTTCTGATCATAATTTCTCACATAGGTCTGGTATCTGCGGTACAGATTGCCATAGTAGGATGGGGTCATATTGCCGCCGCATCCCCAATTTTCGTTACCGACACCGAAGTAATCCACCTTCCATGCTTTCTCTCTGCCGTTTTTTCTACGCAGGTCTGCCATAGGAGATACCCCGTCGAAAGTCATGTACTCTACCCACTCGGACATCTCCTGTACGGTACCGCTTCCCACATTGCCATTGATGTAGGTCTTACAACCGATCTGTTCACACAGTTCGAAGAACTCATGGGTACCGAAGCTGTTGTCCTCGGTCACACCACCCCAATGAGTGTTTATCATTTTCTTGCGGTTCTCCTTCGGGCCGATGCCGTCCTTCCAATGGTATTCGTCCGCGAAGCACCCACCGGGCCAGCGCAGTACCGGAAGCTTCATCTCCTTCAGGGCTGCCACCACATCATTACGCATGCCTTTGGTATTGGGGATCTCGGAATCCTCTCCTACATACAGTCCCTCATAAATACATCTTCCCAGATGCTCAGAGAAATTGCCGTAAAGTTCCGGATTGATATGTCCCTTTTTGTTCTTTTCGTTAATATAAACCTTTGCCATATTGATCCTTTCTGTGGCAGGCATCCGTTTCCTACCACTGTTGCGGCATCACGCCGTTCCGTCGCAGTGCGATTCCTGCAGAGCGTTCATTATAAAATATAAAAGATGCCAGGGTCAAAAGGTCTAAGCCCACATGAGCTTGCTCATAGGTGGGTGAAAGACCTTAGGACCCGCCCCGATATGAGCATAAAAGTGGGATGATAATCCCACGATATGCGAATATTGGGTAGGATTGTGGGAGTGCGTAGCACGGAACAATCCGTAGGCATCAAAGTCGGGGGCTTTTGACCCCGACATCATATAAAAGAGAATTGCATAAAGCAATCCACAACTGAGATTATTTTAGCAAAGAAGGTGATGCCTGCCAAGAGGAAATGAAATTTATAAACATTTTTTTGAAAAACGCCCCCGTGCAATCATACGATGTGGATAACTTTCTGAATTTTCAAAAAAGTGTTCAAAAAAATATTTTTCCAAAATGGCAGGCACTAAAGTAAATTTACCTTTCGATGCTGGTTCATTATTGGAAGCCCTTCACTTCATGCCAGCTCTCCACAGGCTCCGTACTTTCTTCCACCTGTACATTCTCATATACTACACTTCTTAACTTGTCTTCCGAAAAGTTATCCACTCTTGCCCTGATCCGCAGATCCTGCAGGGTAAAATCGGAAAGCAGATACTGGCTCTCATCCGGCATCACATCAAAAAAGGTATCACAGATGCAGTCACAGTCCTTCATCGTGATATGCTCCGCATAAGACAACGGTTGGTCCTTCCGATCCTTCAGATCATAATACTGGGTCCAGGGATAAATCTTGAGGAACTCCTTTACCCGGCCTTCGATCTGCTCCACCGTGATATATTCATAGTGCTGCGGGGTGTCCGGCCGCATTTTCAGCCACAACAGTCTCGCTGCCCCCTTGATCTGAATCCTGCGCATGATGATATTGCGGTTATGTACTGATTCCGAACCGCAGGTGAGACACCCATGGCAGAAGCCATAGACACAATCCTCCACCAGAATCCGCTCATTGGAGCCGTTCTCCGGCTGGCTGTCCGCCCAGGGGCCCTTACCGCCCTTCAGCACCACAGAGTCGTCATTGACTTCCATATAACAGCCTTTCACCAACACATCCGTACACACATCGATATCAATGGCATCCGTACTGGGTGCCGCAACAGGACCTGCCGGGGAATAAATATGGCAGTTCAAGTATTTTACATGGTCACATTTATAAATATGTGTGGTCCAGAAATGGGAATTTTGTAAATTCAGACCGGCGATCCGCACATTTCTGCAGTTGGACAGATAGACCAGCCGGGGTCTCTGACCATCCTTGTTGGTGCCGTTACTCCATTTCCAGCGCAGCCAGCAGGCTTTCCAGGTCTTAAGTCCGTTACCGTCAATAGTGCCCGGTCCGCACATGGTAAATCCATTCAGACCGTCCGCATTGATCAGTGCCGTAAAATACAGGCAGGTCTCTCCCTCAATCCGGGTCTCGGCCAGATCATAATCCGAGATATCATCGCTGCCCTTTAACGTCGCACCGGCGGAAACATAGAGATTCACTCCCTGTTTGAAATAAAGTGCTCCCGTCAGATAGGTTCCCGGCGGCACCACCAGGACACCACCGCCCTCTTCTGCCGCCAGGTCGATCACCTTCTGGATCTCTTTGGTATAAACTTTTCCGTCGTCCCAGATCCCGTACTCTGTGAGGACATAGGGTCTGCCCAGTTCCTCAAGCTCCGGCATCCCTATATCATAAAACCAGTCATCTATGGGAGTTCCGTCCGGGAAATATTCCGTAGGTCTTTCTTTTTCGTTATGCATTCTCTGCCTCCTTTGCGTTCTGCTCCCTCAGAAAACGAACACAGGATTTCCGCCCTGATCGTTATCGTTGGTTATCTGATTTCTACAAAGGTAGTGTCGTAAGGTGCAATGGTTACCGTACATGCGCCCGCTTCCGTTGGGATAGTGGTGGTCTGCTCGGTGTCACTGTTGTTGATGACTACCAGTTTTTTACTCTCCGGGTAATAAGCACATTCCGTATACAGGTTATCCGTCATATAGCTGCCGGAGGTGCCTTCTCCACCGGCATAACGGATCAGCTGGTACAGCATTCTGGTATTCCACAGGTTCACCTGGAAGGAAGACAGATAGATTCCCAGTCCCTTGCCGAAATGATTCAGTGTGATCAGTGGCTTCCCGCCGTCTGCCAGAAGTACCTGTGCTTTTCCATCCGTCAGATACCGGTTCTCCTTCGCTTCCACATCTGCGCCCTCTGGGATCAGATGCTCAGGATCCGCTGTCTCAAAGATCCATCTGCCGTGACAGACTCTTGCGCCGGTGTCCTCGTCAATTCCCAGCACATGTGCCATACGGAAATACGTATCATATCCTTCCACAGCGGAAGGCTCGTTCACACCGATAAAGCAGCCTCCCTCGTGTACCCACTTTGTAAGTGCAGTAACAAGCTCCTCATCCTTCCAGGCATCCCCGCCGCTCCAGGCGCTTCCGGCTCTACCTGCATTGATTACGACATCTACGTCCTTCAGTATACCATTTTTTACATCCTCAAAGGAAATAAATTTCACATCCACAGGAAGTCCGGACAAAGCTTCGTTGATGTGGATCAGGTCATGCATATAAGTCTCATGAAAGTGTCCGGACAAGGTCCAGGAACGTAAGCTTCCCCAATAATGCAGCACTGCCACACGGGTCTTGATGCGGTAAGGTTCTCCCGCATCGTGGAAGCTGCGGATCAGACGGAACTCATCTGCCACTTTTTCAATATAATCACAGAAATCCGGGAAACCCTCCACCAGATGAAGGTATCCGCCGAGACCGATCCGGTCGATCTTCGCACGCAGCAGGGCACGTCTTACGCTGTTCCAGTATTTTTTCGCATCCAGTGTGGGATTGCCGCCCTCCATGAAAGTCGGAGCACCGCCCAGCCCCACCGGGAACAGATAGGGGTGCAGACGCAGTTCATGTGTAGGCACATCCACGCCCGCACACAGTCTGGCTTCATAACCGGAGAATACACATTTGATCAGTCCGTCAAAACCAAACTCCTGAAATCTGCCATTATAAGGCTCCACGCCTACCCAGCTGTCATCATAGAAGACATAAGCCTTTTTGCCGTAGGAATGCACCATATCGATCAGCTTCCTGCCGAAGGAAATAACGAAATCATTGATAAATACCATCCAATCCGCCTTTTTCGCATTGCCAGGCATATGAGTCACATGCAGCTGTCCCTTATTGATAAAATCTTCCGCTGTCATGCGATATCCGTATTGTTTCTCGAACTCCTGTAAAGCAGGAACGCTCACAGTGAAATCATAGGAACCCCAGTCAGAGAACAGATTCCGGTTCCTCTCACTGCTGCCCCAGATCCATACGAAATTGTAGAACATGGAGGTAAAGCGCACCACCGTGGTATCCGGATGGGTCTCACACCAGTGCTTCATCCAGCCCAGCAGATACTCCTGAGTCTCAGGATATCTGGGATCGATCTGCATCAGATGCTCCTTGTCCCAGTGGTTCGTAGTATGATTGTACATAGAGATTTCTTCCCAGATACGATAGGCTAAGAAGCTTACTGTATACTTATGAAAAGGGATGATGCCGCTTAGGGACACGCTTCCCTTCTCTTTGTCATAGCTCCAGTCCGCATTGTCGATCTTCACATTGGTAGTTCTGTCATAAATCTCCCAATATTCCAGACTCTCTGCGCTATCATTGATCCGGAACTGCTCCGCAAAAAAGCTGTCCATCAGTCCGATGGTCAGGGTGTCACTCTCTGCTGCCTGGGGCGGTGTGCACAGGAAGGTCTGCTGTAATTTGTCCTGATTCTCCTTTGCCCAGGCATTGTGATCTCTGATAATACAAATGGTAGAATAGATTCCGTAACCGGCATGGGTGATTTCGTCGGAAAGCACGGTCCCATCACTGTCACGGATCACATCTGCTCCCCATTTTTCCGCCATTTTCAGAGTCAGTTCTTCATATCCTGATTCTCCCGGTAAGGTAAAACCACCTTTTCCCATTCTGAGTTCCTCCTCATATTCCTGCTTATTTTTCATTCCTGTCATTTCTTCACTTCTATTTTCCAGTACAATATCTGTCCTGTTACAGCAATTCCTCTTTCAGACACAGTCTGACCACACGTTCCAGCTGCTCTGCCTCAGACAACAGCACCTGATCTCCTGCAGGATCCGGAATGTCCTTGTAGATCTCCGGTTTCTTAGGAACATTGATTTGTCCCACAGGCTCCCATGCGCCGAAACCATCCGTCACGCACTCTGCCAGATAAGCGTAGGCTCTTTCAGAATGACCTTTGCATTTCTCCCGGATCTCCTGTGCCACATATCCTGCCATCTTATAAGCACCGAAGTCATTGGTATGGGTATAGTCCCCGGGGAAAAAGATGGGTTTGGCATCCTGTAAGCCCTTTTCCAACACATATTTCTTGCTGTGGGCATGAAGATCCAGCACCGGAATTCCGTACTGTGCTCCCAGTTCCAGACATACATCCGCGAATTCCTCCAGCAGATCCAGATAAGTCTGATCCCGCAGTCTCCAGGTATTTCTTGCAATGGGTGTCACCAATACCGGATAGACCCCCTTTGCCTGATTTTCTTTGATATAGCGTTGCAGATTCGCCCGGTATCCGCCCTTTGCCTGCAGCCCGGGAAGCTTCTGATCATTATGCCCGAACTGGAAAAACACATAATCTCCCGGCTTGCTGTACTGAGAGATCACCGCATAATGCCCTTCCTTGCGGAAGCTATCGGTAGTCAGTCCGGAGTGGGAATGATTCGACACTGCCACACGTGTGTCAAAATATGCCGGAAGCATCTGTCCCCAGCCACAGTAACAGGTGCCTGGATAATAGGGATAATCTCCGGGCTGATCTGTCACTGTGGAATCTCCCGCCAGATAAACCGTAGGACCGTTCACCTCTTCTACCGTAAGAGCACTGATCCTTGGTCTGTCCGCCAGTACTGCAATATCCACAGTCTTATCCGCAAAAATCCGGGAATAACCCACAGGTACAATATCGCAGACATTTGTAATCATTGTATAAGTGAACTCTCCGGCTCCCACTGTGCCATGAAAAGCCAGCCGTCTTCTTCCGGTGAAGATCAGTATCTCTCCCATTTCCTCTTCTGATCGGATGGTCAGGGTGATCCTGTAGTTCCCCTGTCTGGGTACATCTACCTTGAAGATCAGCGGAATCCTCCTGGGTGAGCCAGACATCGGTTCTCCCGACTGCCTCTCCAACGCTGCCACTTCTTCCGCAGAATCCAGATAGCAGCCGTTCTCATCTTCCTTCAGGAAGGACAGCTGTTCGTTTTGATACCAGTACATCGTATCAAAAGAGGAATTCAGTTCCCGGATCTGCAGCAACTTCTGCTCTCTTCTGTTTTTTTCTGTTACAAAACCGTAACCTTTGCCCGGCTGATAGAGGTCTTCGCTGCCCACATCGATCAGATTGGCTGTTCCTCCATCCTTTCCGAACAGGAAATTCCTGCGAAACATCTATAACGCACCATCCTTCTCAATATCATCGGAAATTAACAAGGTTGCAAAGAAGGAAAGTGCCAGTCCCTGTCCCCATCCCTGAATATACGCCTTGGGAATGCCTCTGTATCCTTCCTTGTCTCTCATGACGGCAGTTCCGCCGGAGACATTCATCACCTTACCATCCTCGCTGACATTGGCAAGCAGGCCCTTGATGGCCTTGTTGATATATTTGCTGTGTAAAGGATTGCCTCTGGTCAGCATTGCTGCGGCAATTCCTGCAGATGCGGAAATCTCTTCATAAGATTCCGGATCATCCACTACGGTTCTCCACAATCCATTCTCCGTCTGGTATACCTTCAGGGCTGCCAACTGCTCATTTAAGGAGCCGGCCACATCGATATACTTCGGATACAGATAGCACTGAGGCAGAATACCGCCTACCTGCGACATGGTAAATGCTGCCCAGGCATTGGCTCTTCCCCAATAGATGCCGGACATATGATCTCCGGCAATATTGTCATAGCCGTGATACCAGAGTCCACTGCTTGGATTCTGTAAATATTTGATATGCCAGTAGTACTGGTTCAAGGCATCATCGATCAGTTCTTCATCGTGTTCCATCACGCCCACACGCAGCATCAGGAACGCTGCCATGAACAAAGTGTCACACCAGCACTGCTCCGGGAAATCGTTGTTGGCAGATACGGTGTGCTGCAATACATGATCTCCGAAACGCAGGGCATCTTTTCTTAAATAAGCGATCTTACTCATAAGAATGTCATGATACTGCTGCTCTCCGGTGGCCTGGTATAAGGTGATCAGGCAATGTCCCATGGCACAGGCGTTTACTGTCCATACCTTGGGCAGTCCCAGATCGATCAGTTCGTCGATACGATCCTTTAACAAATCCAGATATTCCTTCTTGCCTGTCTTTTCATAGGCATCGCTGATTCCGTAATATGCCACACCACAGGGCCAGTCCCAGGTGAGATCCATATTCATAGTCTTTTTGACGATTTTGTCAATGACTCCCTCTATTTCTTTCTTATCATATTCCAGTTTTAACATAGCTCCTCCATTTCTGCCTTTTGGCTCTTTATATTCTTTTCCCACAGTTGTTTTTATTGTAAAACAGTCGGTCGGAAAAGGACATAAAGTAACTTCGCCCTATAAATATTATCAAATGTTCTTACGAATGCAAGCATTCGACGCCCATTGAATAATATTTACATGGCTCTGAATAGTTGCATTTTTAATATAGCCCCCAAGCCATTCATGCCTGGGGGCTGTATGTACTTCCTGTAATAAAACTTTTTACTTACTGAAGTCTGGTGGTGTTACCTGCATCCAGAGCAGCCTGTCTCTCATCGATAACTTCCTGATAACCTGCATCAAGGTACTTCTGGCTCAGTTCTTCATACAGAGAATCGAACTGGTCCTTAGGGCACATGGTCAGCTTGTCACGGTACTCAGTATACAGATCATACAGCGTCTGGTTGTACTCGGTAACAGCATCGATAGCGGTTGCGAACAGACAGTCGGAGTTAGCCTTGCCTGCTTCATAGATAGCAACCTGTCCGTTGTAGTTAGCCAGGATCTGATCATAGAAGTCCTGAGGAATACCCTGAGGGGTAACTGCCTGGATATCTTTCTCGATAGATCCGAGGGTCTTAACTGCGGTTACTGCACACCAGTAGTCTACGTTGTTGTTGTGTCCCTGCTGCTCAGCCAGACCGGTCTGATCTGCTACTGCTACGGGATCGCCGTTATCATCATAATTGAAGTTCACGCCTTCGATACCCCACTGCATAGTGAACAGATTCTCGGGCTGGTTCAGCCACTCAAGGTACATCATAGCTGCCTTTACTTCATCCTCGGTAGCATCGTTAGCGAAGCCAATCATCATACCGAAGTTGGTTCCGGGTCTGTAAGAAGCGGAAGATCCCCAGGTCTCATCCTGTGTCCAGGTGGAAGGAGTCACTGCTACTGCCAGCTTGGCATCGGGGTTAGCATCATAGAAGGAGTTCAGTACGTTCATGCTGGAGGAGATATATCCGGTCCAGGTAAATGCTTCACCGTTGATGAAGTCTGCCTCTGCCTCGGAAGCATCTCTCAGATAGTACTCAGGATTGTAGTAACCATCGTTGTACAGCTCGTTCTCCCATTTTAAGAATCTCTTCTGAGCCTCGGTGGACAGAGCGGGGATCTGGTAGTCACCGGTGGTTGCCCATGTGGTCTCATCCTGAGGATAATCTCTGTATCCGTAGTTCTGGTCGATACCTGCGCCGCTTACTTTCTTACCGCTTAAGGGATACTTGTGACCATTTTCTACCAGTTTTGCATACAGCTCTAACAGCTTGGTGTTGTCGCCAACGGGATACTCAGAGAAGCCAGCTTCTTCCAGCCAGTCCTGACGATAGAAAGTGCACCAGGTATAAGTGGTGTTACCGTAAGGTCTGTAACCGAGTACCAGATAATCTTCATCATCCAGCTTGGTGTAAGCATCGTTGCCGTGCTCTACCATGGTCTCCCAGTAAGTAGGAGCGATCTGCTTGAACTCTTCTACATCGTAGGTCTGCAGATAGCCGTCTGCCTGCCAGCTTGCCAGCTTATCATAGTCATATTCCATACAGATGGTAGGAAGGCTCTGGCTTGCTGCCAGCATAGCGTAATCAGTCATAACGTCGCTACGGGTAATTCCTACATATTCTACCGTGATGTTGTACTTATCACCGAAGTTCTCCTGTACCCAGTTGGTCCAGTAGTTGTTCTCTACATCAGAGCATCCGTTTCCGGAAGAACCACGATCGTATACGGGGATCTGCAGAGTAACATTGTCTGCGAAAGCCTCCCATCCGTCAATACCTGCTACTGCTGTGGATGCTCCTGCATCTGTGCTTGCTGCAGAACTCTCTGCTACAGATTCCTTTGTTCCGGCATCTGCGGTTGTGTTGTCCGCACTGCTGCCGCATCCGGTCAGAGTGCTCATTGCCATAGCACCAACAAGTGCTGTTGCCATTACCTTGTGAAGAGTATTCTTCTTCATAAATCAATCCTCCTTGTTTTTCCGAAGGAAAAATCCGAGTCCCTGGCGAGGAGAGGATTTTCCTCCTTAAAAATTATACATAGTTTTATGTGTACCCCCGGTTTTGGGGAAAACTAACTTGGTTGTTTTGTTCCTTTTAACTTTTAGCCCTTAACTGCTCCGATCATGGTACCCTGTACGAAGTACTTCTGCAGGAAAGGATAAATAATAATGATAGGAATTGTTACAAACATGATACTTGCTGCCTGTAATACTTCGGGAGTGGACTGGATCGCACTGCCGGTATCTGCCAGGGAGGAAGTCTGTGCTTCTGCTGCGGATGCTACCAACTGATATAACTTGTACTGGATCAGCTTCAGGTTAGCACTCTTGGTGTAGTACATGTTGTCTGCGTAAGAGTTCCAACGGCCTACGGCGTAGAACAGAGACAACGTTGCCAGGATCGGTTTGGACAGCGGTAATACGATCTTGCTCAGGATCTGGAAGTTACTTGCGCCATCCAGGAAAGCGGATTCCTCTAAGCTGTCGGGAATCGTACTCTGGAAGTAGTTCTTCATGATCAGCATGTTGTACGGGGAATAGATCAGAGGTAAGATCAACACCCACATGGTATCCAGCACATGCAGCTTCTGATATAACAGGTAGCTGGGAATGATGCCGGCACTGAAGTACATCGGTACCATCAGCAGGAAAGTCAGTAACTTTTTGCCCTTCAGTCTCTTCTTGGAAAGAGGATAAGCGGCACAAGTACATACCAGCATTCCCAGAGCGGTGAAGATCACGGTAACGATCACCGAGAAGATCATGGAGTAGGTCATGGAGTTATCTGCAAATACCTTCTTGTAAGCATCGAAGGTGATGTCTTTGGGCCAGAAGTAAACGCTCTTGGACATTACTGCGGTATTACCGGATATGGATTTTACTGCTACATGTAAGAACGGTAATACACAGCTGGCGCAGAGGATGACGATCACTGCCATCATGACGAAATCACTGATGCGGAATTTGTTGACCGCATGTGCTCCGCCTGCGGAGGTAGATTCTTCATTAATATTAACTTCTTTTTTCTTCATCTCTCTCACCTCCTACAGTAATCCGTCTTCGCCAAGCTTCTTTGCGAATTTATCAGATAACAGAACCAGGATCAATCCGATCAATGACTGGAACAGACCAACTGCGGTCGCCGCACTGAATTTTCCGGCTCCAATACCTTTGTTGTAAATGTAGACAGCCAGCTGATACTGGAAGTCCTTGACCTGTGAATTTTCTAACGCGGTCAGACGCTCTAAGTTACTTCCCATGACACGTCCGAGGTTCAGGATCAGCAGTGTTACTACTGTGCTCTTGATACCGGGAAGTGTGATATGCCACATTCTCTTCCAACGGTTCGCTCCATCGATCATGGCTGCTTCGTACAATTCTCCGTTGATACCGGTGATCGCTGCCAGGTAGAGGATCGTGCCCCATCCCATCGTCTGCCATACACCGATCAGCAGATATGTAATTGCCCAGTGCCATTTCTCATTCAGGAAAGGAATTCCTTCGGAGATCACTCCCAGGTTGGTCAGCAGAATGTTCACCAGACCGGAGTTCGGACGGAACATTGTCATGGCTACGCTTCCGATGATGGCCCAGGAAAGGAAGTGCGGCAGATACAGGATCGTCTGGGACACTTTCTTGAATCTTGGATATCTTAATTCATTCAGGATCAGTGCCAGAATGATCGGCATCGGGAAACCGATGATCAGATCCGCCAGGTTAAACACTATGGAGTTGCGAAGTGCTCTCATGAAATCGGCATCCTTGAATATCTTAACGAATGTCTTCATGCCCACCCATTCGCTGCCTGCATATCCCTTCGCCGGTTTATAATCCATAAAGGCCATCCTCAATCCCGGGTATGCTCCGTAACTGAATACAAATACCATAATCAGTGGAAGCAGTAACAGCAGATACAATTGCCAGTCTCTTTTAAAAGCTTGTTTCCACGTGGTTTTCGTTTTCACTCCCACCACATTGGCTGCATTCTTCTTCGCCATGTCGAACCTCCTCAAGTGTCAGCTATATTTTCTCGTCACTTTGTACACTTTTTGTAACTTTGTAAGTATATTATCATACATGTTGTCATATTTTTCTAATCAATCATTATAGAAAACTATGCAAAAACGATCATTATAGATCATGGTCGTTTTTCGTAAGTATTGAAGTTTCGTTGCATTTTCGTAAATTTTACGTGAATTTTGGAGCGTTTTTGCTGTAGGATTCGCTGTTTCACGGTATTTTTAGCCTTTTTTAATCTCTTCCACGGAAACATTGCCAACCCTAAAAAAGTCATTTTCGCAACATAATGGTTGATTTTATCCATTTTAATTGTTATATATAATGTATAGACATTATTTCTACTGCAACATATCTTTCCGTTGCATCATCATACAGGATGCACAAAGCTATTCAGAAAACTCTGGAACAGGAGGCACACTATGGCGAAATCCAAACGAGCTGTCACAGAATACCGAAGTTATTATCTGCCAACACACTTCCCGGTACTGCTTCTGTCCGGTGATTATTGGAAGATTTCCGATATTCCCAGCGGAAGCCTTCATTTTCATAACTGTCTGGAGATTGGGATCTGTCATTCCGACAGCGGTACGCTGGAGATCAACGGAGAAAAACAGACTTTCCATGCCAGAGATGTCACCGTTCTTCCCCGCAATGTTCCACATACCACTTACAGTGCACCAGGCACGAAAAGCCACTGGTCCTATCTGTTTCTGGATCCGAAGGAATTGTTCCGCAATCTCCTCCCCGCCTCCTGGAAAAATTACGACCTGTCCACGGACGGTTTCCCAGCATTCCGTTATATTTTCAGCAAAGAGGCTTTTCCCCACATCAACTATCTGGTATCTCATATCATCCACGAGCTGGAAGAGCAGAATCCCTGCTATCAGATCAGTGCCAGAAGCCTGTTATGCTCCCTTTATATTGAATTGTACCGGATCGAAAGTCTCGGCGGTGTCAATCCCGACACGGCCAAACCGGACTCTCTTGAAATACTGGCCTTACAGGAACGTAAAAAAGAAGGCGAGATCGCCGAAAACTCTCTGGTGATCTCACCCGCTCTGGAATATATTGAGAAAAATTATATGCAACAGTTCTCGATCGAATATCTGGCCGATCTCTGCCACTGGAGCCCGACGCACTTCCGCCGGGTTTTCCATGATATTATGGGAACTTCACCGTTAGACTACGTCAACAACACCCGGATTTTAAAATCCTGTATCCTGTTACGCAGTACGGAACACTCTATTCTGGACATTTCCGAGATGGTGGGGTTCCATTCCGTGTCCAGTTTCAACCGCTACTTTATCAAACTTATGCAGATGTCTCCCAGAGAATACCGCAAGCAGATGCAGCAGAGCGAGAAAAAGGCTGAGAACCAGTCCATTCTGGAATTTGCCGGATGGATGCGGCCGGAATAGCCCCTCTGTGTTCCGGCCACTCCGGTCATCAGGCCAGCCTCTTGTGCTTCCATCTGCCGGAATAATACCGGATCACCGGAATCACACAGCCACAACTCCAGGACAGAGGAGTGGCGATCCAGATTCCCGTGACGCCCAGGGTTCCGGACAATAGATACGCGAACACGATCCTGCCGGACAGCTCCGTCAGTCCCGCTACCATACAGGTATTGACGTCTCCGGCTCCCCGGATCACATTCTGGTAGCTCTGCATCACCCCCGCGATCACATAAGCCACGCCGATAATGGTCAGATAGGTGCAGCCGATGCCGATGGCTTCTGCCGATTCGCCGGCATCCAGGAACAGGCTCATCAGCTGTACCCGGAAGATCAGCACCAGTGTCGCAATACAGACGCTGGCTCCCACCATGACCGCCAACGTCTTATAGAGGGCTTCCCGGATCCGGTCATATTGATTCTTCGCAATATTCTGCCCGGTAAATACCGACAATGCCGTTCCGATGGAGACAATGACCTGGATCGCCACGCTGTCCACGCGGTTCGCCGCCACATAGGCCGCCATGGTAGAGGATCCGAAGGAATTCACCAGTCTCTGGACGCTCATTCCGCCCAGTGCGATCATGCAGGACTGGAATGCCGCCGGGAATCCGGTCTTCACCACCAGCTGAATATAATGGACTTCCGGTTTCCATTTCATCAGAGATAATCCGATCTCTTCTCTCACTTGTCTTACTTTCACAAAACAGATCACCGCCGAAGTACACTGTGCCAGAATCGTCGCATAAGCTGCTCCCGCTACTCCCATCTTACACACAATGATGAAAAACAGGTCAAACACGATGTTCACTACCGAGGAAGCGATCACCGCCCGCAGCGGAGTCTTCGAATCCCCCACACTGTTTAAGATCGCCGCACAGCCGTTGTAGACCACACTGCCGAAAACAAAAGTATAAATGATATGCAGATACGTAGCAGAATAGCCGATAACATTTTCCGGCACGCTTAAAAGCCGCAGGAAAAATTCCGCACCGAAAATACCGATCAGTGACATGATGCAGGTCAGCACTCCCGCCACCCAGATCAGTGCTGTCACCGTCTTCGCCAGACGCTCTTTATTCCCGCAGCCGAAACACTGCGCAACCACCAGTCCTGCGCCGTTACACATGCCGCTGACCAGTGCCAGCAGAAAATAGGTCAACGTTCCCGTGCTTCCCACGCCCGCCAGCGCGCTCTCGCCCAAAAATCTTCCCACGATCACTGTGTCCGCCACATTATATACCTGTTGGAATATGTTGCCGATCAGCATCGGTATGGCAAAGCCAATGATCAGTTTTAATGGTTTGCCCTGTGTCATATCTTTCATATAGGTGTCCTCTTTTTTATCCTTCTGTTTTCAAAACGAATCCCGCCAGACCGGATTCCGGTCAGTTCAGATGCAGCAGTCTCGCCCCTGCCAGACGGTTCTCCCGCTTCGGAGGCAGATCGTAATAGACATCCATTTTAAACGGATCCAGTTCCAGGGTCAGTTTTGTCGGATAGCCATAGCGTTTCAGTGCCACGCGCCATAACTCGCCGTTGGAGAACCAGTCATCCAGGAGTTTCCCGTCCTGATACAAGCGTGCGCAATCCCCACCGAAATCCAGTTCCAGCCAGACATCGTCAGACAGTGCATCCGCCGGGTGATACTCATATTCCAAGGTTAATTCATAGACGTTCGGTTCTGTTTGACCATATACGTTCCAGATGCTTTCCACTGCCTGTCCGGCATCCGCGATCCGCACCTTACCGGCTTCCGCAAAGTGCAGATCCGGCAGCAGACTCACCTTGCCCTTTTCATCTGCCCCTTCCTGCGCATAACAAAAATGCTCCGCATCGTGTATGGTAAGGATCCTTACCGCTTCCGCATGATCATTGCCATCACTCCACTCGAAATAAATATCCTCCGGCTTCTCATCCGTATAGAAATAATAAGTTCCGCCAAAGCATCCCAGATAAGAGGCATTGGTTTTCCGAAGTCTGAACTGCTCTCCCCGTATCACCACCGGCAGATTGTAAGGCAGCACCAGAATCGCATCCGTCCGCACATGAATCCGGTCGAAAATAATCTGCCTCTGTATTCCTTCAACATCTGTCACCGTAAACTGTAATGGCTTTTCCGGTGTGATCTGTTTCTCCGTCATTTTCCGTTTTCTTTGGTGATTATTGATAAATAAGAACCCGCAGTCCGCCGTTTTATTATAACGGAAGGCTGCCCGCAGCGTCTCCATGTCCTCCGCACTCGCAGGCTCGGAGATATTATCCGGCAGGTACACCTTTGCCGGTGCCAGCAGTTCTTGTGTGTTTTTTATAAAAAAATGGTGCTTGCGCAGTCGATAATAGCTTTCTGACGGCAGTCCGTTCTCCCGCAGGCAGGTCTGGAAATCATAGCTTTTCACCGGAAGGTCATTGGCATAGCCGGTAGCTTTCGACTCCTGCAGGGTGGAATATTTCCCGTCGGGATTCACACCGCCGTGATACATATAATATCCGATCAGATTTGCCCCGGCTCCCAGCATACAGATCGTCTGTGCCTCGATGTCCTCCGGATACGGGTAAGTACGCCTGTGTGCCGTTACCTGCAGTCCCCCTCCCAGCTCCGCTGTGAGATAAGGGAATTCCGCGGCATCAAAGGTAAAACCGCTCTGACCCTCAGAAAAATCCGAAGCAATATTGGCATCATCGTGAAAAGGCTGGAACAGGAAATTCTCACTTGCCGCAAGTTCATGGGTATGATTTGCCCACGGGGCATCCACATACCCGCCCAGCACCGGCAGGAAACTTCCCGGCACATAGGCACCACCCCAGCCGGTTGCCGACACATACGGGGCTTCCAGTCCCTTTTTCTCCGCCATGGCACGTAGCGTGCGCATGTGTGCCATACCCTCTTCCCTGTCGGAGGGACCGCCGGCATGTCCGTATTCATTCTCGATCTGTATACCGATGACCGGACCGCCGTCCTTATGCATATACCCTTCCGCCTGCTCTGCGATTTTGGCAAAAAAGACATCGACATATCTCAGATACTGTGGATCTTCCGTCCGCAAAGTCAGTTCTCCCCGTCTTTCCTTCTCCACCAGCCAGTCCGGGAAGCCTCCGTTTCTGCACTCTCCATGGGCCCACGGACCGATGCGGAGCCATACCTTCATTCCCACTTCCCGACAGCAGTTAAGAAAGGCTTTCAGGTTCCTCCTTTCGGAAAAATCCCATTCTCCTTCCGCTTCCTCATGATGGATCCAGAAGACATAAGTGGCTGTGATCTCCACTCCGCCCAGTTTCATATTCTCCAGGGCAGATCTCCACTCCTTTTCCGGGTAACGGGAGAAATGGAACTCTCCCATGATTGGCAGGATTGGACTGCCGTTGCAGGTTAAGTATTCGCTGTTATAGCTATAGATTTCCTTTTTCATTTGAATGTCCTTTTCCAGTAAAATCTGTCAAAAATTTCTTTTTACGCGTGATTACAGATCATGTACCCGGATTCCCTGGTGTGCATTGTCCATGGAAAGCAGTTCTTCCGCGCAGGCTTTTGCTTCGTCCGTCTGTCCCAGCCCCCGCAGTCCCAGGCTCATCATAAACAGGCAATGCTTCCGATTCCGCTCATTCAGGTTTTCCTCAAAGATCAGCAGATCCGGCAGAGATACCGCAAAATAATCTATCTTTATCTCATCGCCTATATGCTCTTTGCCATAGTCTACCAGTTTGCAGAATCTCTGTACTGCCTGTTCTTCGTCACCAAGCTTTCGGTACGCCAGCCCCTGATAATAGATCATTTCGGGCGGCTGATCGTTGTAATACATCATGCCCACCGGCTCCGACTCTCCGTGACAGGCTTTTGTCAGGCAGTCTAACGCATCCTCTGTCTCTCCCAGTTTTTCCTGCACCAGCCCCAGCAGATAGTACAGATTGTTTTCCTGTGCCGACTCCAGTTTTCCTTCTCCCAGATTGTGTGGATATTCGTCCACTGCCCGCAGAAGAAGTTCCTTTGCTTCCGCATAGTCCTCTTTTGCCACAGCCGCTTTGGCCAGTTGGTACAGGGCTGTAAGGTATTGGGCTGCCACCTTGCCTTCGCCGCCTTCCCACTGATGGAACTTCCTTACCATGATCAGATCAAGAGCCTTCGCATTTTCTCCCAGTGTGTTTAACAGCGTAACATACTCCAGATACAGATCATCCCTGCTTTCCACCAGGTCAAAATATTTTTCCATGTCACTCCAGCGTTCTTTCACGGGAACATTCAGACGCTTCTTCAGCTGATCCAGTTCCAGATACACTCTGGCATCCGTCTCATCCAGTGCAAAAGCTTTCTCCATTTCCTCGTACGCTCTCTGCGGCTGCTTTTTCACATTGTAATATGCCAGTGCCAGATTCCTGTGTACCGTCGGGAAATCTGGGTACCTGCGAGCCGCTTCTTCATAATCCGCTATGGCTTCGCCGTACGCTCTCCTGTCATAGAGCAGGCAGCCCAGATAATAGTAAACCATATCCAGATAATAATCTTCTGCCAGACTCTTTAATACGATATAATCTTCCGTTCTGTGGGGAAAGCAGCCGTCCGCTACCGCATTTTCTCCCAGTGTCACATACACTGTCATGTAATGATTTGTCTGTTCTGTATTTTCTTTCCCATGCAGGTTCTGGTATCCGTAAGCAATATAATAATATACCAGCGGATAAATATCCTCTTGCCGTGATACGTTCTGTTGTTCCACCCATTTTTCGGCAAGGGTGATTCCCTGTGCGTAATCTCCCGCCTCATAGAGATCGATCATCAGCTCCAGCAGGGTGTTATGGTTGATCTTCTCCGGCTGTCTGTCATAGAGCGGATCGATCTTAAGGCTCTCCTTATGTAATTCTTCCGCTTCCTGCACTCTTCCCAGTTTTTTTAAAATATTTTCCTTCAATGCCCGGGCTTTCATGCACTGGTACTGTCTGAGAATAGATTCGTTTACATGTTCCAGAGCCTCTGCAAATCTTCCCGCTTTTGCATCCAGACAGGCCAGTTCATAGAATCCGGGTGCCTGGAAGTTGCCACCCCAGATGGCCTTGTAAAAGGCATCATAGGCTTCTTTTTCTTTTCCCTGATATTTCAAAGAAAGTCCCAGATTATAGTACGGCTCATAATCATAAGGGTTCGGATTGGAACGGACAGACTTCTCCACCGCCTTCCGGAAATATTTTTCCGCCCCGGCAAAATCACACTTTTTAAGCAGACATCTTCCATAGGCATTGTTCAGGCGGATATCGGTAGGATCCCTGCGCAGTCCCTCCACATAATAATCCTCCGGATGGTAAGTGGCATGCCGGTATTGCTCCACATGCAGACCATAAAGGAACAGATCCTCCGTGGTTTCACACTCTTCGGGAAGCGGTGCTGCCTTCGCCGGTTCCGGCACTTCCGCTTCGATCTTTTCCGGGATTCGGTAAGAGACCAGTTCTCTGCCATCTGAAGCAAGGACGCTTACCCGCAGACCGCAGATTGCCTCTGTGTCGTTTTGCTTCTCTGTTTTTTGTGATATAAATTGCTGCAATGTCTCCCGATCGACCTTCACCTTGCAGGTCTGCTCAGGTGACAGATCTGAGACTTCCTCATACAGTACCTTTCCCTGTCCGCCGTTTTCTCCAGGCAGTGTCAGTTGAATTTTTGCCTCTTTTTGCACGGATGTGGTATAGGCCGATACCGTAAGCTGTCCCTTAGTCTCATCATATTCCACATTCACTGCGGCATCTATGGTGGCATTTTTCACATAGCCGATATTTTTATAGGGCATAAAATACTGTTTGAAATTCTTGGTCTCCTGGGGCTGGATCCATGTGAAATCCGGCTGATTATCCGTAAAACAGCCTGTCATCAGTTCGATATACGGACCGTCCTCATCGGTCAGTGCAAGGTCCCATGCTTTGCCGAATTCTCCGCATCCCCAGGTCCACTGTTTTTTCCCCGGGGCAATATGGTGATCCGCCACATGCAGAAGTCCTGCCTGTTTTCCGTAATCGTACTCCCCGATAAAATTATAATCCGAACGGTATGCCATATAGGAGGTGGGAACCGGAATATTTTTATACTGTGCGATATTCACATGATCGTATTTGTGCTTATAGTAGGTTCCCTCCGCATAGGGGAAGCTGATAACATCCCGCTTGCCGTGGTCATAGACCGCCGTCACATCCTCTGGAAAGACGGAGATGGTGTCATCATTTACCGCCACGGCAGGGTTCGCCCACCACAGGAAGGTCTGGGGCATTTTCGTCCGGTTATATAGCTTTGCAGACAATTCGATGTATGCCTTGTCGGGATACAGGGTCACGCCCAGCACTCCTTCGGTCCGGAACATGTTCTCAATCTCTCCCATCCAGACTGTGGCGCTCCCATCCTCATTTTCCGCATAGGTATATTCCACCGGATCAAAGGTGCTGGGTCTGTGATGCTGCGGCCAGTTGAACTCAATACCGCCGGAAATCCATGGTCCCGCCAGTCCCACTAACGCCGGTTTGATGACATGATTGTAATATATAAAATCGTAGCCATTTGTCTTGTCATAAGCTCTCTGGATCCTGCCTCCCAGCTCCGGCAGCATCATTACTTTCAGATAATCGTTCTCCAAAAAAAGCGCTGTATACTCCTTATCCACTTTCTCATCGCTGATCTTCTCGATCACCGTGTGGGGATAGATCCTTCCCGAGCTTCCCTGATAGACACGTTTCTCCAAAAACATCGGATTCTTATCCGGCTTTCCTGCTTCGTATGTGGGAATGATCACTTTTTCTTCCCAGACCTGAACCTTATTCATGGTTTCCTCCTTTTATCTCCGTGCAGCTTTCTTTCCGCCGCCCGATATTATTTTAACCTCGCACCAGCATGCTTAACTCTTCTTCCGTTATTTCCTCCGCCGGCTCAAAATTCTCTCCCGACAGATACGTATAAATTGACGCCTGCAGTGCCCTCACCTCCGGATACTGCTGACTCTTATGCAATTCCATGGTGGATAGCAATACTTTTCCCTTCAGGCATCGAAACTCTATCATCTGTGCCATGGGACGTAAGAATGCATAGCTGTCCATCTCCGTAATAATCGTCTTCATGGGATGCGGTAGAATCACCGCCCGCTTCGTTGCCATAATCCACCATTGCCAGTCCGTGTGAAAATCCGTCGGAAATTCCTTAAAAATTGGATGCTCCGTATCGATCAGCTGCCCCATACCGCCTTCCTGATCTGCAAAAGTTCCCACCGACCAGAAATCCGTCGTAAACTGTGTTTTAATGGAATTGGGCAGACTCTCTTTGTCTGCATCCGGAGACAGATAGACTCTTCCACCATTTTGAAGGATTTCTCTCGTCTTCACATCAAAGGCTCTGGTCTCATATACATTTTCCGGGCATACCGGAGTGGTCTTTCGATACACCCATATCGGATAAGCACTGATACTGTCACCGATACTCACCGTCAGTATGAGTGCCGCCGATACTCCCTTGACCTCCAGAGGAATGTCCAGTCTTCCCAGTGAAGTATAAGTCCCCGGAGGACAGTTTTTTTGCCTGTCTGCCCGGTCGCATCGAAGCTCTCCTCTTCCGCTATTCACAGCACAGTCCCGGTAACCCAACGTCCAGCCAAGCTCACCCGTGATGCTCTCTTTTCCGAAATTCGCCACTTCTACTTCCGCTGTCAGATGTTCTCCCTCTTCATAGGTATAGCGGGGCATTTTCACAAAAATACGGCTCTCTGTGAAAAACTCCTTGAACCGCTCCGGTCTGGCGAAGGGATAAGGCTTCGGTTCCATATGGGAGTTCATCATACCCACCAGAGCCGTTCCCTGTCCCGGGAAATCCTGCAATCCCAATAGTGAAATGCCCGACAGCTCCCTTGTGCGCATGGCGGCTTCAATTTCCTCCCGGTAGGCCAGCAGTGACAGTTCTCCGGTGGCCTCCACGTATTTTTTCCATACAGGCAATAGTCCCCGTTCCTCTACGCGCTTCCGAATCAGTTTCAGATTCACCGGATCCGAAATTCCCTGAAAGCTTTCCAGTTCCCCAAAATCCGGTAGTACCTCAAACTGTCCCACCTCGAAACTGAATACCGGCTTTGTATAGCTTTTGCGGATCTCTGCCATCGCCGCATCATAAGTGTGATCCGCCGATGGATAATTTTCGTTGATATATCCCCGCATCCCGGAGAACGTCCCCCGGATCACCACATCCTTACAGCTCTGGGAAGTATAGAAATCACTCTCCTGGTCACAGCCCTCTTCTCCGTAAAAGGTGTTGGAGCCGTTTGCATATAATCGGGTGGGATCCAGCTGTTTTGCGGTTCTGACCAGATTCTGCATCCGATCTCTGCCTTCACCTCTGGCCTGCAGTTCATTCCCCAACGTCAGCATCACAAAAGAAGGATGATTGGCATAGGTTTTCAATATGGCTGTAAGCTCCGTACGATAATAGCGGATGCTTTCTTCTGTCGCAAAAGCATCTTTCGGGTTCCAGTTGGACAGTTCCGGCTGCAATAGCATTCCCAGTTCGTCTGCCGCGGTAAAGGCCGCTTCCGGCTCACAGTGGGAATGGAAGCGAACGCAGTTAATGCCATAGCTGCGATATTTTTGCAGGATCTCTTTCCATTCCGAAACGGTCATGGGCGGATGTCCGGTCTCCGGGTATTCCGCACAATTTGCCTCACTTCGTAAGAAGATCGTCCTGCCGTTCAGGGCAAATCTGCCGCTGCCGTTATCGCCAAATATGCGGATGCCGAAGCGGGTGCAGTATTCGACAGAGCTGTTGACTCCGTGTTCTGCCGCCGTCCCGCTGTCAAGCGTTGCCGCCATCTCATAGAGATTACCTTCCTCTTCGTCCCACAGCTTCACATTTTCCCGCAGAGGAAGATCACGGAACCAGATCTCCACTGTTTTCCGGTTCTCCGGTCCAGCTGCTTCGATTTTTGTCAGTGCGTCACCCAGGTACGTGAAAATTTCCGCTGATTTCTGTGTTTTCCCGAATTCCTCTGTTTCAGCCAGGGCCTCTGACCGTAATATGATTTTCGCATCTTTTAAGGTTTCCTTCGCACCCGGTGCCAGTTCCACGCAGACATCTGCCACATATCCGCCGCTCCTCTTCAACTTCTTCGGATATATGCGGACACATTCAATAAAATTCTTCGGTCTGGTATACATGCATAAGTTTCCGAGGATACCGTTCCAGTTGGTCTGTGTCTCATCCGTTGCCGCGGAAGAATAACAGATTGCATCTTTCGGCATTCCGGGATAACTGTTGTCCGAAAAGAACGTCAGCTCATGTTCTCCCGGTGTCACTCCTGTCAGTTCAAAGATATAGGGTGTACTCAATGTCCCCTGCCGAAACACCTCGCACTCTTCTCCATCCACCGCCAGCCGGAGTACCCTGGCCCGTTCTGCCAGGACGAACAGCCTGTCGGTTCCGTAATCCGGCACCGTTACCTTACAGCTGATCCGTGCTTCTCCCTCATAGGTATGCCGTCTGGTAAATCTTGTGGCGATTGGGGCATCTTTGTCCACTTCTTCCGCCGCATTTCCCAGTGCCGCATCCGGGTGCCACTGATTTGCTCCGGCATCTCTGTGACCGATGCCGCTCTCATCTAAAGTCCCCGGCAGATGCATCTGCCCAGTGGTTCCGTCCTCCAGTTCCACATGCCAGCTTCCATCCAACAATAGCTTCATATACGACTCCATTCCATAGACTTTTTTAATGTCGGAAATCACATAGCAAATCCTCAATCCTTTTCCCATAGGATCCTTCTTCATTACGGAATCATTATATAGCTTACATTTTATGTTTTAAATTCACTATTATGAACTAATTTTAATATATATTGCATTATTCTGAACCTTTTTGGTATAATATGCGGGAGGAGTTAAGGAAGAATGACAGATAGAAGAACTTTTTTATATGAAGATTTTGAAATATCCTATGAAGATACAAAAAAAGGGTGGTCCATGCCCTATTCGCATCACCACACCAACTATGAAATCTATATTCTGCTCTCCGGGGAACGTCTGGTTACCATCGGCGATATCACCTACCGGGTAGAAGCAGGCATGGCCAGCCTGTTTGAGAGTAATATCTCTCACCGAAGCGTCGGGGACACGGATTATACCGGGATCTGCATCCATTTTTCAAAACCTTATCTTCTAAAATACTTTTTACCTGCCGTAGTATCTTCCTACCTGACCTGTTTCAAGGCACCGATTATTTTCATTCCCGAGGATTACAGACAAAAGCTTCTGGACTGGAACGCAGCTTCCTGCTGCAAATCTCCCACTGCCTACCTGTTATTGGCACAGATTCTTACTGATCTCAACGATTTTCGTCATCAGTATCCGTTAGATAATGAGATTACCGTCAGTGAGAATAAAGCCTCCGGTTTTCAGCGGATCATTCATTATATTAACGCGAACTATACGACACTTCAGACAGTCCGGGATATTGCCGAGTCCTGTGGTGTATCTGAAAGCTACGTACACCGGGCGGTCAGACAGATAGAATCCCTTACCGTAAAAGAATATATCAACCAGCTTCGTCTCCGCCATGCCATACACCAGATGGAACGAGGGGGCAATTCTCTCTCTGTCATCAGCAAGACCTGCGGTTTCCAGAGTGTTTCCTATTTTTACCGGGTTTTCAAAAAATACTACGGCATGACACCTACGCAATATTTCTCCGAAAAAAACTTTATCCCTGAGTAACCGTTGCTCCCACTCGACCCGGAAATGTCATGAATCGGCTGAGGAGTGCAAGCGTATTCGCTCTTCTGCCAGGCCCTTGATCTTAGTTATAAAGAAGCTCCACAATTCACAGTCGCCATTTTGAAGGGCCATATATTCCTCCGCCCACTTTAACACTAATGCCTGGTTTTCAGGAAGTGCTTCTTTCGCCTTGGGATTTTCAAATGGAGGAATCTCATGATCCAACGTTTCTGCTACGCCCCACATTCTGCATATCCGCATTGTTGTTCTGTAGATTTCCTCTTTTTGTACATTGCTGTTCATCCGTTTTCTCCTTTGCATTGGTCTTCCTATGGTCTGCATTGCCGCCTGATTGCAATAAAAAAAACATACATCAGACTTGTTTCTTTCAACAAATCCAGATGTATGTTTACGTACATTTCCGTATTTTTCACAGTTGAAACACACACCTGAACCCGCTCCCTTTTTTACCTGTTGTTAATAAAAAAGAGACACAAGTAACTTGACGTCTCAACCTACTCAGAAATTAGCACACTTTTTCCGTTTTGTCAAGAGGATGGGCCAAAGTTCCCCTATGCCTGTTCGCATTCCATGCGGAAAATAAAGTAACAGGCAAAATTACCGAAAATCTTACGATCCGCTTCCAGGCTGCTAATATCCGGAACGCTCACGCCGTTGTTCTGCAGATAGCGGAAATAAATGCGCACACTGTCCATGAAACGGTTGTGCTGACTGGTGCGGTAACTGTCGTTTTCTATTTTCTCTTCTCTGCTCATTTCGCTGAACCGGTATCGCATGGTGGCATATTTGCAGGCAAATTCTTTCACATCTGCGTACAGCTCCACTGCTGTCTCATCCTTTTCCTTCTGTGCTTCCAGGGTCTGAAATACTTCCTCAAACTTTTCAAAATCCATGTTGCTTTCTCCTTTCGTTTCCTTCACTTCCACATCCTGATTTTATTATGAACGTTCTAATATAGGATGTCAAATATGTTCCGCAACGAAAAGCGGGCACAAACTGTGTCCGCTTTGTGGTCATTGATTCAGTTACCGAAGCTGACTTCGGCATCAGGGTTCTGTTCCTGCCAATTCTTCAGACCGTCTTCCTGTGTGGGCGGGGTCAGGGACCAGCCGACGTCGGCGGTGCCTGTGGAGGTGCCATCATTGGGGGTCTTGGTGGCTGCCGGCGGTTCCTGATTTACAGACGCCGCAGCTCCTGCTGCTGTAGAATCTTCTCTTGTAAATACCTGGTAATGAATGTGTTCATTTCCCAATGCCCCACCTAGTATAGGTATTATTCGTACAGCTACGGCACTGTATGTATAGCTTGGATTCATATAGTTATCATGATGTCCGGGACTGTCATGCCAACCCTGATAAATTTCCTCTGCTGTTTGCTGGTTGTTGGAATAGTTTTCTCCTATTCCGGGACGAGCACCTTCGTGAATGTCATTCTCATAACATCTCTGTACAGCTACATTGTATAAGTCTTCACTCCAGATAAGCGCATTGATACCATTTGCGACACGTTCCTCATTGACCATTGCAAATACCTGTTCTGCCATTGTCCTGTCGAAATATTCCCCTGATGTGGTTGCCGCATTTCCTGTTGTCGCTGTAGTGCTGCCCGTTGCAGCGGCAGTACTCTGTGTCGTCTTACCGCCGTTATTTGCTGTTGCCGTCTGCGCAGGTTTTTCGGATACAATATACTTGTCACTGACATAAGCCGTAGTCCCATTTAAGTCAAACCGATACCACCCCGTCTGGTCGCATTTTCCCGTGACGGTGATTTCTTCACTGGCTTTCAGGCTGCCAATCTTCTTACCATCCGTGCTGGGCAGGTCTCTGACATTGACCGCCGACTTCACATACATGGTCTGGGTCATCTCGGTACAGGTGTATCCTGCTTCTGCAGCTGCCCCTGCGGATGCTGCCACCGGCTCCGCAGAAGGCTTTGTATCGGGCTCCGCCGTAACTGCAACCGGTTCAACCGGCTCTGTCGCAGAGCCTTCATCAACCGTTTTCGCAGGTGCCTCTGTAGGTTCTGCGGCAGGCTTTTCTGTCGGGAGCACTTCCGCCGATTCTGTCGTGGTCTCTGTGACAGATGCTGCGATTTCCTCCATAGCGTCTGCTTCTGCGTTTCCACATGCGGTAAGCATACACGCTGCGCAGAGGACTGCCACCACCATCTTCACGGCATCCTTACGATTCTTATATTTCTTCATTGCTTTCCCTCACTTTCCTTTGCAAAGGAATTATTGGTTCACCGTTGAGGTACAGATATATCTGTCATCCCATTGCTGTACTTTGTCTTCATATAATTCATTCAGATGTTCATAGCCAATGAAGTAAACATCCCCTTTCATAAACGCTTCTCCGTGTACCCCTCCTGCATACATACCCCAATTATAATATTTTCCATCCGGCGTAGCAACATCTTCCACATCAACGCTTACGGTACCGTCACTTGCAATCTTAAGATTGCGATATCTTCCGTAATAGTAATAGATCTGTGAATTTCCGGTGCTATCATCTACCGCCGTTATTTCATATATGAAGTAAAGATAATTCGGCGTACTCATCCCTTCATCTCTCGCACAGAGAAAATAATTTCCCAACAGCTTCATCTCTGCCAGCCGCCAGTCCCATGTATTTTCCGCCTCTTCCTGTAATATTCCCTGTACTTTTTCATCCATTTGCTGCAACAGATCCGCCGGAATCTGAGAGAAATCGTAGACATAGCCGTCCAGACCTTCTACTGTGAAATCTTTTGATAAGGCAATAGGGCGTTTTCCATGCATGGCACAGAATTGCATTATGTCCTGACCATCCGGCGCCGAGATGTTGACCGTAATGGTATCACCGTTTTCCAGTCCTCTGCTGATATGCTCTGCGTCCGCAGACTCTTCTGCCCTGTTGTTAAAATCGGTATCGGAGTTGGTCCAGATAAGTCCCGGTACGTCCGAGCCCGCCGGATATTGGATATAATCAACACTCACAAAGGGCAGCTTTCCCTTATAGTTTATTTCGATTCCTTCAAAGGGATCCCAGTCCTCCGGCTCTTCCAGACCTTCTACGGTAAATGTCATATCTGAATATACAAACTCTGCCTTTATTTTTTTCCCAAGCTCATCCAGTTCCTTTTCCTGCACGTTCCATTGCAGTGTAACAGCATCTCCATTCTGCAGGCCGCTGATCTTATCCAGCGAATAAGAAACACTCCCCACGAACTGACGTGTATCCTCATTGGCGGCAGCCTGTTCATTTTCATGTTGCTCTTCTGTCAGTCCGAAGGTCTCCCAATGATCCAGGATAATATCGTTTCTTATCTTTAACTCATCTATTTCCGCTTGTCCTGCGGTATTATATCCTGAAAAATTTACCTCTACATAATCGTTCAGGTTGATTTTCGTCTTTCCGCATCCTGTCAGGGTGAGCATGGTCAACAGCAATGCCCCTGCCAGCACCAGGCCTTTCTTTCCTTTTTTCATGGTAGCTTCATCCTTTCTCATAATATTGTACCTTCTTATTTTTTGATCATTTTCATCAGGTACTCATGAATGATAAATTCCGCATTTTCAACCAATATGGATTTCTTTTTTCGACGCTCTTCCATTTCCAGAAATTTCTTGGGAATATAAATTTCAAAAAGCTCAAGTACGGCTAAGAAATAGAATGCCCCATTTATCTCCTTGTCCGGAAAATACATAACTGCCAGTGTGATCAGATACCATACCGCCGGAAATATCTTGGAATAATGTTCGTTTTTTACTTCTGCCCGGTAAGCACAGAAGCACAAACTTACCACGAATAATACCATTAATGCGATTGCTATTATTTTGTACATGGTGCTTATGTACATGTACTGCATGAGCAAATCCCAGGCACTCAGCCATGCGAAAAAAGATAAAAACGTAACGACTCCGCGGAGCAGCACACCTAACAGGTTGAATACCTTTTCTCCGTATTGTATCCCCAACATAAAACCAATAAATTCAAACATATGTATTCCTCCTACCAATATCTTCTGAAAAAGTCCTTGATGTTATCCATCTGAATAATCTGATACATTCCAATCATGTTGCTGAATCTCAGCTGATTATTGATATTACGATTACTGTCAATGATTTCCTGTGTCATCTGCATCTGATGAGCATACAGCTTATCCATCTCATATAGATTTGCCAGTTCTTTCATGGTTGTCGCTCTTTTCTTCTTCATGTAATCTATAAAAGTAAGAACAACATTAGGAGACAGATATGCCGACGGGAACCATCCATTTGTCAATTCCTTCAAAGCTTTATCCTGCCTTGCCCCATCCGCCTGTAATTGAACCATTTTCTGCAGATAAGGCTCATTGTATTGCCGCACGTGCTCATTGTACTTGTCTATATAAGAGCGATTGCCCCGTAATCCCATTCTTATGACGAAAATTGTCAGGGGAATCAGTAGTGCCAGAATCAAATAAGCTACCAAGTCCCCTGACATAATCCCCTGCACCAAAATCTGCGCACCTTGTATCACCGCCAACACTAATATGATCAGGAAAACTTTTGCCAATTTTTCATGTGTTTTTCGCATCAGTAAATAAAAACCCGAAAGAAGCACAATCGTAAAAAACGAACTAAAATTCTGGTTAATAAGTCCCAGTAGCAAATAAAACAGGGCAAACAACACAACTACGGAAGTGATGACTTTGCTTGTGGTTCCATTCATTTCCAGATATTCCTTTTTCTCCTTTAATTTTCTCTTTTGATCATGCCACTGCTCCACATCTCTCTGATACTGGTCCATGACATACCAAATAGTAACTAATTTGTCCTGTAATTCCTGTCCTTCCGGTTCCGACATAATTTTATCTCCTTTGTATTTTAAATTTTTGTAGTACTTTCTTCTTATGTCATTATACTCAATATATTGAGTATAGTCAATTTACATTTCTTCATCTTTCTCCTCCTTTTTTATTTATGGATCGTTTTATGGTTACCCGCTGTTCTCCATCGTACAAAAAACGGAACAGCCATCCCGAACCCGTTCTCTGAACAGATCCTGATGTATGTTCCGTTGTTGTGCGCATCTCTTTTGCAATAAAAAGGCCCGAAACATACATCTTGTTTTATTTCTTTTCTTTCACTTACATCGCGGGCATTTTACCCGGATTTAAGTATAAAAAAAGAAACAAAACGTTTACGTATTGTTTCAAGCTACGCAGAATATACCATATTTTTGTCCATTTGTCAATAGGTTTGCAGAATTTTGTTAATTTTCCTCTATATTTTTCACATTATAGTCAATCTATTAAGTATAGTCAAAGAATTAAGTATGATACTCTTTTTATAGTATTGATCAGGAGGCTCGATTCGACAACATGATATCATACAAACCATTCTTTGAAACTTTGCTTCGTAAGAACATAACAGAATACGAACTGATCTTTAAGCATGGTATTTCCGCCAATACCATCCACCGTATGAAGAAAGGCGAGGCCATCACCACGAAGACACTGGATGTACTCTGCTATATCCTGGACTGCCCCGTTTCCGATATTATCGAACACGATAAGACAAAATAACTGCCTGCAGGAATCAGATTTTCCCTGCAGGCTTTCTTTTCTTCCGCTTCCAGAGCTGCCTGTTCTCCACAACAAAAAGAACCTCATTACTGATATTTCTATCAGTAATGAGGTTCTCATCTTATTCTCATATACCCCAATTTATTGCTTGCGCAATACCCTCTCAGATCTGCGTGTTTACCGCCAAATTACTTATCGTCGATAGCAGCCTGTGCTGCAGCCAGTCTTGCGATAGGCACACGGAACGGTGAGCAGGATACATAATCCAGACCGATCTTGTGGCAGAACTCTACGGAACTGGGATCTCCGCCGTGCTCACCACAGATACCTACATGCAGCTTAGGATTTACAGGCTTACCAAGCTTGATAGCCATCTCCATCAGCTTGCCGACACCGGTCTGATCCAGCTTAGCGAACGGATCGTTCTCGAAGATCTTGGTGTCATAGTATGCATTCAGGAACTTACCTGCATCATCACGGGAGAAACCGAAGGTCATCTGAGTCAGGTCGTTGGTACCGAAGCAGAAGAAATCAGCTTCCTTAGCGATCTCGTCAGCGGTCAGAGCAGCTCTGGGGATCTCGATCATGGTACCTACTTCGTACTTCATGTCGATGCCTGCTGCTGCGATCTCAGCGTCAGCGGTCTCTACTACGATCTTCTTAACGAACTTAAGCTCTTTCACTTCACATACCAGAGGAATCATGATCTCGGGCTCTACATTCCAATCGGGATGTGCCTTCTTAACCTCGATTGCCGCACGGATAACAGCCTTGGTCTGCATCTTGGCAATTTCAGGATAAGTAACAGCCAGACGGCATCCTCTGTGACCCATCATAGGGTTGAACTCATGCAGAGAAGCGATGATGGTCTTGATGGTCTCTACGCTCTTGCCCTGTGCCTTAGCCAGCTTCTCAATGTCAGCTTCCTCGGTAGGAACGAACTCATGCAGAGGCGGATCCAGGAAACGGATGGTAACAGGGTTACCCTCCAGAGCCTCATACAGCTGCTTGAAGTCGTTCTGCTGATAAGGCAGAATCTTCTCCAGTGCTGCTTCTCTCTCCTCTACAGTGTCGGAACAGATCATCTCACGGAATGCTGCGATTCTGTCCTCTTCGAAGAACATATGCTCAGTACGGCACAGACCGATTCCTTCAGCGCCCAGCTCACGAGCCTTCTTAGCGTCTGCAGGAGTATCTGCATTGGTACGAACTTTTAACTTACGATATTTGTCAGCCCAAGCCATTACACGGCCGAACTCACCGGCGATGGTAGCATCAACAGTCTTGATCTCGCCATCATAGATGTTACCGGTAGTACCATCGATGGACAGCCAGTCACCTTCATGGAAGGTCTTGCCAGCCAGAGTGAACTGCTTGTTCTCCTCATCCATAGCGATATCGCCACAACCGGATACACAGCAGGTACCCATACCACGAGCAACTACTGCTGCGTGAGAGGTCATACCACCACGAACGGTCAGGATACCCTGGGAAGCCTTCATACCGGTGATATCTTCAGGAGAGGTCTCCAGACGAACCAGAACAACTCTCTCTCCTCTTGCATGCCATTCTTCTGCATCTTCTGCGGTGAATACGATCTTACCACATGCAGCTCCGGGAGAAGCACCAAGACCCTTGCCGATAGGAGTTGCAGCCTTCAGAGCAGCGGTATCGAACTGAGGATGTAACAGAGTATCCAGGTTACGAGGATCGATCATTGCAACTGCCTCTTCCTCGGTTCTCATGCCCTCATCTACCAGATCACAAGCGATCTTCAGAGCTGCCTGAGCGGTTCTCTTACCATTTCTGGTCTGTAACATGTACAGCTTACCATGCTCAACAGTGAACTCCATATCCTGCATATCTCTGTAATGATCTTCCAGAGTCTTACATACTTCCTGGAACTGAGCAAATGCCTCAGGGAATTTGTCAGCCATCTCAGCGATCTTCATAGGTGTACGAACACCTGCTACTACGTCCTCACCCTGTGCGTTGGTCAGGAACTCACCGAACAGACCCTTAGCACCGGTAGCCGGATCTCTGGTAAATGCAACACCGGTACCACAGTCATCACCCATGTTACCGAATGCCATAGACTGAACATTAACAGCAGTACCCCAGGAATAAGGGATATCGTTGTCACGACGATAAACGTTTGCACGCGGGTTGTCCCAGGAACGGAATACAGCTTTGATAGCGCCCATCAGCTGTTCCTTGGGATCATCAGGGAAGTCTACACCGATCTTAGCCTTATACTCAGCCTTGAACTGGCCAGCCAGCTCCTTCAGATCATCAGCAGTAAGCTCAACGTCCTGCTTAACACCCTTCTTCTCTTTCATTGCATCGATCAGCTGCTCGAAGTACTTCTTACCTACTTCCATAACAACGTCGGAATACATCTGGATAAATCTTCTATAGCAGTCCCAAGCCCAACGAGGGTTGCCGGACTTCTCAGCGATTACGTTAACAACGGTCTCATTCAGACCAAGGTTCAGAATGGTATCCATCATACCGGGCATGGATGCTCTCGCGCCGGAACGAACGGATACTAACAAAGGATTCTCGTGGTCGCCGAACTTTTTGCCGGTGATCTCTTCCATCTTAGTAATGTACTCGTTGATCTGACCCTGGATCTCTTCATTGATCTCGCGTCCATCTTCATAATACTGTGTACATGCCTCTGTTGTAATGGTGAAGCCCTGAGGAACCGGCAGACCAATGTTGGTCATCTCAGCCAGATTCGCGCCCTTACCACCAAGCAGTTCGCGCATGTTTGCATTACCTTCGGTAAACAAATATACCCATTTCTTCATACTTCTTTGTCTCCCTTTTTATAATATTTTTGACAAAACTTTGTAACCCAAACCATTACCGGAGCATTTCGGCCTCGGTTTTTAGTACTTTGATATTGTAACAATCTACCAATATAATATCAAGCCGAAATTGATAATTTTTTGACAGACTACCGATTTTCGTGCATAATGTCGAAAATAGCTATTGTGTTTTTGTTTGTTTTGTCTAGTACTTTGGTATTATGTAACCGCTTACATTTGTTCAACTTTCTTTACATGCTTTTTACAGAAGCTTTTTGCATAAAAAACTCCCACCGGATTTTTCCGATGGGAGTCTTTGCACTTTTATTCCATATACAATTCTAATCCAGCATGCCGTCTTTGATCACATTGTGGTCACGCAGCAGTTTTTCCACTACAGTGCCCTTCACTACGCGAAGCAGCGGCTTCTTCAGTGCATTTAAAGGTCCGGGCAGTTCAATCTCCAGAGGAGACATGCCATCCATCAGCTTCACGCTGCTGTCCAATAACTCTCTGACATCATATACACTTCCCCATACCTCAGGCACACCTCTGTCTACACCTAACAGTCCGTAGACAGCCTCCATAGCGGTTCTTACGGAATACTCTGTGGTGAACACGGTGTCTCTCGGGGTCTCTGCAAACTGGCCTAAGAAAGCAAAGTTCACACAGCCGTCGGGAATGACATCGGGACGGTCACCCTTGGTTCTGGGCATGAAGAATGCGGTAATATAAGGCATCATGGTAGGTACGCAGACTGCGCTGTGCTCTGCCAGATCCTCGATATCTTCTACGGGCACACCTAAGTGATACAGCCACTCTTCGGTGATCTCTTTACCGGTACAATCCTTCATGGGCTTCTTAATATAATCGCCGGGTACGTCGGTAAACAGACCGTATACCCATACACATACCTGATTTTTGTCCTGTTCCTTGAACTGTCCCTGACGGTTGATTGTCCAGCTCATGAGCCACTTGGAATCCTGGCAGCTTACGATACCGCCGGTTACGACCTTACCGCTTCTGGGGTCACGCTTGCAGATATTGGTGATATAAGGAATGATCTTGTCATCCAGTGTGGTCACGGTAGCGGATTCCCAGTTAGTCTTGGAGACATCAGAACAGAACTTCTCGGGATGTCCGAAGGAAGGATCCTGTTTTGCGATATTTTTCCACAGGCTCCATACGCCACTGGTGCGAACCTCCGCGTCACCGTTGGGTGCATGGTTCTGGTCACCGTAGATAGTACCCTCGGTACAGCTTCCGTTGGTAACGAATACCAGGTCGTTCTCGGTGAGGACAATGCCCTTCTCTACACCTTTTACCTTGCACTCGATAGCCTTTGCCACCTTTTTGCCGTCATTGATATCAAAAATAACATTTGTCACTTCGGTGTTGAACTGGAAGTCCACACCTGCTGCCTCCAGATACTTCTTCATGGGAAGGATCAGAGACTCGTACTGGTTGTACTTGGTGAACTTCAGGGCACTGAAGTCAGGCAGTCCGGAAATATGATGGATAAATCTCTGGAAGTAAAGCTTCATTTCCAGTGCGCTGTGCCAGTTCTCGAAAGCGAACATGGTTCTCCAATATAACCAGAAGGTGGAGTTAAATACTTCATCATCGAAAACATCTTCAATGGTCTTGTCATACAGATCCTCGTCCTTTGTCATGAACAGCTTCATGATCTCCATGCAGCCCTTCTGGCTTAGATTGAATTTGCCATCGGTATGGGCATCCTGTCCACAATCCTTCGTTGCACGGCACAGAGAATAGTTGGGATCTTCCTTGTTCAGCCAGTAATACTCATCCAGCACGCTGGCTCCGGGTACTTCCAGAGAGGGAATGCTGCGGAATAGATCCCACAGACATTCAAAATGGTTCTCCATCTCACGTCCGCCACGCATGACGTAGCCTCTGGAAGGATCAAAAATACCGTCACAGGCACCGCCCGCGATATCCATTGCCTCTAAGATATGGATATGGGATCCGGGCATCTGTCCGTCACGTACCAGGAAGCACGCTGCTGCTAAAGATGCCAGGCCGCTGCCTACGATGTAGGCATTCTTCTCGTCCACTCCTGCGGGCTTCTTCGGTCTTGCGAATGCCTCGTAGTTACCGTTGGAATAATAGATTCCCTTGCTGTTCTTGTCATATCTTCCAAGCTCGGTGTTGCGGTAGTCTTTCTTGGCTGCCTTGACGGCTGCCTTTCTCTCCTCTTTTTTCACCTCTGCCTTATGTCCTTTGGTTGCTGCTGCCACAGCGCCTGCACCTACTGCCAGCGCTGCCAGTCCCAGTCCGATATTGCTTTTCTTTGCCATAATGATTACCACCTTTCTTTGATGACTCTCAAATGTTTTTTCTGTTTACAAGTAGTATCCTACTTCTTTTTTATAAGAAAACCAATTTACAAAAGAGGCCAAATGATAAAGTTTTTATCATCCTGCCCTTTTTGTAAAGTTCTTATACTGTTTCAAGATTTCTTTTCTGTCTGTTCGAAGTTCTCGATAGAGCGGCTGATGTTTCCATAAAGAGTGATTGCCAGTTCTTCAACGATCTTATGATAATCATCCTTCATTCCACGGTCGATCCAGTCCAACATCACGCCCACAAAACCGTATTTGTAAAATCCGGCAATGAATTCCTTGTGTTCCTCCGCCACCTGCATGCCGGCGCATTTTTCCTCCACCACGTCCGCGATAAGCTGATAAGTCAGCTTGTTTAGGTAGCTTTCGATCTTCTGCCTGTCCACGCAGCGATAGACATTCATAATGAAAGGTTTGTTCTCCTGCACTGCCTCGAAGATCTGACAGAAGCCTTCCTGCCAGTTCTCGTAGGTCTTCTTTCCCTGCAGTGCCTTCGTGCCATCCTCCACACAGACCCACTCTACCAGATCATAGATGTCCTTGAAATGATAGTAAAAAGCCATCCGGCTGATGCCACAGTCCTCCGCCAGGTCGTTAATGGTGATCTTGTCCAGAGGTTTCGCGAGAAGTTCTTTTTTCAAAGCTGCTTCCAGTGCCAGTTTTGTTATATTGGCCATAGCCTGTCCTCCACTGTTTTATGTATTATTTTCTGTTCTTCCTCGATATAGCTTATGTAATTCTATTATAAGCTCACGCATTCGTACCATCGTACTCTACATCTTACTTCACAGGATATTCATTCGCTAAGGTTGTCGTTCGTCAATCATGTAAACATGTAGACTTCCTTATACTCATTATATTGTACGACAATAGACTCAAAATGAGCAAATTAACTTTTTATAAAAAAACTCTTGCTTTTTGTAAAATTCCATGGTATTATCTTACTTGCGTTTCGGGGTGTGGCTCAGCTTGGTTAGAGCGCCGTCTTAGGGAGGCGGAGGTCGCGAGTTCGAATCCCGCCACTCCGATTCATTGTAAAGTCCTTGATTTTCAAGGACTTTTTTTGTTACATTTCATGTTGTATCATGGTACTTTTTTGATTTCCTCTATGTTTCCTTTTGGTGTTTCCCTATAGCCACATATGCGTATTGAATCTTTCTGCTTGGAAGTCATCGGGGTATACTGTAGAATTTTGGTAGATTACGCCCCACTATCGAAACACTAACGGGGCTTATCTGAAACATTTTAAAGATTTACGCCCCGCTTTCAGAACGCCAACGGGGCTTATCTGAAACATTTTAAAGATTTACGCCCCACTTTCTAAGTTTCAACGGGGCTTAGCACAAAGAAATTATAAATTAAGCCCCAGTACTCAAGATTTAGCGGGGCTTAACAAACACAATTTCAAAAAAATGCCCCGGAACCCGCAAAGTCCCGGGGCGTAACAGGCAAAAATCAAAGAATGCGCCCCTAAGTTGAATTCCATTCCGACCAATTCATTTTTTCTCAGTGATTCCCAATTTCAGCATGCTTATGAGCTCCACTTAATCATCCAGACACTCCTTTCCCATCTACCTCGCTGAAAAATTTTTCTATCAGTCTGTTTACCTCATCCGGTTGGTCAGTATTGGAATTATGACCGGCATTTTTTATCCATTTAAGCGGTAAACCTTCTCTCTGATGCCATTTCTTATTATAGCTTTTTGCTGAACCTGCTTTATCCTTTTCTCCACAGATAAGAAGTGCCGGACAACTGATACGATATGGCAGGTCTGCTTTGATTGCCTCAGCAAGCATTCTGTACCCAAAACCGGCGAGCCTTGCATATTCTTCAGGATCTGAATCATAGGACATCATCATCTTCCGCATAAGATTCTGACCATAATCCGTCTCTGCGCACCCTCTTGACCCTGCCCTAAGAAGCACTTTCCATGGATATATCTTATATAATGGCTCTGCTCTTTCAAGAAGCCATATTTCCACTGCGGTCATATAAGACTTTTGAAGAGGTGCGGAATCAATGGAGATAAAGCCTTTTATCTTATCCGGATATAATTCCATATACATTTGAGCCAGATATCCCCCCATAGACTGACCGATAATTATGGGATTATAAATTTCTTCTTTTACTAAGATTTCATAAAGCCATTCTGCCATGTCAGACAGACTGTAATTATTCGTAAATGGTCTGGATAATGCATGTGATGGTGCATCCCATACAAACACATTCTGTCTCTTCTCAAAATATTCTGTCTGCTTTTCAAAAAGCCTATGGTCTGCCGTAAGTCCCGGTAAAAACACTAACGTAATTTTCTGTTTATCTATTATATTTACAAAATAATGAATGCAGCCACAGGGTGTATTATAACTGTTTTCTGTCATTTCCCGTCCCCTTTCCATAAACCATTTCCCAATGATTTATCCTTCATATGCCACCTTCATTGACCGATTAACAGAAGACCTCATTGGATATCTCATTGACCTGCCTTAGCTTGTTTATAAAGCAGACCGCCTTTAATAAACAATAATAAGAACATTACGGTTATCGCATACGGCTCTCTTGCCATAGCCAAAAACAAAACAGCAATTATACTAAGTCCTACAGACAAAGCGGTAATTATCTTTTTACCTTGTTCAAAATTGAAATAGACCATCAGTATTTTTACAATTCCTATAATCGTTAAACTAACAAACAATGCCCAATAACCACTGAAATGATGCTTAACTGAATGGCATTGGTCATTTCTTTATCCATGTGTTTTCTCCTCTGTTCTATACCTCATTGATTACTGATTTTTAAAATTCCGCAAACCTTTCCCGGCTTGCGGAATCTTCCAAACATATTATAATTTTTCCACGCACCGGATCAGTGCATCCACATTTTCTTCCCTCGTGGCCCAGCCGGTACAGAATCGCACGCAGCTGTGTGTGGCATCGATCCGCTGGTCATAGCTGTACTCGAACTGTTCTGAAATCTTCGCCAGGTGTGCATCCGGTACAATGACGAAGATCTGGTTCGTCCGGTTGGGTGCCAGATAGTTGTAGCCCTTCGCCGTAAATGCTTCCCGCAGCTTCTCCGCCATGGCAATGGCATGGGCGGAGATCTCCTGATAGAGACCATCTGTGAAAAGCGCATCAAACTGCAGTCCCAGCAATCTTCCCTTGGCAAGCATGCCGCCGTTCTGCTTGATGAGATATCGGAAATCCTGTGCAAGCTCCGGATTTTTGATCACTACTGCTTCTCCGAACAATGCGCCGACCTTGGTTCCACCGATGTAAAAGACATCACAAAGCGCCGCGATCTCCGGTAATGTCAGATCGTTGTCCGGCGCTGCCAGTCCGTAGCCCAGTCTGGCGCCATCTAAGAACAGATACAGTCCGTATTTGTGACAGGTCTCGGACAGAGCGGTCAGTTCCGCTTTGCTGTAAATGGTTCCAACCTCTGTGGGATTTGAAATATAAACCATTTTCGGCTGTACCATGTGTTCAAAGCTGTCGTTGTGAATATGGGCTTCGTAAGTCTCTGCTACCTGTGCTGCCGTGATCTTACCGTCGGGGCTTTCTAGTCCCAGTACCTTATGTCCGCAGGCTTCCACCGCACCGGTCTCATGGACATTGATATGTCCCGTGACAGCGCAGAGCACGCCCTGGTGCTTGCGAAGTGCTGCATTGATCACTGTGACATTGGTCTGGGTCCCGCCTACCAGGAAATGGACTGCCAGACTGTCATCCCCACATGCCTTACGGATCTTCTCGCGCGCCTCTTCACAGTATTTATCCTCACTGTAGCCCGGTGTCTGCTCCATATTGGTCTGCACCAGGCGCTCCAGCACCTTCGGATGCGCTCCCTCATTATAGTCACACTGGAATAAAATCTTATCGCTCATTTTTTTATTGGCACCGCCGTGACAGTGTATTTCCTCCAACGTTATTTATATTTTAGCTTTTTCAATTTGCTAACTCTTTACATTTTTCGATCGTTTCTATCTTATTTGCTTCTCTGGACTTCCTGTTACTCAAATTCAGTCAGTCCTTCGTCTCCAGAACCCTTACCAGATATTCCCACACTCTCTTCGTGGAAGATATGCTTAAGGTCTCCTCGGTCGTATGAATGTCCTTCATATCCGGTCCCATGGATACACAATCAAGGTCTGTGATCTTGCTGCCTAACAGTCCGCACTCCAGTCCTGCATGGATAGCCTCCACCTTAGGCTCAGTGCCGTACATTTCCGCATACAGCTTCACCATTTTTTCCCGCAGTGGAGAATGGACGCGGTACTTCCAGCCGGGATAATCTCCGGTCACCACGTAATCGCCGCCTGTCAGTTCCACCAGTGCAGAAAGCTTTGCGATCAGGTTATCTTTCTCACTTTCCACGCTGCTTCTGACAGAATACTCTACCCGCAAAACTTCCGCATCTGCTTTCAGGATACCCAGATTCAGAGAAGTCTGTACCAGCCCCGGCATATCTGCGCTCATCGCCTGTACGCCGTTGGGAGTCGCCTGCAAAAAGGCTGCCACACGTTTTGTAGCTTCCGGCGTAGCACAGGTGGTTGTCTCTGCAGTGTCTGCTAATCTTTTTGCGGTTACCTTTACGTCCGGATCCTTGGTGGCAAGTTCGTCACCCAGTTCTGCTGCCAAAGCTGCTACCTGCTGCTCTAAGCTTTCCGCATCTTTCTCCTCTACTACGACTACTGCTTTCGTCTGTCTGGGGATGGCATTGTCTGCCAGTCCTCCGTCCGCAGATACCAGTCCTACAGGCATTTTCTCAGACAGCTTCCACAGAAGTCTTCCCAGGATACAATTGGAATTGCCTCTTTCCTTATGTATCTCTCCGCCGGAATGTCCTCCTAAGAGGCCGGAGACTTCCACCTCATAGCGCACGCCCGTAAGCTCCTGTTTTTTCATCGGGAAACGGCAGTTCACTCTGGCACCACCGGCACAGCTGGTCAGGAAAATGCCTTCATCCTCGGAATCCAGATTGATCATGCGATGTCCCTGTAACATAGACAGGTCGATCTCTCTGGCTCCGTCCATACCGACTTCCTCATCCACTGTAATGATGACTTCCAAACGGGGATGCCTGATGTCCTCGGAATCCAATAATGCCAGTGCATAAGCCACAGCGATACCATCATCGCCGCCGAGGCTGGTATTCTCCGCATAGACGCTGTCTCCGTCGATTCCTACCTTCAGTCCTTCCGTCTTCATATCCATGGTGCAATCCGGTGTCTGCACCGCTACCATGTCCATATGTCCCTGCAGGATCACCACCGGTTCATTCTCGTATCCGGGAGTTGCCTCCTTGACCATAATGACATTTTTCATAGCATCCTGTATATAGAAAAGCTTATGTGCTTTCGCAAAGTCCACCAGGAAATCACTGATCTGCTCCACATTGCCGGAGCCGTGAGGGATCTTCGTGATCTCTTCAAAATAGTAAAATACTTTCTTCGGTTCTAAGTTCGATAAAACACCCATTTTCATTTCCTCGTTTCTGCGCTTTTATAGAGAACAAAGTGCACTTTCAGTATAAGTATTTGTCATTTTTCTGTCAAGGAAACAATCCGAAGGATTCGCAGAACGCTGTTTGCATGGCTCTGAATAGTTATGCATAATGATATTTTTTTCTCTTGGCGATCAGGAATCCTATTGTCACAAACAGTGCAAGGAACTCTGCCAGTACGATGGACAGCCATACACCGGTAATGCCGATCAGTTTCGGCAAGATCAGCACGATGACGATCTGGAACACGAAGGTACGCAGGAAAGAGATTGCTGCGGATACGGCTCCGTTGTTCAGGGCTGTGAAGAAGGAGGAACCCCACACGTTCATGCCGCGGACCATGAAAGCAATGGCATAGATCCGAAATCCCCAGGTGGTCATCTCCAATAACTCCTGATCGTAGTTTGCGAAGATTTTTACTAACGGTCCGGCCAGAATCTGAGAAGCGGTCAGCAGAATCACACCGCAGGCTGAGATAATGACCAGACTTTTCCGGCAAAGATTTTTCAGTTCCGCATGATTGCCCGCACCGTAATGGAAGCTGACGATAGGAGCAGATCCCAGGGAATATCCCAGATACAAGGTCATGAAAATAATGTCCACGTACATGATGATGCCGTAAGCCGCCACACCATTCTCGCCTGCTGCTTCCATCAGCTGGAAGTTATACAGGATGCTAACGATAGAGGTAGAGATATTTGTCACCAGCTCAGAAGATCCGTTGGTCACAGTCTGCCGGATGACTTTTCCATGCCACTTCGCCTTCCCTAGCTGCAGTAAGCTGCCGTTCTCTCTGAAAAAATAGATTACAGGGATGATTCCGCCGACGAGCTGTCCCGCTGCGGTAGCCAGTGCTGCTCCCACCAGTCCCAAAGGAAATACCACGATCAACACATAATCTAACACCGCATTGGTCAGTCCTGCGATCACATTTACCTTTAAACTCAAAGCCGGCTTCTCCGCTGCGATAAAAAAGCTCTGGAACAAATACTGCATAACAAATGCCGGGGAGGACAAAAACAAGATTCTGGAATAACGCACGCAGTCCGCTTCCAGTTCTCCGTTTGCTCCCAGTGCCAGTGCGATCTGCGGTGCCAGTGCAAAACAGATGAATCCCACCACGATTGACACCGCCAGTGTCACATATACGATCAGCGAAAAAAATTCGTTAGCCAGTTCCTTTTTCCCTTCTCCCAGCGTCATGGAGACCACGGCGCTTCCTCCGGTACCTGCCATGAATCCAAGAGTTCCCACACCCATCAGCACCGGCATCACCAGATTCAGGGCGGCGAAAGGCGTCTTTCCCACATAGTTGGATACAAAAAAGCCATCGACGATACTGTACACCGAAGTACATAACAACATTAAAATGGACGGTGCCACGAAACGCAGCAGCCGTTTATAACTAAAATGATCAGATAACTGTATTTTCATAATAACCTCATGCCTTACTATTACCCGCATGCCTTCCAGCACTTTCTCAACAGATACTTCTGCGAATTATGCAGGCATCGTTTTCGTGTCATCATCGGAGGTTCCTGCGATCACGCGAGATCCCCTTGTCTTGTCAGTTCCTCTATTTCTTCCCGGAAAAATTCCGTATGTTTTTTCATAGTTTTCAGTAATATTTCTGCCTCCTGCTCTCCTATCGCCGCCAATGCCCGGCGCTCCGCATCCATCAGCGGAACCACGATCCTCTCCACAGTCTCTTTCCCCTTCTCTGTGAGATATATTCTCTTATTCTTGCGGTTGTCTTCCTCCGCCCGCAGAATAAGCAGACCTTCCTCCGTCATATTTTTCAGTGCGGAATTCACTGTCTGGGGCGTGTAGAACCAATAGTCACAGATCTCCCTCTGGGTAAACGCCTCTTTTTCCCGTTCCCGGATACAATACAGAATCCAGAAAGCCGTCTCCGACAGATTACAGTTTTTTGCATAGACCCGGTACAGGTCATCCATCTCTTTGATCAGCTGATTGTACAATGTGATCTGCGCAAAAGATTTTCTGCTTTCCTCTTCCATATCGCTTTCCTCCTGTAACTACATCGTTGCATCTGTTTGTTTTTATCCGAAATCGGACTAAGCAGCATTATAATCCGAAATCGGATTATTGTCAACCCATAAAAAAATACGCAAAACTGACACTTCCCATTGTGTCATTCTACGTATCGTTATATAATAACCTTGGCATCAGTTCCGGGAGGAGTGCGGTTCGCCCGTATCGCCAGTGTCTAGGTTCACCTTATTGAATATCCCGTAGAACACTCGGCGGCTGATGCTATTCTGAAATATTCTGTCTTTTCAAAGTATAGTTTTATTTTACCCCAACACACTACTATTACCTCGTTCTTTTTGTATGTAATATTACGTATTATTTATTGACATACGTAATATTACGTATTAAAATGAATTTGAGGTAGGAAAGGAGATACAAAAGATGCCTATGACCTCACAGGAGATGATCAAACTCCTCTTAAAAAACGGTTTTGCTATTATCAGCCAGAACGGCTCCCATGTAAAGCTGAAGAACACCGATACTCATAAAACCGTTATTGTTCCTTACCATTGCAAAGACATAAAAAAAGGTCTGGAACAGGCAATTCTGAAACAAGCTGGCTTAAAATAACAAATATTAACAAGGAGAACCAAAATGAAAAAACTTTTTTATCCGGCACTTTTTCATAAAGCAGAAGAAGGAGGCTTTTGGATCACCTTCCCGGATTTCCCCGAATGTATGACACAGGGGGAAAATATGCAGGATGCCTACGAAATGGCATGGGATGCACTTGGTCTTGCCGTAGTCTCCCGTATAGAGAATAGGGAATCTCTTCCCCCGGCCACAGAGCCCTATGCCACCACTGCAGTTTCCGATACCTTCTGTATAATTGTGCCCTTTGACCTCATAGCATACCAGAAAAAGCATAACTCCAAAGCCATCAAAAAAACTCTTTCCATTCCTGAATGGCTGAATGAAGCTGCTACAGACATGAATGTAAATTTTTCACAGGTATTGCAGGATGCTCTGATTCAGAAATTAAACCTGTAAGGTGTGTTGCATTTTTAGGCAAAAATGCTTTTAATTCGGAAATAATGAAAAGTGCGGGAATGCCGATAAATATTGGTTTTCCCGCACTTTCAACGAAATTTCAAATAAGCAGATAACGGGAATCGAACCCGCCTTTCCAGCTTGGGAAGCTAGCGTTCTACCGATGAACCATATCTGCAAAGGAACATAAGATATTATACTCCATGTTCCTTTATTTTGCCAGTCCTAATTTTTACTATTTTTACATTTTTACCATTTTACTTATTTGCTTATCCTTTTTACTTATCCAAGACTCCCAACCACCTCAGAGCGTTCCAAATGCCGTCTTTATCCACGTCCGTGGTGATATAATCTGCTGTTTCCAACACCTGTTTACTGGAATTACCCATAGCAATGCTGGTGTGGGCATACTTTAACATCGGCAGGTCGTTATTGCTGTCTCCGATGGCCACAGTGTCTTCCATGGGGATCTTCAAATAGTCCGTAATGTAACGGATTGCTGTTGCCTTGGAATATCCTTTGGGAACAATCTCGTAAAACCCTTGTTCTCTGTCGATAAAATCCAGTATTTCCGACAGGTCACGCTTCATTCCATCCATTCCCGCCGGAGTCTCTGCATAGGCATATAATTTATCATAGTTGCCCGGCGCATTGGCATAGCGATCGTATTTTCGATTCTCAATCTCACGTGCCATATGACGGAAAGTCTCGGTAAATACTTCTTCTCCTCTGGGTGCATAGTCTTCCCTGCTGCCTTCCAGGACGGCATCCACATGATATTTTTTCATAGCTGTCAGAATTGCCTTAGACTCCTCCATGGAAAATGTCTTGTGCATCAGCTGTTTTCCATGAAATTCAATCTCCGTTCCGCAGCCCAATAACAATCCGTCGAATTCCACCTGTCCGGTAAGATTTTCCCCTACCAGCCGTTTCGTACGCCCGGTGTTGATCATGCAGATATGACCGTTGGCTCTGGCGATGCGGATGGCTTCCTTCGTGCTCTCTGACATCAGTTCACTTCCTCCGCATATTAAGGTTCCGTCAATATCAAAAAATATTATCTTCATCTCAGATTCTTAAGCTCCTCTACCAGATCCAGATCGGATTTCTGTACCTTCAGATTCGTGGACACAGGCTCTTCACCGGGTCTTGTGATCGTGATCTCGATAATGGTTCCTTCCGTGATCGCTCCACCCATAAAAAATCTGCTTACAAAGGCTGCAAATTTGGGATGATTGCTCTCGAAGGTATTCTTAGCATTCATCAGTTTCATCATCATTCCGGGATTTATCATAGTAGTCTCCTCTTCTAATCAGTAACTATTCTGTCACCCTATAACTATCACATAATATCCACACGAATGCAAACATTCGATGAATATTTCGTGATAGTTCCATGGTTCTGAATAGTTACAAAAAAAGAAAGGCTGTCCGCACCATCCGAAAACAGTGTGTCCAGCCTTAACAGTTGCTTTAATTATGCAATCTTGGACTTAGCCAGCTCTGCAAGGGTCTTGAAACCTTCTGCATCGTTAACTGCCAGGTCTGCCAGCATCTTTCTGTTCATGTCAACGCCTGCAAGCTTCAGACCATACATGAATTTGCTGTAGGATAAACCGTTCATTCTGGCTACTGCGTTGATACGAGCGATCCACAGCTGTCTGAACTGACGCTTTCTCTCTTTTCTACCTGCATAAGAGCTGGTCAGAGCTCTCATAACAGACTGCTTTGCTACTCTGTACTGCTTGCTTCTTGCGCCTCTGTAGCCCTTTGCAAGCTTTAATACTCTATTGTGTTTCTTCTTGGCATTTAAGCCACCTTTAATTCTTGCCATGTCTTATTTCCTCCTCGCCTGAATTATAAATAAGGTAAAATCTTCTTCATATTCTTAACATTAGTTGCATCCGTAATTGCAGGCTTTCTCAGATTACGTTTTCTCTTGGTAGATTTCTTGGTTAAGATATGGCTCTTGTAAGCTTTAGATCTCTTTAACTTACCGGTTCCTGTTGCTTTAAAACGCTTAGCTGCTGCTCTGCTTGTCTTCATTTTGGGCATAACGAGTTCCTCCTAAACTTTACTTAATCTATCGTGCCGGATCCCGGCACTTTTTAACTGTACGAATTAACGCTTCTCAGTTAAAAACATAGTCATGCTTCTGCCTTCTACCTTGGGAGCTTTTTCCACTACCGCAATATCGGACAGGCTCTGTGCAATATCATCCAAGATATGCTTGCTGTTGTTCATGTGTGCCATCTCTCTGCCGCGGAATCTCAGGGTGATCTTCACTCTGTCTCCCTTGGTCAGGAACTTTCTGGCTGCACCGATCTTGGTATTCAGATCGTTGGTGTCGATATTGGGGGAAAGTCTGATCTCCTTGATATCGATGACCTTCTGCTTCTTCTTTGCTTCCTTCTCTTTTCTCACCTGCTCGTATTTGTACTTACCGTAATCCACGATCTTACAAACAGGAGGCTTTGCCGTAGGAGCAATCTTTACCAGGTCCAGTCCCGCTTCCTCTGCCATCTTCAGAGCATCTCTGGAAGAAACGATTCCGAGCTGTTCTCCGTCTTCTCCAATCAGTCGTACTTCTTTGTCTCTGATCTGTTCATTAATCATTAAATCGCTAATGGTTGTGTACCTCCATAAGAAAATGTGTTAAACAATAAAAAAAGCAGATAGCATAACTATCCACCTGTTCCCTTCACGGACTGCCCTCATTCAAACAAATTCCAAACGAGTTCTCTGTCTATGAAAAATCTGAACGCTTACCAGCCTGCGCCGTAAGGTGAGAGTGGATACTCTGCTTGTTGTGTCGTGTTCTTCACACGCTTAAATAGAATACCACGAAGTTTTCCTGATGTCAACCCCGTTTCCGATATTTTCTATTTTTTATTTTACCCTAGAATCTATGTACCGGCGGTCTCCCGCCGAATCCGATCACTTGCTCTATTATCCGCAGTTTCGGAACATTTGTCAAGCCGGAATACTGATTTACTTTTCCGTGATTTACTTTTCCGAAAAAGTAGCACAGGCGGTCTCTCTGCAGTCGCTGGCTCCGCAGCCCTTGATATCCACATGATCCGCCACACACTTGTAATTGCTGTTATAAATACATTTTACCGCCTCACAGTCGATACTGATGGTATGGCTTGGATGAGACAGGGAATTACTGAAAGACTCTCTTCCCTCTCTCTTCTGCGCAAAGCTCTCGCAGCAGGTGCCGTCACAATCACAGGCATGCTTACCTCCCACCATGATGTCTCCCTTGCTGCACAGACAATCCTTATTATAGGAACAATTTTCCACAACACATTTTAAATCTGCCATGTCTCCCTCGCCTTCTGCCGCCGTCCCGCGGCTCTTCGTCTTCTTTTTTCTGATTTTTAAAAATTTTAAAAGAGGACACGCGGCAAAAGAGCCGATGCAGTCCCGCCACGCGTCATGGATAGTCTGTGCAGATTTAAAAAAATTATTCATTTGTGGAAACTGCCGGTTTTGAAGTGGTTTCTTTCGAGGCACAGGCAAAAATGCGTGCCCATCTCGTTGCTCGTAAAAACTAATATCGAAATACTGTTTCTTGTCATACCATTCAAAAAATCGCCGTCTCCCTTTTTATTTTTATAAGGAAACGGCGATTTTCATATTTTCCTACTTGATTTTATCCGGCAATCAGCTTACTTGCTCAGCTTCTTGGTTGCGATCTCATCCTTTAACATAGCCAGGAATTCGTCTCTGGATACCGTAGTGGTGTTCTGCTGTCCGTGCAGACGATAGCTTACGGTGCCGTCCTGTGCTTCCTGTTTTCCTAAGATGATCAGGTAAGGGATTTTTTTCACCTGTGCTTCTCTTACACGATAACCCAGCTTCTCTGCTCTCTCATCGATGTCCGCTCTGATGTTATTGTCCAGCAGATAACCGTACAGATCATGGGCATAAGCATTCAGCTCTTCGTCATCGTTCTTGACCGGCAGGATCATAGCCTGTACGGGAGCCAGCCACAGAGGCAGGTTGCCCTTGGTCTCCTCCAGGATATAAGCCATGAATCTGTCCAGAGATCCCAGGATTGCTCTGTGCAGAACCACGGGAGTCTTCTTCTGACCGTCCTTGTCCACATAGGTCAGATTGAATTTTGCAGGCAGGCAGAAATCCAGCTGACAGGTAGACAGGGTGTACTCATTACCTACAGCGGGCTTTACGTTTACATCCAGCTTCGGTCCGTAGAATGCAGCTTCACCGATCTCCTCGGTGTACTCGATGCCCAGATCATTCAGAACCTTACGCAGAGCATTCTCCGCATTGTTCCACATCTCATCATCATCGTGATATTTTACCTTGTCCTCCGGATCTCTCAGAGACAGGACACATCTGTAATCGGTAATACCGAAATCCTTGTAGGTATTGAAGATCAGGTCTACTACCTTGGAGAACTCGGACTCGATCTGCTCCGGTGTTACGAACAGATGGGCATCATTCTGGCAGAAATGTCTGCCTCTTTCGATACCCTTCAGGGTTCCGCTGGCTTCAAAACGGAAGTCATGGGCGATCTCACCGATACGGATAGGCAGATCCTTGTAGGAGTGCTGTGTGTTAGCGTAGATCATCATGTGGTGAGGGCAGTTCATGGGACGCAGTACGAAGGACTCTCCTTCCATTTCCATGGGAGGGAACATGTTCTCCTTGTAGTGATCCCAGTGACCGGAAGTCTTGTACAGATTCACAGTACCGACACAGGGGGTCATAACATGCAGATAGCCCAGTCTTCTCTCTTTATCCTTGATATAATTCTCCAGCTCCTGCCATACGGTGTAACCCTTGGGAAGGAACATGGGAAGTCCGCGGCCTACCAGATCATCAGTCATGAACAGTTCCATTTCCTTGCCGATCTTTCTGTGGTCACGCTCTTTGGCCTCTTCCAGCTCTTTCAGATGTGCTTCCAGTTCCTCTGCGGTAGGGAAGCAGACACCGTAGATACGCTGCATTACGTGGTTGTTGGCATCGCCCTTCCAATATACTCCGGAGTGTTTTACCAGTTTGAAGTTCTTGCACAGCTTGGTGTTGTCTACGTGAGGTCCACGGCACAGATCGGTGAAATCACCCTGATCGTATACAGTGATGTTGCCGTCTTCCAGATTGCTGATCAGATCCAGCTTGTACATATCATCCTTGAACATTTCCATGGCTTCTGCCTTGGAAACTTCTCTTCTGTAGATTTTCTTGCCTTCCTTACAGATCTTCTTCATCTCTTTTTCGATGGCAGCGATCACTTCATCATTGACTACATCGTTGCCGAGATCGATATCATAATAGAATCCTTCCTTTACCACAGGTCCTACCCAGAATTTTGCATGAGGGTACAGATGCTTGACAGCCTGTGCCATAACATGGGCACAGGAATGATTCAGAGTTGTCAGTCTTTCGTCTTCCTTAAAATTAACCATTTTTGTTCTCCTTTTTGTTGTTTTCTAAACTATTCAGCACCTTCATTCGCAAAATCGCATCTGCGATGCTACTCTGAATAGTCGCAAAATAAAAGTCCCTTGCAACGATCTGCAAGGGACGTATCACACGCGGTTCCACCCTGATTGCAATTATCTAAAGATAACTGCCACTCATTTGCTCGTAACGGGAGCTGCCGGGCTGTATTAAAGCCACTCCGAGACGGTCTTCGTCCGCATCCGGCAAAACCGCTCACAGCGCCTGTCTCCGACAGGGCGGTTCTCTCTGGTGCCTTCACTGCTTCCTACTCTTCTCTTCAACGTTTTCTGATCTTAAATAATCATAAATTTCTGTTGCTTTAGGACTTATGTTGATATAATAGACCTTTTCACACGGATTGTAAAGAGGTATTTATATAGCTTTCCACATTTTCTCTGGACATATCCAGTGCCACCGCCAGCTCTCCGTACAACTGGTCCTCTGCGATCCGAAAATATCTGGCATCCACCGCCGTCTCCTTGCGTCCCGCCTCTTCTCTGGCCCGCTTGCGCAGGTAGATGGTCTTGATAATCCGGATCAGATCCTGGCAGTTACAGGCCTTCAGACAATTCTTATATTCCTGCTCCAGCAGTTTGTCATTGGCAATGGTGATCAGCGGGATCTCCGGAATCTGTCGGATCAGACTCTCCGCCTCCTCATGTGCAAGCACTTTCCGCATGGAACCTTCTGCCGTATCCACCGGAATATATACCGTACTGGAAGACAGATACAGAGGTTTTAAAATATAATACTCTCTCTTCTTGTCCACTCCTGCAATATCCAATGTCGTGATCTCTTCCACCACGCAAACGCCCTTACTGCCACATACTACACGTTCGCCCTTCTGAAACACCTTGACCTTCCTTTCCTCTGCCCATTGCAGAAAATTGAAAACACAATTTCCGTTTACTACCAATAGTATACCCATATTTTAACAGAAAAAACGCCGAAATGTCAGTATCTTTCGGCGTTTCTGATTATTTTCGTGAATATTGCTCATAAGAAATTGGTCAGGTGTTGTGCATTATTTCTGATAGGCGATGCGTGGATCTCCGTTTTTCAGGTAAATAATGCCTCTGCGTTCGAAGCTGTTCTTCTCTAATAAGTGCTGCATGGTGTGATTGTCAAAATGGGTATCCGCACGCAGGTAAGGTACTTTCTTCTCACAGAAGGCAACACATTTTGCAAACAGTCCCTTCACTTCCCCGTCTCCTGCCAGGCGATGGATCGTGCCGTAAGGTGTCTCCTCCCTCCAGCTGCCGTCCTCGATATAAGCATAGGTCGGTTCCTCCTCCAGCAGAAGCATGAATACCCCGTGGATGCGTCCGTCCTTTTTATACACATACAGCCGCTGTTTCTCTATATCTGACCGCAGCGTCTCCGGATCCGGATAAGCGCCGTTCCACTGGTTCGGATTCCCGTTTGCCCGCATGTAAGCCTTGGCGATGTCATAGATCTCCAGGATTCTGGGCAGATCTGCCTCTTTTGCCGTTACGATCTCCTCCATCCCGTCGCCATCTTTCCTCTCTTCCACTGCCTCCGGTACCGTTTTCCCCAGAATGTCCCTCACGGCGGTCTCCATCCGCTCTGCCAGCTGTCTGTGGCCCTTCGCTGTCAGGTGCACATGATCCGCCTTCGTCAGTTCACAGCCTCCTGCATCTAAGAAATCCGCCCGTTCAGCCACTGCCAGGAAAGCATATTCTCTTGCCAGTGCTCTCGTTGTCTCCACGCTTTTTTCATTAAAATCAGGATAAATCACACCCTCTTCGATGGGAACCGGTGCCACGATCAGGATCTTCGGTCCTTTCTTTCCCCAACAGGGAACCGATTTCGCCTCTTCCAAGAGGATATGCATGCCCTTTGCAATCTTCCGCGCATCCGTATTGAATTTCACCTTGGAATCATTGGTACCTAACATCAGGATCAGCAGGTCTAACGGCTCGTGGCTGTTCAACAGGACATGCAATACCGGCAGCAGATTCACCGAATCCATGTCCGGATCATCATACACACAGGTTCTGCCGCTTAAGCCTTCCTCAATGACCAGATACTCCGCTCCCAATGCCTTCTGTAACAGGCAGGTCCAACGTTCCTCTTCATTATATCTGCTGCCGTGGTCGGCACTCTCCGACGGATCGGTGCAAAGCCCGTGGGTATTGGAATCTCCGATGCACAAAATATGTTTTTTCACTGTTTAACTCTCCGTTTTCTATTTCAGTCTGTAACCATCCAGGATCAATACGTCAGGCTTCAATATTAGGGAAAAATACAATAACATCATCCCCCTGGCATTCCACATACATGCCCTCCAGTTCCAGGTTCACATCATCCACATTGTGATCGTCGAAATATTTGGTCAGGTTCATGATCGTCTCCATATAGGAATTGTCCCCTTTTACCAGGATCCCCAGACCCTTTTCCGGCTCCTGCTCATAAAGCTCCAGACCTTCGGTTTCATTGACATATTCACGTATTGCTTCTGCTATGGTCATTTGATTTTTTCTCCTTCTACTGTTCCTTTGTTCATATTTGCTGCTTCTCTTTATTGTATCATAAGCTCACGAATTCGTGCTATCGCACTCTACATCCTGCTTCGCAGGATATTCGTTCGCTAATGAGCCCAGAAAAACAAATGTCTGCTTGCAGCCACTTGTTTTTCCTTGAGGCTCATTATATCATGATTCGCACCTTCGGTACTTGACGTTGCTTCGCAACTATCATGATCAAATTCGCCGTTCGCCAATCATGCAAGCATGTTGGCTCTCTTACGCTCATTATATCGTGAGCCCAGAGCGCCAGTTGCCGATCCCGCCGGTATTCTGGCTCTCCTGCGTTCCTTATCCTCTGTCTACTCCGTCTCGCCGGTTGTCTTGTGTACCTTTCAAATCGTTATACAATTCATTCTCTTTTCAGTTCATACAGCAAGGCATTGCAGATGGCCGCTGCCACGTTGCTGCCGCCTTTTCTTCCACGATTGATGATATAGGGCACATCCGTCTCCATAATCAGCTCCTTGGCAGCTTCCACATTCACGAAACCCACAGGGACCCCGATAACGAATGCCGGGCGCCAGTCCCTTTCCTGCATCAGCTCATAGATCTGTATCAACGCTGTAGGCGCATTTCCAACAGCGAAGATCACTGGTTTTTCCAGCTTCGAAGCCAATTCCATGCTGATAGCCGCCCGGGTGGTCTTCCGTTCCTTCGCCATAGCCGCCACATCCGCATCCGCCATATAGCAGTGGGCTTCCCCGCCAAAAGAAGCCAACACCTTCTTATTGATCCCCGCCAGTGCCATATTGGTATCCGTCACAATATCCGCACCGTTTTTTATCAGGTTTTTAGCGATCTCCACCGCGTTTTCGGAATAGGTCATCGTCTCCGCATAATCAAAATCTGCGCTGGTATGGATCACCCTGCGGGTGACAGGATCCTGCTCCGCAGGCAAAGTGATGCCCCGCTCTGCCAGTTCTGCGGCAATAATTTCAAAGCTTCGCTTCTCGATTTCTTCCGGCAATACATATTCAATGCTCTTTTTTTCCATAAGTTACCTTCCCCCGAAATTCATTTTCCGTCATCCGGCTGCTCCTATTTACTGCTTTGCAAAGAAAACGAACTCATTCAGCAGTAATCTGCGCAAGTTCCTGTAACAGCACTTCATTCTCTTCATGTTTCTTCACCGCGATCCGATAATAGCCCTCACCCAGTCCCCGGAAATTCTCACAATTCCGAATCAGGATACCTTTTGCAAGCAGGCTGTCATAGATGGGCTGTGTGGTATACAGCAACAGGAAATCCACTTCTCCGGACACCACCCGGATGCCAAGCTTTTCCAGTCCTTCCCGCAAATATTCTCTCTCGTTTTTCACATATTCCACTGTGTCTTGCAGATATTGCTCTGACTGCTCCGCGCAGGCGATGCCCGCTCTCTGGGCAAACACCGACAGGTTCCATTCCGGTAGCTGCCTGCGTATTTTCTCCCGAAGCTCTGCGTTGCTGCATACCAGATAGCCCAGACGCACCCCTGGCATAGCAAAGCTTTTCGTAAAGGCCCGTGCCAGCAGCAGATTTTCATACTGTCCGATCTCCCCAAGCAGAAACTTTGGCTGTTCCCGGCCGGACTCGCAGAACTCTATAAAACATTCATCCACTACTACGGTGATTCCCTGCTGCCTGCAATGCTCCAACAGTTCCTGCAGATATTCTCTGCCCATCAGCTGCCCCGTGGGATTGTTGGGATTCGCTACAAACAGCATGTCTGTATCCGCTGTCAGCTCCTGTAACAGCTCCCGCCCCGGACGGAATCCGGTCTCTTCCGGCAGATATACATATTTTATATGGCTGCCTGCTGCTTCTGCCACATACTCGTATCCGTAAAAGGATGGCACGGGAATCACAATATTCCGGGGCTTAAGTGCATGCACAACCGCCAGAAAAAGTTCTGATGCCCCGTTGCCAAACAGCAGATACTCCTTTGGGATTTCTCTGCCACATTCTCCGGATAACATCCGGCTCACGGCTTCCGTCAGGGCCGCCGCAGTAATATCCGGATATTCTCCCACATGCTGCACTGCTTCATGAATCGCCTGCACCGCCGCATCCGGCATCCCTAAAGGATTGCCGTTTACCGAAAAATCCAGCCGTATCTGTCTGCTGTAAATATCACCGCCATGTATGTTCTGCTGCATTTTCCTTCCTTTCCGGTTCCTGTTACCATAGGACTTTTCATGTCCTCTATCGTCTGCAAATCATCAAAAGCTTTCACGCCCGGCCAAACTCTGCTTTTCACACTGCCACCGCAATCAGGATCCCCAGACACAGAATCTCACAGATCCACGCCGTCCGGTTCATCAATCGGTTCGTTCTGCGGATATCCTCCGGTTCCACTGCCCTTGTTGGATCCCCGATATAGGGCTTTTTCACGACCTTGCCAAAATAACTGGCATCTCCCGCCAGCTGGATTCCCAGCGCTCCTGCGCACACGGATTCCGTCTGGGCGGAATTGGGGCTGGCATGCTTTCTGTTGTCTCTGCGCCAGATACGCCATGCCTGCTTTCCGTTATAGCTTTTCCCGCTGATAAAAGCCGTCCCGACCATCAACAGCGCGCTGATCCTCGCCGGGAGAAAATTCATCACATCATCCAGCTTCGCCGCGGCTCTGCCGAAGTGAAGATACTTCTCATTCTTATATCCTACCATAGAATCCATGGTATTGACTGCCTTATATAAAAATCCCAACACCGGGCCTCCCAGTGCAGTATACAGCATGGGGGCAATCACACCGTCGGACGTATTTTCCGCCACGGTCTCAATGGCCGCCTTTGCCACGCCTTCCTCTGTCAGATGTTCCGTGTCCCTGCCTACGATCATGGATACCGCTTTTCTGGCTTCCTCCAGGCTCCCGGCGTTCAATTGTTTCCACACCTTGCTGCTCTCCACCTGAAGACACCTCGCCGCCAGAATCTGGTAGGTCATGACCGCTTCTATGACCACTCCCAGTCCCGGATGCATCGCATAAGCACCGAATAAAATCAGTGCCGACAGCATTCCCGTAAACAGTAAAACGATCACCACCAGAAGTTTTCCCTGTCTGCGCTCCGCCCCCTCTCTCTCGGTCGGATTGCCCTGTGGATTGCCTGCTCGCAGTGTCTTTTCTGTCTTCGCTATCAGCCAGCCGATTCCCCGGATGGGATGGGGCAGAAAATAGGGATCTCCAAAGAGCTGATCCAGTAAAAATCCCGCTCCGAATGCCAGAATATGATATTTCATCAATATGTTTCTCCTTTTGTAAATGCCGACAGTGGGCGAAATTCTTTCCACTCCGGGGTTCCTCCGCCTGCCGGGAATACCAGCCTGCCGCTATAACCCTGTCCGCATTTTACCTGATAATTAAAATATTGCTCTCCCAGAAAATGACTGAGCAGTGCCATGATGGTTCCACCGTGGACGACTGCGGATACGCTTTGTATCCCGGCGTCCTGTGCTCCAATTTCATCGCTTCTTTCCAACTCCGTTTTCTCCGATCCTGTATTGTAATCACCCTGCTCAGATGCAGCACTTCTCTCCAAGATCATTTTCATGTAGTATAACATTTTTTCATATCCGGCAACGTTTCTGCGAATGAATTCCTCTCTGCTCTCGCCTTCCGGAAACGGCAGTGTACCGCCGCTGTCGATCCATCTCTGATATGCCGGATCCCCGGAAAGTTCCTGATAATTGTGTCCTTCGAATGCACCGAAATCCATCTCCGTCCACTCCGGGACAAAAATGGGAGTCTGCCCTGGATACAGGATCTGTGCTGTCTCGAGACACCGCTTCATGGGACCGGAAAACAGAAGGTCAGCAGTCGGATAGTTTCCTCCCGTCACAGCTTTTTTCAGCATTCCTATTCCTTCCGGGCTCAATGCTTCATCCGTTTTTCCAAGATAACGTCCTTCTTTATTGGAAAGAGTCGCTCCGTGCCGGATCAGGGTCAGGCGGATCTCTATTTGATTTTCTGGCCGATTCCGCATACGACTCTCACCACCTCATCTGCCTGCGCCGCCAACCCTTCCAGAATTCTGCCGGTGCATTCTCTGTAAGTTCTCTCCTCCGCTTCCATGGGGACGATGCCGTTGCCGATCTCGTCACAGATCAGAATGCAGTCCGGATATTCCTTATAGAAATTCGCTATCATTGCCTCCGGATCTGTTCCCTGTCGCAACTGCTCCCGGATATATCGGTGCAGATGATTGACGATCACCTGCGGGCCAGCCGTCTGCCGCCCTGTAGGCTGCTCTGTCTGCTTTCCAGGCATTGTTTCAACCGCACTCTCCGTTGCCCATGTTATTTTACTATCCGATGCCAGCCTCAGCGTTCCATCCAGAACCGGCACTTCCTGCCTGTCTTCACGCTGAACGTAATGCTGCTCTACATAATGTAATTTTCCCTGAGCAAAGCCGCCAATAATTAATATCATTTCCCTCTCCCATTTCAAATGTGCTTCTGCGCCACTCTATCCGGCAATACATTTTACACTGTCAGCATCATATGTTCTGCGATTGCTGCCGCAACCACCACGCATCCTTCGCAAAACGTCACAAAATACCCCGCCGTATCTCCGGTGATGCCGCCGAACTCTTTTTTGCTGCGATAGTAATAATACGCAAAAGTAAGCAGGGCCGCTGCCACCGCGATTCCTCCCGTCACGAAAGATGTCCACATCATAAAGCCGATGCACAGGATTCCCTGTGCGTACAAAGCAGTTTTTACCACTCTTTTATGCGCCTTATCCGCGAACAGATACAGCGTCCCCTCCTGCTTTGCGGAAGGGAAACTCACCACTGCAACACCGCTCAGCACTCTGGACAGGAAGCTTCCGGCTCCCGCCACGACCAGCGTCCGGCATTCCGTAATCTCCGAAAAGCCTCCCAGAAAAATCAGTCCATACAGAGTCAGCATGATCACCGCAAAGGCCCCGATATGAGAATCCTTCAGAATCTCCAGTTTCCGCTCTCTCGGCTGGTAGGAATGCAGGGCATCACAGGTATCTAAAAATCCGTCCACATGAAAGCCCCCGGTGATCAGAATCGGTATCGCCGTTCCCACCACCGTATAGCACAAGGTTCCCACTCCGAACCGGGCACAGATCCATTTCCACAGATACCACAGGACACCGATCACCGCTCCCACCCAGGGGAAAAAGCAGAGTGCGTACCGCATATCCTCATCCTTCCACTCAAACTGCGGCATCGGAATCTTGGAATACATGGAAAACGCTATGAAAAAAGATTTGATAATACGCATGCCTGTTTCCTTTCTATGCTGATCGGGTACGCCTTAATCCGCTGTGGGATCCCCGCCACGACTTCCACGACCTCGTCTGCCTCCGCGGCAAGCCTCTCGTTTACCCTTCCCAGCGCCTCAATATATTCTATAGTAGCACTGTCATAGGCAATGCCGTCTTCGAATACATTATTGGTCACGATAACCAGCGGATCCGCCTGTTTTCTTAAGACTTCAATGCCTTGCAGAATTTTTGCGATCACTGTCTCACGATCCACAGGCTGCTCCCTGGAAAACATTTCGTTGGCCGCAAGATTCGACATACATTCCAGCAATACTGCCGCCTCCGGCTCCATTTGGGAGGCAGCCTGCTCCAGTTCAGTAGGCTGTTCGATGGTAGTGAAACCTTTTCCCTGCCGCAGTCTGTGATGCCTGTCCACTTTGGCCTGCATTTCCTCATCCCAGATCTGCATAGTAGCGATATAATATTTTTTCTTATCACCGGCAGTCCGCAGCAGATAATCTTCCGCATAAGCGGATTTTCCGCTGCCGCTGCCCCCCAGGATCAATATCATCATGTTGCTTCTCCATCCGTTCCGTCTTTCAGCCGCGCCAATCGCAAGGTCGCGCTATCACGCTTTTGCGTCACTTCGTGACTACCCTTGCTCATAGACCGGCGCTCATCTCATGAACATATTCGCTCAAAAAATCATGCGAGCATGATTTTTGCGCCCGGATATGTTCATGGCTGAACTGTTAACGTCTATATTGTTCTACTTCGATTTCTGAGAAGGTAGCGCTCTGTCCATAAATGCTCATTGCCATATCCAGCAATGTGAACATCATAACGGCTCCGGTTCCTTCTCCCAGTGCCATTCCCGCGTGGATCACCGGAGACAGCTGCAAAGCATCTGCCAGCTTCACTGCCGCCGGTTCTTTCCCCTGATGGGAAGGAATCAGATATTCCCGCACGCCGGGAAACAGCTCCATGCTGCGGCCGCACGCCACCAGAAAGTCCCGCTTCAGGTCCTTTCCCTGGGCGCGGCACTCGGCGATCATGGTGTACATATACGCCAGCAGCCCGTCCATCCGGTTCTCCCGGCCGAAGGTGTTGGCCTTGTGCCAGAACTCCGCCGGGGTGTATCCCAGGGCCGGGATGAAGGCGTAGTCCTCCATGTCCGTGGTACACAGCGTCTTGTCAAAGTCGTACAGCAGCGCGATGATGGGCTTTGTCATACCGTCTTCCTCCGTGGAAAAAAGGCGGCGCAAGGCCGCCTTTTGTTGTTGTGCTTACTTGTCTCCGCTGTAATTCCGACCGAACTTCAGCTCGTCCAGACTCAGCCGGAAATCGCTGGGGATGGCGCTGCCGTCCACCGGCGGCAGCTTGATGGTGGGCTCGTCGGTGACGGCGCTCCCGGCGCCCTTCTCCTCCGGCGCGTCGATGTACTTGCTGAGGATATCCTGCTCGATGGCGGAC
>OHGX01000081.1_pt1 | contig 84868 bp, 82 predicted proteins | sample 1567841 | NCBI WGS metagenome assembly OHGX01 (sample SAMEA3879587, study PRJEB24766) | human gut metagenome | biome: human-associated habitat; feature: feces | place: USA | collected 1985/1987 | reverse complement strand
TGCAGACGTAGGAGCTGCGGGGGCGGTGTTTTTTGTTTGCCTTTTTTAGGGGGCGGAGAATCAGGGTGCTTTTACTTTAGTTTGCTAAAGTTTTTCCCGAGAGTGCAGTTTCGGGAAAAAATAAAAAGTGCGATTTTATCAGTAAACATGCGGCTTGAGTGGGATTTTGACTTGTATTTTGAGACCACGTATTACAAGACCGTGGTCGGGGACTTAAGGAAGGGGGTAAAATTACCCCCTTTGCTGCGCAAATCCCCCTTGTCAAATCTAAGTATCGAACCCGAATTATAACCTAATTTATAAATCAAAAGATGATTTGTAAATTAGATTATAATTCCGCCCTGCCTGCGGCAGCCCCGCGAACTTACTTTAAATAATTCAGTCCCGCGGCCATGAAGGGTGTTGCTCCGGTAAGCTATCCTAAAGAATATAGTTTAATTCCGACTGTAGGTTTATTAATAATTCTTCTTGTCAGCAGTGCAGAATATAACGAAAACCCGGGGATAATATCAAGTGAAGGGAGCAGAGCTGGGTAATCAAGAGTACTTGAATTACTGTGTACTTCAAGTACTCGGCTAATAGCTTAAGATTTTCGGAAGCTGAAGGCGCCCCTATCAAGGACAAGCGTTGTTGCTGCGCAATCCTTGACAGGGGCTAACTGCCGACGGGCAAAGCAGCACATAAAACGAGGGGCACCCCTGAAGGGTACCCCTCGTTCTCTGAGCTGCTTTCAATCTGCCGTCAGGCTTTCGGCTGCTCTTCCTTTTGCGGATAAGTCAATCCAAGAATTGCCATTAAATTACGATAAGCTTCCATTTCTGTTTTGCCTTCTGAATACTGCTGGTTCAAAAAGCGCTGCATTTCAAGTATAGTCATTTCTTCCATGTTCATCCTTTCCGGCGTTTGCCTTATTGTCTTTCGACAATATTATTATATCACTATTATTAGTGACTTGCAAGCTTAAATTCACTTATTTTAGAGATTATAGTTTCTTTATCTTCTTCAGTTTCGACATATTTTATAATATCCCTTGGCTGCATTTCTAATACAGCACATAAACGATTCAGGTTATCTAATGATATTGTTGTATCGTTTTCTTTAAATTTCTTCATTGTTGCTTGTGCAAATATTCCGGTTCTTTTTGCAATTGTCGTATTTATTCCGACTTTAGCTAATTCATCAATTACATTTATCTTGTATTCCAGCAATAATTACACCTCCCATTTTTTTATTATATTTTACTTGGATATTTATTATATGTCAATTTAAAAATCACAAAAAAAAGTGAATTAATTGTTGACTATCACTAATTTTAGTGATATAATAACTATAGAAATTAAAAAGGAGATGTAAAAAAATGAATGAAGCTATTAAGAAATTAGAATTAAAAAATTACCATATAACAAATCAGTTTGACGGATCTTATTCAACATTAGATAATATATATGAATTATGGAAAGATGATAAGATTATGATGGATAATTTAAGTGAAATTCAAGTTATACAATTAGCAGAATTATTATAAAAAAAACCGCCTAACAAGCGGTTTTTTATAATAATTAAATTGTCTAAAGCGGATAATATACACATATTATTTATTAATCTTACGTCTTAAAGGAAAACCATGTATCTTCCGATAATTATTCGACACTTCGCCAAACATAATATGACTACACGGATTACATTTGCCATAAAAATAACAATCCGAACAGCCGCGGTAATACCAGCATTCACTACAATCATGAACAACATCACAGCCATATTCTTCATATTCAAAGCTATTAGCAACCGGACAACTGCCATCAATGCAAGACACTCCGGTATAATTAGGACATTGCCCGTAAATTTGATAAGATTCAAATCTTCCCATATAATTTTCTCCTCAATTATTTATTATGATAATTAAATTGTCTAAAATAGATATCGTCTAAACGATAGATGTTATAATTCATAAGTTCCATCGATTTAGCTACATGCAAATATCCTTTAAGTACTTCATAGTCCGCATGTCCGGTTAATACTCTTAATCCTTCCATCTGTCCACCGCCCATGAAGAAGCTTGTAGCAAATGTATGACGGCAAAGATGCGCATGAAAACGGTCTATTCCGGTTTGATTCTTGATTTTAGAACATATACGCTTAATAGCTTCAGAATTAATAGGTTCCCCGGACTCTAAGTAGAAAACATTATCTTTTCGATTTTTTCGGTGCTGTGTCTTAATATATCGCTGAAGCTCATTCATCAATGCTGAAGGAATTGGAACATAACGGCTTTTATTTCCTTTTGACTTGAATATTTCAAGTATTCCGGTATCCGGCATCACATCCCGGATTCTAAGCCGGACTATTTCACCGGATCGCAAACCACAATCAAGCAGCAGGTGAAATATTATATAATTACGCCGCTGCATAGTCATCTGAGTTAATATATAGTTGTCAATCCGCTTTACTTCTTCAACTGAGAGAGGAAGAACCGGAGCCGGATCCGCACGAGGCAACCTGACACGCTTAAATGGATTAACCGGGATTATATCAAATTCGTACATCCAATTCACAAAAGAACGTACCGCCCGTATATATGTATGAATTGATGTCATAGATATACCGGATGACTTAAGGTGCATAATATAATCTTCAATTAATGCCTGATCAATGCAGCATTCATCTATTACACAATTTTCATTGCAGAAATTAATAAAACGCTGCACATTATCAGCATAATATTTTACTGTTTTTTCAACGCAATAAACACGTCGATTTTTCAAGAACTCCTCATAACGATTAATTAACATTTACAACAATTCTCCTGTATCATAATCAATAAATCCCTTATTTCTGCGAATTTCAGCAATCGGATTTTGCAAATCTTCCTGGCTAAACTCGTAAGACTTCCGAACTTTATACTTTTTCATACTTTGTATATCATTGTCATTAAGCATAATAACAGCATCAGTTGCATCCTGAAGAACATCATCTTCATTAATACCTTTTAAATACAGCGAATAAGTAATAATGCTGTTAGTCATACGTTTCTTAACTGCATCAATAGATTTGTTACGGCTATAATCCCTGACAAGCTTAAGCTGCTTTTTGGATCTGCGCACTTCCATCTGCTTAGTTGCCCGGAGTGCTGCCCAAAAAGCACAGTAATCGCAACGTGACTTGTTACTGTCAGTATTAGGATCAATAAGGCGGAGAGTAGCACGCGTTAAATACTCGGTAATTAAGCGGCGATTGTCCATGTAATCATAGATTCTTGTACATTCGCCGTATTTCTTGTTATCCGGATTTTCTAACAAACAATATGACTTGCTGCTCTTACGTGTTGTCTGAAATTCAACATTAGTAATAAGAGTTACAGACGGAGTTAATCTATTCGCTAATATGCTTATAGCGTCATAATTAGGCGTTTCCTGCTCTAACAAGCGGCGGCATTCAGCTTTATATGATTCATCTGTTCCATGCTCTACGTAGAACATCAGACGGCAACTGTCAAGCATTACCCAGCGACCAATGTCATACAGCTTGTTATACACATAAAAATCATATTCGTTTATCATCTTGTTATCTTTCCAAATCTGTAAGAACCAAGGTTTTGCTTGTTGTTCAATAACTTCTTTTGACTTTAAATATATACGCACAAAGCATTTATCAGAACGGCGGCCAAGCGCTATATAATCATTTTCATACTCATCATTGCGCTTGAAATGATAAAGATATTGCACACTCTTATATCTGCTTACTTGCATTTTTGCAAAATTATCAATACGGAAAAACTGTTCCGGATTCTGTAAATAGTTAGTATGCCATGCATAATCGACACGATTTTCTTTTACAGATGTAATTGTAAGTCCGAAAAACTTACACACTGCCTTAACTACATCATAAGAATATTCAAAAGCTCCAATTGTAGTATCAAGCCAAAGCGGACGGCTTCGAAGCTGCACTATAATTTGACTTGTAACCTCAGTTGGGACTGTCTCGGCAATGAATATATCAAATACTTCAGGACATTCGATACAGTACTTATACATTCCGGAAAAAGTGAAAGCACGGTAATTAAGCTGCAAATTGCATCCGGGAATTGACAGAGGAACAACATCACAGAAATCAGCTACTTTAAATTTATTGAAATACTCACGTAGCTTCTTAACATTAAGACTTGCAGATGAAGCAGTAAAGTCATCCTGAAGCAGCACAGAATAATAAAAGGTATCAATATTATGCAGAAAATTTTTGCAACGCAGATCAAACCAGAAAGTTTTATCTTCCTGACTTAATTCTGAAAAGATTCTGCACTTTTGATACCTTGAATCAATCATGTTAATTATTTTCTCCTCAAGAATTTTTTAGCCTTACGGCTTGGCTTACTTACAGCCAAATCATTACATATACGGCCAGAATCAAGCCCTTTCCTAACAATTGCTTCCTCGTTGCTGATGAAATTAGAACATGAATCTTTATCAACCATTTCGGAAGTATCATAAGCATTATAGGCTGAATCTTTAACGAACCACCAAACATGATCCTGACGCTTCAACATTGAAGCATTAGACGCATTCTCATAATCCCAAGCGTCATAAATTTCTCCGTGTTGCAGGCGCCAATACTTATGACAATCAATCACACGTGTTGTTATGCTGCGCCATATTTTATCAACCATAAAGAAGCGCTGTGCTGTACACATAATATATACATGTCGCTTGCGCTGCTGACAAAGCAAACCGATAAGCTCAAGCGGAAAGTTCGAATAATTGCGGTGTGACAACACACTTGATATTTCATCTATAATTACAACTGTACCTTGATAGTCACTATCCTGAGTTCCAAGATCTACAAGCTGATTAAAATTAACAAGCGGCGTATATGGTATGCCGTTAAGCTTGATATTACTGATAAACTGAATCGAATCACCATATCTTTTGTATAACAAAGTAGCTTGATTTGCTAATGATAAAGTCTTACCATGCCCGAACATACCAACGAACATATCAATACCGAAGTAATTGAAGTTACGCCACTTCTTGTGCTTGAAATAATCGTAAATATCCTTAACGCTGTAAATTGCTATATTATGTAAGTTATGAATAATACAGTCTGTCAGCTTACAGCACAGCAGCACAACAACAGTGATTAAAATAATTGCAATTTTTAGCTTCATTTGACACCTCTTACAACTTCAAAAGTCCATTGCAGGAACTGAAACAGAAAATAAAGAATTATCAACTGAATCAGAAATTCCGGTCCGAATTCGACTTCCTTAAATAATCCTTCTGCTAATTCGTACAACATTAAAACTTCCTCCTTCTCAATTTTGGAACCATGTTAACAATTATAAATTTGGCAACATCCCACATGAAATACAAAAGACCAAGGTTGTAAGCCATGCACGCAAGTTGTTGCAGGTTGAAACTTTCCCATTCAGATATGAACTCAAATACCATTGTTACCTCCTACCTTTTAAACAAAACCGATGCGAAAATATCTATTAAAAAAGCAAATATAATTAATTGCCAGAACGATATATTAAATCCAAATATGTTAAACGAATGACAAAACAGATCATACGTCCACAAAATTAACTGCTGCACATATTCCATATCAATGTACCACCTTCCAAATGACTATGATGCATGTTGCAGCTATCATTGATATGATACATGTCCAAACCGGTGCAGGCAGAAAACTAAAAGTTTCCTTGAACAATGCAATTAATCCATCATCACCCAGCAGGCCGAAGCCATTTTTTATATAATCAATAATTGAAGATACTGACTTAGTATCAGGATCAACATGATATGTTTTACCATACGAACTATCTGTCTTAATCTCTCCGGAGCTGCCGTCAATCTGTTCATACCCTTTGGTAACTGTTCCAGATCCGGTTAACTCATTGCCGGATGTAACAATGTTATTCTTTGTGACTTTAACCTTAACCCAATCACTGTAAGAATTGCCTTTAATATTGCGAATCCAAAAAAAGAAAGGTTCAACACCAACCGGCTGTGAAGTATCCCAATGAGTTCCAAAATCTTCATTAATAACTTTATAAAAATCATCCCACTTGACAGATTGGCTATTGCTATAGTCTGTAGTACAATCAACCAAAAGCAATTTGTCAGTTAAATAAGTTTTAGAATAATCTTTTTTAAAAACATCAATTATATTCATCTGCGCAATAGTAGCTTGTACATATATTTCAGTCCGATAGTCCTGAAGATCTATATCGTCAGACTGAGACCATTCGAATTGAAAATCTGATTGATTCACTGAACCATCATCACGAAAAAGCTTATTGCCGGAGAAAGTGATTTTAAAATCCTGCGGAACTTCAAGACCTGGATCATAAGAACTTACTTTATCACCATTCAGAAGCCCGGATGTATCGCCTGTATTAAAATAATTTTCAGCAGATTCTTTCGAATCAAAAAGCGGAATGTTAGTATCTGAAATATTAAAATTCTTCATAATATCCGAACCTAAATATTTCATATCATAACCACCACCCAATCCAGAAGCTGAATTCAATTGTGAGCCATTGATGTTATAATATGTTGCATTACGCACATATACACCAGCTTCAGCGCCTGTTATAATTTTGTCATCACAGAAAGACATAAAATAAATATTTCCACCTACAGGAGTAGAATTGTCATCACGATACGCAAACAACTGGCCCTTAAATGAATCATCTACAACAGTAATGGTAGTAAAATCATAAAATTCACCAGAACGATCCTTAGCAGTATAGTTATAAATAAAATAATAATCACTTAACTTAATGCCGGAATCACCTTTAAGCCAAGCACTTCTAACCTCATCTAAAGATGGAACACCAGCAGCATATATCTTAAACGGCACCAAACAAATCATCATAACGGCCAACAACACAGCAGCTATATTATTCTTCTTCATAGCCACACCCCCCGAACAGAGACACCATAACAAGACCATTCGCCAGAACAAAATAAGCCATTATAAATACCTTTTAAAAAATTATCATCTATCAAAACACTACCGAAAAGGGAACAAACAAGTGCTGCAGCTGATACTGCATCAGGCATATTAGAAAAACTAACAACATAAAAAGATGTAGAAACATAATATATATCATACATATAAAGCCTCCTCAAATTCTATTTATCAAAAATTACAGCAAAAATACCAATGCAACACACATTATAGATACATAGATCACAAGATTATAATCAGCAAACATTTTCTCAATCCTCCGATAAAAAAAGGGCATAGCCTCGACTATACCCTTTAGTTTTGCGCGCAATATGCAACCTGTACTACTTGGCTGCGTGTTTAATCCTTTTGAAAATACCAATTCCTGCTGGAATCAATGTACCGCAAGCAAGCAAAATAGCAAGTAATGCATTACTTGTTACAAGATTAAGCACCCAAGTAAATAATGTTGTACAACTTTCAAGTGCTGCAGCAAGCCAATCCATAGCTTTAGCTCCTCCTTCCATGTTACCTCCTTTATGGAATCTGGTTAAACCAGATAATCCCTAACTATTTCTTATTAGTTACAAAATCGCAACCATCAATCTTAAGAACAGACTGTCCGTTACGGACTGCCATTTTGAAATGCGCCTTAGCCTGACAAGGAACACCAATTGCCATGGCTCTTTCATGAAACTCTTTTGGAAATGTCTCTTTTCTCGGCAAATAACCAAGAACACCAACAGCACCAGTCTCATCTACTTCAGAAGTCGCATTAAATTCTACCGTTGGAACATACCAAACAGCACAGCCGCTTATCTGCTGACCTGAATCCGCCTTAAAATCATAAGGTGCACCTACTGCCAAAATTGTAATCATTTCTTCCATTTCTTTAATCTCCTTCCGCCTACATCTTCAGGATATCGCCGGCACACGATACCGAACAGCCGAAGCTGTTTTCGTATGAAGGAATTTATTGAGATTTTAAATATTCAAATGCTTTATCTACTTTTTTTATCTCATCATTGATATAATCAATATTATTAATCGGATTATTGTTTACATTTTCACACAGCCAAGCTTCCAACCATTCACGCCTATTAGCTAATCCCAAAAATAAAGCAGAGTAAATATCGCTTGTCATACCATTTTCATGTTTCATTTCTTCCATTTTTTAATCTCCTTCCGCCTACATCTTCAGGGCACCGCCGGCACACGATACCGAACAGCCGAAGCTGTTTTCGTATGAGGAGAAATAATTGAAAGTTATAACCTAAAATGATATAATAATATATCCACACATAAGCCTTTACAGTTTGGCGATTGAAAAAGGCTTAAGCCTAGTAAATTACAGAGGTAATTATTACAAGTCATTAAAGGTTATTAACTGTTAATACAAATATACTACAAAAGTTATTAACCGTCAACAACCTTTTTTAGAAAGGGGAATTATGCCAACAAAAAAACCGGTTGTACAAACAGTTTTAGACGAAGAAATATTTGAAAAATTTACAAAAATAGCAGAAAAAGAAAAAAGATCTAAAAGTCAGCTTACAGCTATAGCTGTAGAAGAATTTATTGAAAAATATGAAGCAGCACATGGCCAGGTTCAACAAAAATCATCAATTTCAAAAATTGGATAAGTAGGAGATTAAATTAAATGGAATTAATAACATTAATATCAATAACAATAATATTTGTATATATACTATACAAAATATGTATCAAATTTAACAAAAACATATCCAAAGAACAAACCGCACAAAAGACTACAAAACAAGAAACAACACCATCTGCTTCAGAAATGCCATACAAAAGAAAACTATTATTAACAAATACAGAATACACATTTTTTAGAGTACTTAAACCTATATGTGATGCAGCAGATTATATGATATGTCCAAAAGTCAGACTAGAAGATCTTGCAGATGTAACCGATAGACAAAATATTTTAAAATGGAGAGGTTATATAAAATCAAGACATGTTGACTTCATCCTAACCGACAATAAATTAAATGTACTTACAGCAATAGAATTAGATGACAGTTCACATAACTCAGATAAGGCTCAAAAAATAGATGAGTTTAAAAACAATTTTTTTATAAAAATAGGTATTCCATTGTTTAGAATAAGAACCGGGCAAGATTACAATGAAGCTATTACAAATATTATTACAGCTTTGAAAGCTCAAGACAGTGTGCAAGCTGACTCTTAATCAGGGTGTCCAGGGTTCGAACCCCTGGAGGCGCACTAAGAAAAGCACTGTTTTTGCAGACGTAGGAGCTGCGGGGGCGGTGTTTTTTGTTTGCCTTTTTTAGGGGGCGAAGAATCAGGGTGCTTAGGAGGGAACTATAATGAAAAGAAAGATGTTATCAGCAATGGCGTGTGCGTGTGCAATGATTATTATGACAGGCTGCGGTGCTGCCAAAGGGAACGTCAGCGAAGGCAGCAATGTGGGGAATAACGTCAGCACAGCACAGGTTACAGCTTCATCAGAGCTTGTGATGAATGTTACAACAGCAGAGAGAAGCCTTAAGGTGCTTGGTGGATATACGACGGATAACGGAAGCAGGAAGGAAGTAACAAAGCAGCCGCTTGCAGACGGATGTACTTTCTATAATAACAGCGGAGAGCAGATTGCATATAAGGATTTTGCGGATGCTGTAGAAGCAAAAGCATCGGGTGCCGGTGTTGAATGTAAGGTACAGTATGAGGGAAAGCAGATTATTAAGGTTTCAATACTCGACAAAGCTGTTAATACAGGTGCGTCAGGCGAGATTCCTTCAACACTTTATCAGCATATGGGAAGATAGAGAATGCATTTTGCAACTGCAAATGGAGGATTATAATGAAGCTTTTACTTGCTGAGGATGAGAAGGAGCTTTCCAATGCACTTGTGGCTGTGCTGAAAGCCAATAATTATATAGTTGATGCCGTATATGACGGAGCAGATGCATATGACTGGGCAGTGACGGATGATTATGACGGAATTATACTTGATATAATGATGCCGAAGCGCAACGGCATTGATGTGCTTGCACAACTGAGAAAGGACGGCATAAAGACACCTGTGTTGCTTCTTACGGCAAAGTCGGAGGTAGAAGACCGCGTGCTTGGACTTGATACGGGAGCGGATGATTACCTTACAAAACCATTTGCAATGAAGGAGCTGCTTGCAAGGATACGTGTAATGACGAGACGTACGGCATCATATGCGCCTGATACGCTCGATGTTGACGGAATGAAGCTTAACCGCGGGAACTGCATGCTCGAGTATAACGGCGGTGAAGTGCAGCTTGTCAACAAGGAATACCAGATGCTTGAGATGCTTATGAGAAATAAGGGCAGGCTTGTCTCGTCAGAGCAGTTTATTGAGCATGTCTGGGGGTATGAGACTGATATCAATGTAAATGTTGTCTGGGTCAATATATCCAATCTCAGGCGCAAGCTTACACAGATTAATGCTCCGGTTGAGATTAAGGCAGTGCGGGGGCTTGGCTACAGGCTTGAAGGTACGGGAGAGCAGAACGGAGGGCAGTAGGTTGATAAAACGTCTCCAGAGAAAATTTGTAATGATAACGGCATTGTCAGTTGCAATCGTAATGATAGTGCTTCTTGCCGGAATTAATGCCGCTAATATGATACAGACAGAGCAGGATTCGGACACGATTCTTCACATGATCAGTGACAACGATGGAAGATTTCCGGATAATAATAAGGATTCAATGAAAGTAAAGACGGGCAGCCCGCAGCAGGACAATCCGCAACAGGACAGTCCGCAGCAGGATAATGCATGGCAGAAAAACGGCAGCAGACCGGGAGCACTTGCATCCCCTGAGGCTAAGTTCCGTACGCGCTATTTCTCTGTATATATTAAAAATGACGGCACCTGTGATATAAATACCGACAGCATAGCGGCGGTGTCCCGGGATGGTGCAAGGCAGATGGCTGACAGTGTGCTCAAGAGTGGAAGAACGGAAGGCTACAATGGTAATTACAGATTCAAGGTTACCGTAAAAGACGATGGGAAGCTTATTGTATTTCTTGACTGTGATGAGAGCCTGCGTACGATGCGCAATTTTGCCCTGTTATCGGTGATTATAGGAGTAGTCTGTCTTGCACTCGTCACAGTACTTGTTATGATATTCTCAAGGCGTGCGATAAAGCCGGTGGCACAGAGTATAGAAAAGCAGAAAAGATTTATAACGGATGCCGGACATGAGATTAAGACACCGCTTGCAATAATATCTGCCAACGCAGAGGTTATTGAGATGATGAATGGTGAGACTGAGTGGACGAAGAGTATCTGCAATCAGGTCGAGAGACTGAATGTCCTGGTTAAGGGCATGCTTGAATTAAGCCGCATGGATGAGATGTCCGAAAAACCTGAATTTGTAAATGTTAATCTGAGCGAAACGGTTCGCAGCAGTACGGACAGCTTCATGGCTATGATGCAGAAGAAAAATATTACATGCAGTACCGATATAGCTGATAATGTGCGTGTTATGGGAGATTCGGGAAGACTTGCCGAGCTTGTGTCACTTCTTATTGACAATGCGATAAAGTATTGCACAGATGGCGGAAGCATGAGCGTGAAATTGTGGATAAACGGACGCAAGGCAGTATTCTCTGTGTATAATTCCTATGACGGAGAGCTGCCGGATGATATGAATAAGCTTTTTGACAGATTCTACAGGACAGATGAATCACGTTCAAGAAGCACGGGAGGCTATGGCATAGGTCTTTCGGTGGCACAGGCTGTCGTACAGCTTCACAAAGGCAGGATAAGCGCAGAGAAAAAGGATGGCGGCGCATGCTTCACGGTGACGCTTGTGCGGGCGTAGTGGGAGTGGGTAAAATTTATTTTACACAAATTTCTAAAATTAAGTTTCAATTTAAGTTTGTATTTTATAGTGGATATATGGAAAGGAAAAACAACCATATATCCACTTTTTTAATATTTAAAATAAGAGACAGGAGGCATTATGAACAATATAATGACATTTAAAAGGCGCGAAATAAAATACCTTCTGGATGACGATGAGTATAACAGTCTGAAGGAGCGCCTGCAGGCAAGGCTTGTTGAGGATGAGCATGGCAGGTCAACGATATGCAACATTTATTATGATACTCCCGATTTCAGGATTATAAGGAAATCTCTTGAAAAGCCTGTGTACAAGGAGAAGCTCAGGCTCAGAAGCTACGGAACGGCAGGAGCGGAGGATAAGGTTTTTGTTGAACTGAAAAAGAAGTACAACGGAATCGTATATAAGAGGCGTGAGACGCTGACACTCGCACAATCTGATGAATATCTGGCAGGCCACACGAAGGCACCTTGCGATACACAGATTTTCCGTGAAATAGACTGGTTCAGGGATTACTACGGGAATCTGAAACCGGCGATGTACATTTCATATGAGCGCGAGGCATATTATTCACTTGAAAATCCGGATCTGAGGATTACATTTGACCGGAATATTATGTACCGCTCATATAACTTAAGTCTTGCGGCGGGAGTTGAAGGTGAGAGCATACTTGAACCGGGGCAGCATCTTATGGAGCTTAAGACCGGCGGGGCAATTCCGGTGTGGCTTACAAAAGTACTTGATGAGCTGGGGATATACCCTGCGTCATTTTCAAAGTACGGAATGGCGTACTTAAGTCAGGTAGGTTGAGATACACACAAACTAGAGATGCCCTGAAAAACGGGCGGAATGGAGATTAATATGATAACAATTTTTCAGTCAATAGCAGATACAACAACAGGAACAGTTACAATTCAGACATTTTTAATATGTATAATAGCGTCGGTGGTGCTTGGCGTGGTGATAGCGGCAGCACACATGTACCGCAACACATACACAAAAAGCTTTGTGGGAACGCTGGTGCTTATGCCGGCAATAGTGGCGCTTGTGATTATGCTTGTAAATGGCAATCTCGGCGCAGGAGTTGCGGTTATGGGTGCATTTTCACTGGTGAGGTTCCGTTCGGTACCGGGAACGGCGCGTGAGATTAACAGCATTTTCCTTGCAATGGCAGTAGGTCTTGCCTGCGGAATGGGCTATATCGGAGCAGCAGTGGTATTTGTAATTATTATGGAGCTTGTAAATGTTGTGCTTACACTCAGCAGCTTTGGCGACAGGCCTGAGCTTGAGAGAAGCTTAAGAATAACAATACCGGAATCACTTGATTACACGGATGTATTTGAAGAGATATTTGATAAGTATGTTACAAAATGTGAGCTTGTAAATGTTAAGACTTCAAGCATGGGAAGCCTGTTCAAGCTTGAATACCGCATCAGGCTTAAGGATTCGGGAACGGAAAAGGATATGATAGATGAGCTGAGATGCCGCAACGGTAATCTTGAGATTATGTGCAGCAGGGCAGCCAATCAGGCAAGGGAGGAATTATAATGACAAAGTTATTGATAAATAAAAATGCAGCCGCGGCGGTTGTCATGTCAGGTGCGGTTGTCATGGCAGCACTTGCAGGCTGCGGTCAGACGGGCACTGCAGGAAGTTCCTCGGATGTTTCTTCAAACGGCGCATACATTACAACGGCTGTATCGGAAAATCAGAAGAACATAGAGCTTACAGATTCCAATGTTGATATCAATTTTACCGACAGGGATAAAAGCAGCGAATATGATGAAAGCAGCGCGGTAAAGATTACGCTTAACGGCAGCGGTGCCGTTGTAAGCGGCAGCGGAGTAAACATAAGCGGAAGCACGGTAACAATTACGTCAGCGGGAACATATATTATAAGCGGATCTCTTAGTGACGGACAGATTGTTATCGCGGCATCGGATTCAGACAAGGTTCAGCTTGTGCTTAATAATGCGGAGATTAATTGTAATACAAGTGCCGCAGTATATGTAAAGAGTGCGGATAAGGTGTTTGTAACACTTCCGGCAGGCACAACAAACAGCCTTGGAGGTGGTACGGAGTATGTCCAGACAGATGATAATACGGTTGACGGCGTAATATTCAGCAAGAGTGACCTCACGCTTAACGGAACAGGTACTCTTAAGATTGATGCCGATTACAGGCACGGCATAGTGACAAAAGATACACTGTGCATAACCGGAGGAACATATGTAATTGATGCCGTTAAGACGTGTCTTGCAGGCAAGGACGGAATTAAGATACTTGATGGCAGCTTTACTCTTACGGCAGGCAGCAAGGGACTGAACTCAGGCAACGACGACGATGCCAAGGAAGGCAGCATATATATTGCCGGCGGAACATTTACAATTAAGTCGGAGGATGACTCAATACATGCAGACGGAAGCTGCATAATCGCCGGAGGAACATACACAATAGCTGCGGGCGATGACGGAATCCATGCCAATTACGATACAGTAATCACGGACGGCAGCATAACAATCACGGACAGCTATGAGGGCATTGAAGGACGCAGGATTACTGTAAGCGGCGGCACAATTAATCTTACGGCAAGTGATGACGGAATAAATGCAGCCACGGGCGGAAGCTCAGACGAACAGCGGATTCCGGGCGGACAGAAGGGTGAATTTGGCGGATTTGGCAGACAGAAGGGGGCTGATGTACAGTCACAGGACGGACAGCAGTCACAGGAAATGCAGATGCCGCAGGACGGACAGCAGCCACAGGAAATGCAGGCACCGGGAAGTCAGTCTGCATCCGATGATGATGTATATATAAAGATTACGGGCGGAACAATAACGGTCAATGCAGGAGGTGACGGCATTGATTCAAATTGCAATCTCTATATTACAGGAGGAACAGTATATGTTGCAGGCCCTACAAGCAATGGTAACGGTGCGCTTGATTATGAAGGAGAGGCCTCAATTACAGGCGGAACACTCATAGCTGCAGGCTCAAGCGGAATGGCACAGGGCATGGGAAGCAATTCTACACAGTGCTCAATGCTTGTTAATCTTTCAGAGACAATAGCTGCAGGCTCAGTAATAAGTCTTAAGGATTCATCAGGAAATGTGCTGATATCATGGACATCGCCTAAGCAGTTCTCAAGCGTTGTGATAAGTACGGCGGAACTTGCTCAGGGCAGCACATATACACTTGTAACAGGAGATGCACAGACGGAGGTAACGCTTAGTTCGGTAGCAACAACAAGCGGCAATGCAGGCTTTGGCGGCGGCTTCGGAGGCGGCTTCGGAGGTGCCGGCGGACGCGGCGGCAACGGAGGCAGCAACGGAGGAGGCAGACGGTAATGCCGGCAGGCAGGAATATGGGAGCAGAAAGCTCTATCCTTAAAGGGTGTGATGGCAGATATGACATGGCGGATATGGTTATAAGCACATAGTTGAGAAAAAACCTCATTGGTTGTATAATAATATTTTAGATACAGTCCGGCCGGACATTTTGGATATATTATAAGTGTGCGGCAGACAGATTGGGAATAACAACTATTCATTTAACGGAGGTCAAGAAAATTATGAAAGTAATTCTTGTAAATGGAAGTCCACACGAGAAGGGCTGTACATATACGGCACTTACTGAGGTGGAGAAGATTCTTAATAAAGAAGGGATAGAGACTGAGATAATGTGGCTTGGCAATGATCCTGTTGCAGGCTGTATCGGATGTGGAGCCTGTTTTAAGAGCGGCAGATGCTTCCGTAATGATGTAGTTAATACATTTATAGAGAAAATGTCACAGGCAGACGGATTTGTATTCGGAAGCCCTGTTCATTATGCATCTGCTTCGGGCGCGCTTACGAGCTTTATGGACAGAGCATTCTACGGAAGAGGCGGCCTTGTTGCAGGCAAGCCGGCAGCGGCAGTTGTAAGCTGCAGACGTGGAGGTGCAACAGCAGCATTTGACCAGATTAACAAATATTTTTCTATTTCAAATATGCCTATCGTTACTTCACAATACTGGAATCAGGTTCACGGCAACACGCCTGAGCAGGTCGTTCAGGATGAGGAAGGCATGCAGACGATGCGTACGCTCGGAATGAATATGGCATGGCTCCTGAAGTGCATTGAGGCAGGTAAGAAGGCCGGAATTGAAAGACCGGAGTATGAGAAGAAGATTGCGACCAATTATATAAGGTGATGGGTGATTTGTGTGTGGTCCGCGGCGCCCGCTCCCGCTACGATGCAGACGCAGCGGATACTAATGCTGCAAAGGACGCAGCATAAGTACCGGCGCCTGCATAGTGCGCCGCAGACCACACACAAATCACAGCAGGGTGACGGCGCGGCTTCTGCGAAGCGCGCCGGGTGGGGGTGCGTGCATCTTGGATGCACGGCACCCCCACCAACCACTGGCTATATAATATGTTGAAGGCGTGAACGAAGTGAGATTTTGGCGGAGAGAGATGTGAGATGAGTTGTGGCTGGATGCGCACAGCGGAGAGAGGCGGTAAGGCATAAGCAGGTGCTTTTAGAGCGGCCGGTACTTATGCGGCGTCTTGTGCCGCATTATGTACCGTTGCCAGCTCTAAGCAGCGAGAGCGGGCCTGCGTTGCCTTTCCGCCTCTCCTGGCGTCACCTGCCGAAACATCAAATCACACTTTTTCAGAAGGGAGATACACAACATGAAGGTTCTGGTTCTGTCTTGTGCCACCGGCGGAGGACATAATGCCTGTGGTGCGGGAATTGCGGAAGCACTGACGGATTGCGGCCATGTGGCTGACTTTATGCCTAATTATCTTGCTTTGCACGGCAAGCTTGTGGACAGGGCTGTGTGCGGCGCATATGTTAAGAGCGTCAAGGCGTGTCCGGCGGTATTCCGTGGTGTGTATCACATCGGAAGGGCTGTAAGCACATTTAACCATAATATCAATATAAAGTCACCTGTGTACTATGCTAATGCGGGTATGGCAGGGCATCTCGCAGAGGTGATTGAAAAAGGGCATTATGATGCCATTGTGATGCCGCACCTCTATCCGGTTGAGACGATTACGTGGATGAAGAGGAATGGTTACAGGCTGCCGCTTACGGTTGCGGTTGCGACGGACTATACGAGTATTCCGTTCTGGGAAGAGACCGACAGTGATTATTATGTCATACCACATGAGGACTGCGTGGAGGACTTTGTAAGGCGCGGGATTGACAGGGATAAGCTGATACCGCTCGGAATACCTGCTCCAAGAGATTACACTGCCAATGATAAGCGCACTGCCAATGATACCTGCAGTGACATACTTGTTATGGGTGGAAGCATGGGAGCCGGAAGAATGTCACAGATTGTAGGAGAGCTGCGTGGCGGGCTGATTAAGAATGGAATGCCTGAGTGCAGCATAACTGCGGTATGTGGCAATAATGAGAAGCTTCACGCAAGAATGCTTGAAAGCTATGGCAATGACAGACATATAAATGTTCTCGGCTATGTCAATAATGTCTATGATTACATGAACAAATGCGATGTGATATTTACTAAGCCGGGCGGTCTTACGGCAACGCAGAGCGCAATAATGAGGATTCCGGCTGTATTTATGGAACCGCTGTCGGACTGCGAGAAGGCTAACAGCGGGCTGTTTGTAAGGCATGGAATGGCAATAGCGCCAAAGCGTGAGAATCTTGTGGATGAAGGCATGGCACTTATAAGCTCATGGAGCAGACGGCAGCAGATGATAGAAGCCCAGAAGCGGTGCATTAAAGGAAACTGCGGCATGGAGCTTGTTCACATAATTGAGGAGTTATGCAGATGAAGGTTGTGCTGATATTTGCCATAGCCGGATATGTATGCGGAAGCTTTATGTCGGCATACTATATACCGCAATGGCTGTATGACATGGATGTTGCCCTGATGAGTGATGACGGGAATCCGGGGGCTGCAAATGTATTTGAAAATGCGGGCGTGCCGTGCGGAATATTAGTCCTTGCGGCAGATCTGCTCAAGGGCTATCTTCCGGTGCATATGGCGCTTAATTATATACCCGGGCAGTCGATGCTCATAATACCTGTGCTGATTGCGCCGGTGCTCGGTCATGCATATCCGGTGTTCAGAAGGTTCAGGGGAGGCAAAGCAATAGCCGTATCGTTCGGTGTGCTTATCGGGCTTGCACCGGACTGGGTTCCTGCGCTGTGCCTTGCATTTTTCTATATATTGTTTTCGGTGGTCAGAATTAATCCGCATTCCAGGCGGTCGATAATAACATTTACATGCTGGTGGGCTGCGCTTGCTGCAATGAGATATGATAAGAGTGTGTGTATTGCAGCGGTTATAATCTCCGCGGTGGTTGTGCATAAGCATGTGCGGGCAGAAAAAAAGTCATATGATATATGCAACTGTTGAAAAACGGCGATATATCATATGACTTTTTAAATTACTTTATTACATTAGATCATGCTTTATTACTTTATTACCTTAATCCATCCCTCTGGAGCTTCGATACGGCCCATCTGAATGCCTGTAAGTGTCTCATAAAGCTTCTTGGTTACAGGACCCATCTCTGTCATTCCGCTTGGGAAGCAGATCTCCTTGCCGTGGTCAACAATCTTGCCAACAGGTGAGATAACTGCGGCTGTACCACAGAGACCACACTCAGCAAAATCCTTAACTTCGTCGAAGTAAACTTCTCTTGTCTCAGCCTTGAGTCCAAGGTAATGCTCAGCAACGTACATAAGTGAACGACGTGTGATTGATGGAAGAATGCTGTCTGACTTAGGTGTTACAACTGTGCCATCCTTTGTAACGAAGATGAAGTTAGCACCACCTGTCTCCTCAACCTTAGTTCTTGTTGCAGCATCAAGGTACATGTTCTCATCATAACCTTCCTGATGGGCAGATACGATTGCATGAAGGCTCATTGCATAGTTAAGACCGGCCTTGATGTGACCTGTTCCGTGAGGAGCTGCACGGTCAAAATCTGAAACTCTGATTGTAAGAGGCTTAGCGCCGCCCTTGAAGTAAGGACCAACAGGAGTTGTAAGAATTCTGAACTGATATTCATCAGCGGGCTTAACACCGATTACGGCGTTGCTTCCGAACATATATGGACGAATGTATAACGTAGCACCTGAACCATAAGGTGGTACATAAGCTTCGTTAGCTTCAACAGTCTTAACAACTGCCTCAATAAACTTGTCCTCAGGGTAAGCCGGCATCTCAAGTCTTCTTGCTGAGTTAGCCATACGCTCTGCGTTGAGGTCAGGACGGAATGTTACGATATGTCCATCCTCTGTTGTGTAAGCCTTAAGTCCTTCAAAGCATGACTGTGAATACTGGAAAACACATGCGCACTCGTTAAGTACGACATTAGGATCAGATGTAAGTGTTCCCTTATCCCATGCTCCGTTCTTGTAGTTAGCAACAAATCTCTTGTCTGTAGGCATGTAGGCAAATCCAAGATTGCCCCAGTCGATATCTTTCTTTTCCATTACCGAATCCTTCCTTTCGACTATATAAATAAATTATCTCAAGTATAAGTCACGAATTTGAGAATGTCAACAATTCTCTTAATTTGACATGATTTTAATAGGTAGAAATAGGAATTGACTTCTCCCCATTATTTGTGTAAAATATCATTAATAGTAATAGTTATCAATTCTAAAATAATAAAAAGAGTTAAAAGAGTTAAAAGAGGTGATGATATGGCAGCAATAAAGCACAGCAGACAAAGAGACGCGATTCTTACATTTCTTATAAGCCGCAAGGATCATCCGACGGCAGAGGTCGTATATGAGAATGTCCGCAGGGAGTTTCCGAAGATAAGTCTTGGTACAGTATACCGTAATCTTACCCTGCTTGTTGATATGGGACATGCGGTTAAGGTTCCGTGTGATGACGGCTCGGTGCATTTTGACGGCAATGTAAGCCCGCACTATCATTTTGAATGTACGCGGTGCGGAGCGATAATCGACCTTATGAATATAGATGCAGGGAAGCTCATGGCAATAGATGAGATGGTTCAGGACGGATTCGGCGGAAAGATTCAGGGACACAAGCTGTTCTTCAGCGGCGTATGTCCGGCATGCATAAAAAAAGAAAATAAAAGCAAAATAAGTGTTGACAATAATGATAAAAGATGATAAATTAATATCAACAACAAAACAGTAATCATTACTAATATGTTAATGATTGCAATATAACATTTATGATTTTAAAGGAGGATAACAATATGAAGTTTGTATGTACAGTTTGCGGATATGTATATGAAGGAGATGCAGCACCGGCTGAGTGTCCGGTATGCCATGCACCTGCTGACAAGTTTAAGGTTCAGGATTCAGGCATGACATGGGCTGCAGAGCATACGGTAGGAGTTGCACAGGGTGTAAGCGAGGACATCATGGCAGACTTAAGAGCCAACTTTAACGGTGAGTGCTCAGAGGTCGGTATGTATCTTGCAATGGCAAGAGTTGCATTCAGAGAAGGATATCCTGAGATTGGACTTTACTATGAGAAGGCTGCTTATGAAGAGGCAGAGCATGCTGCCAAGTTTGCAGAACTCCTTGGCGAGGTTGTAACAGACAGCACTAAGAAGAATCTTGAACTCAGAGTTGCTGCTGAGAACGGCGCAACAGCAGGCAAGACAGACCTTGCTAAGCGTGCTAAGGCTGCTAACCTTGATGCAATCCATGATACAGTTCATGAGATGGCTAGGGATGAGGCCAGACACGGAAGAGCTTTTGAAGGCCTGTTAAAGAGATACTTTGGTTAATTGACAGCAGGATTTAATAGTCTGAGAGCCACTTAATATAAGGATTGGTAAAAGGAATGAGTACTTATGTGCTTGTTCCTTTTCTTACTTGTGTTTTTGCCTGCACTCTGCTACAATCAACACAAAGCATATATTCTACAATTCAACAACGTAAGTTGATCTATTTCTAATCTTTATTCAATGAATTCTATGCTTTTGTAACTCACTTAACATTTTTATAGCATAGTGCATTGGACGGAAGATGGGATTGACGGTCTGTAGCGGAATGTTGGTATCTGTAGATTGTGCGTCATATCCTAAGATATATAGGTTCTGTATTTCTTCCTTCCCTGCATGCACTGTGGGAACAGGAGGAAATATGAAACCTTTGGAACAGATGAACATTGTGGATGACTTTCTGGCAGGCAGTCTTATAGGTCACAAGGAGTATGGCGAAGCGGCATCACGCTACATCCTGAGCTGCATACTGAACCGTAAGATTGGGAAGCTTAATGTAGTCACACAGAAGTTTCTTATTGGGGACAACCCTGAGAGGCATGGTATCAGGATGGATGTCTACCATGATAAGATTGACACGGCCAATCTCAGCTCAGGCAGTAATTACGATGACCTTCGCGATGTGATTGTCATATTCATCATGCCATATGACCCGTTTGGGCTTAATAGGATGGTGTATACAGTCAAAAAGAGCTGTGTGGAAGTGCCGGATATGCCGTATGATGATGGTGACAGAACGATATTTCTGTATACAGGTGGGACAGAAGGACATCCGACAGAGCAACTGCGGCAGTTATTACACTATATGGAGAACTCCGTTGCAGAGAACGCCTGCACGAAAGAACTGATGGAGCTTCATAAGATGGTGGAGGCTGTCAAGCAGGATGGAGAGGTAGGTCTTGCATATATGAAGAGTTTTGAGATTGAGGAGAAGATTCGCAGAGAGGGCGAAGAACGCGGCAGGGAAGAAGGAATACATGGAATGATTAGAACATGCCGCAGATTCAAGCAGACTGACGCCCAGATTGTACAGCTCCTTCAGGAGGAGCTTAACCTTACAAGAGAACAGGCTGAGGATGCCTTGGCAAAGTACACACAGGCTTCAGATGAAAAAGTAACACAGTGATGAAATAAAACGTCGACAATAGCATAACAGAATAACAAGGATCCCAATAATCCGGCACAGCCATATGGCATTGATGCTCAGATTATTGGGATTTTTTATTAATTATATATAATTATAATTAATTGCCGGCAATTAAAACTCATTAAGGATTACATTTTTTGCAGGCAGAATAGCCTCTGGAGATAAGCGTATCTCTGTCACCGTCGAATTCCGCATAGTTGGATGCTTTGATCTGCTTGGCACTTGCACATCCGGCATAGTGGAACTTCTTAGTGCTAGTGTTTAACACATAGTGACCGGATTGGCTGATTGAATCATTGGCAGGCTCTTCATTTACCTGAGCTTCCCCGGCATCTTCAACAACTGAATTGTCGTCTGAACTGCCTGCATCAGCAGCATCTTCAGCAGCTTCTTCAGTTGTATCGGCGGTTTCGGTAACAGCGTCTGTTACATTGGCAGAAACTTCGACTTTGCCATCAGTTATCAATTCATCCACAGCTTCGGCCGCAGCCTCAGTTGCCGTTTCAGTTACAGCCTGGGTCGCAGCTTCAACAGCTTTTGTGGCTGCCGAAGTACTTTCGGCATAAGACTTAGTCGCAGCCTGAGTAGCAACAGAAGCACTTTTTGCTGCGGTTGAGGCTTGTGTTGAAGGAGCGCTTACAACAACGGCTTTGCTCTCTGTGACTGCAGCAGGAAGATTTGCGACAGATTGTACAGATGGTGCGGAAGATGCAATTTCTGACGAAGAAGTTGGCGTGCCGCAGGCGGCGGTCATAACCATACTCATAACAATAGCAGTCATACAAATGGTATTTCTTATAAAATTCTTTTGCATATAGCTCACTCCCCATATAATATTTTAATATATTATAATAATATATCATTTTATATGAACAAGCAACTATTAATTATTAGATGTTTTTATTCAAACCTTTCAACAAGAGCGGATATTCCTGTAACATTATATAAAAAGAACACACCGAGATAAGAAAGAATTATATAGGCAATTGCTTCACTGACATTCGGGGTTTTACTTTTGGCTGTAGCCAATGCGTGCCGATGAGAGCCAGATTTCACTATAGAATTCTTATTATGCGCAAATATGCTGTAAATCCCATGTATAATCATATCAACCAACCTGAACAGGAAAAATCCGATAACCGCACCGAGTGTATTCATCAGAAGGTCATCAATATCGGATACGCGCCAATTGAAAAGCTGCATAATCTCAATCGCGAGGGAAGAGAGCATGCCGATAAGCAGAACCTGATGAAATCTGCATCTTCGCCATATCATTGGAAGCAGGAAGCCAAGTGGCATAAACATGATAATGTTAAGAATATACGAAATTGTATAAGTGTCTGTTGAAAAAGGTACAAGATTAATCGTGCCGGAATCTATAACGATACCGCTCCGGATAAGCTCGTATATCGTTGGGATACCGGTAACTTCAAGTGCCATGGAGAGGTAGAAAATGAAGATATAAGTCATCACATAATGCATCCGTCCGTATCTGACATTTTTAAATTTGGTCATATAAAGCTGCCATATAATACACGGGACAAACACACAGAGCTGGAATGATACAATAAAGATTAAATCTAAAAATAAAGTGTTCATAAGTTTTCTCCCTGATAAAATAAGGAGACTGCCAAAGCTGCATCCGAAGATGGCTGAGCCTTAACAATCTCCTCAATTGGAAAATCAGTAAATGCAAATCTGAACCATGCAAATCTGCATCGCCTATCTCACATCTGTTTTTGTAAATGTACTGAACAGATTAACTAGCTCATCATCTGCCTGATAGAAGCGGCAGCCGGATTCGGTTGTACGCCTGGCATTATTGTCAGTCAGTGATGAATTGTAGGTTACACACAGTACAGGTCTGTTCAGGTCAATAGTGGCTGGCGCACTGTCGAGTCTGTCTGCAATCTTATTAAGAATTTCAGCACCATTTTCAGTATAGTCAGCATAAGAATCATTTGAACCATCTAAGTTATTGTAGAAGCTGCGTGTAGCTGAACCATCGTACAGGTTACCGTCATACAGAAGTGTGAATGACAAAGTACAGTTCCTTACGGCATAACCATCGGGAAGCTGTGCATCAAGCAGCTTATTTACAGCATTGGAAGCATCTGAAGCTGCATTAATACGCTCAACAAGCAGCTTGAGTGCTCTTGGTGTATCAGCAGATATGCCGGCATAAAAATTAAGGGTTGAACTCTTATAGTTGACTTCCACATAGAATCTTCCAATGCAGTCACCTGAAGAATAGCGTGATGTGTGGCTGATGGCAGCAGGAAGATCCAGTGAACGGAAATCTTCACAAAGAGCCTCATACAGGTCACGTTTGTCATTGTCAGATATCTTCCATGAAGAGTGGCCTGTCATATACAACTCACATGAAGCAAGAGAGTTATATTCAGGCAGATTCTTATATATGGAAGTATAATCATCAGACTTATTCAGTGTATTGATAAATGTCTGGTACTCATTTAACGGTACATACACCTTACGTCTGAGCGTTCCGATACCTTTGCCGAATTCCACACTCAGCCGTGTAGAATAGGCACTGACAGAGTCAGCATCATCAGCTGTTTTTATATCATTTATATTCTGCTCAAGATAGCTGACAAGCTTACTGATTATCTCCTGATTATATATTTTTGTGGATGCTGCTTTCTGGGTAAAATAATAATCATGTTCTACATCGCTTCTTGTGAGAGAAGAGTAATCGTCTGTATTGATGATTACGTATTTCACGCGGTCGGCTGAAGGCACATTGTGAATCTCATAAAAATATCCGGCAGCGATTATAATGACAAACAGTACATTAAATGCTGCAAGTGTCCACAGGCTTTTGAAGGATTTCATTACATTGGCAATCTTTCTGGTTGAGATGAGCTCATAAAGAAAATATGCTATTACTGCAATAAAATAGAAAAGCACAATGTAAAACAGGTTCATGGCATTGGTTCCGCCAAACATCTCATGCCTGCGGAGGATAAGCTGGCATACCGCTGCAATTGGCAGGAGGCATATGCACATCGGAGGTATAAGCCTGTATATATTCTGAAGGCGTCTGTTGGAAGCCGGCATGGTTGCTGTCTCGGATTTCCTTATTTTAAATGCATACATTCCAATGACAAAATATACTATGGCAAGCACCAGCGTATAGAGTGACGGAACAAGATGTGTCATTGGATATAACGCATCTCCGCCTATAAACAGGCTGATTACATTGCCGACGACAATGTTAATGTTATAGTCAAGTATTCCGCCAAGGCTTAACGGCAGAACCTGGACAAGAGAAGACATCATAACCGTGAAGAATGTTATAAGTCCTCTTGGAAATATAAGAAGCATAACTGAAACTGCTATATTTGAAAAATAAGTTCCTGTAATGCTCATGGCAAGGAAGCCTGCGGCGAGCATACATACAGAGCCTGCCAGTGTCGCAAGAGTTGTTGTAAGCACACTGTACATGTTGATTGCCACATATGGCGTGAACAGCGTAAGAATGCAGCAGAGTGCAGTACTTACAAGCACGATTATACACAGCCATGCAACAATCGCAGCCAGAAATGATACAGCGATGCATTCCCTTTTTACAGGAATGCTGTGATAAAAGTCACTTGAGTTGCGTCTGTTCATGAATCCAAACAGATAAAGAACCATAACAGGCGCAAGAATATATATTGCTGCAAGCAGTATCGGGTGAAGTTCAAGCAGTGTGCACACCTCAGGCATATTAAGTGCGGTCTGGGCTGCGCTGCCTGATATCGTAATCTGGCCTGCCGTATATGATGCAATCCATTCGGCATTGCTCATATTATTGCCGATTACAACAAATACTGTTTCAAGGCAGAAGATTATGAGGCCCATGATTCCTATTGTGCGAAGCTGGCGCATTCCGTCTGAAAATAATTTCTTATTAAATATATTTTTCATGATTATCCTCCAATCCTCAATTATTGACCAGCACATCATCAAAACTGTATCCGAGTGCTTCCATCTCATAGGTAAATACTTCTTCAAGCGTAAGCGGAAGAATGTCAAGTATCACAGGATGCTTTGCCTGAATCTTCGCGGTAACGTCTGCTTTGTCGCCGCGTACGATAATATTGGCAACACTTCCATGCTTGGTGTAATGAAGTATATCAAGATCTGAGAATGTATCCCTGCCGTAAGTCCCTGCAAATTCCCCGGTGAATGCCACCTGAACCTTGAAAAGGGATGTCTTTAAGTTGCTTATGTCACTTTCCAGCACAAGACCTCCCTTGTGAAGCAGGGCAAGCTGGTCACACGTATCTTCAAGCTCACGAAGAGAGTGTGAGGTAAGAATTGCGGTTGCCTTGCGGTCAACAACATCCTGACATACGATATTTTTAACAAGATTACGCATTACCGGGTCAAGTCCGTCAAATGTCTCATCAAGGAAGAGATATCTCGGACGGCATGACAGCGCGAGAATAGTCGCTGCCTGCCTCTTCATTCCTTTTGAAAATGTGTTCAGGCTGCGGCTGCCGGAAAGCTTGAATATCTCCTTGAGATGTTCATAGCGTTCACCACTGAAATCAGGATAAGCAGCGGAGTAGAGCTTCGCCATCCTGTCCATTGAAGCGCCGCCGAGAAAATACAGTTCATCAGGCACAAATGCCATATGTGATTTCAATTCAGTGTTCTCGTATACATCGTTCCCGTCGATTGTGATAGTCCCCATGTCTGCACGGTATATACCCGTCAGCAGACGTAAAAATGTTGATTTGCCGGCACCGTTGGATCCGACCATGCCGTAGATACAGCCTTCCTCAATTGTACATGAGATGCCGTTCAAAGCTTTGTAATCATCAAATGTTTTTGTCAGATTGTCAGCTTTAATCATTGCTTTGCCCTCCCGTCATATTATTGGATGAGCTGTCCCCAAACACCTCATCAACACAGCTTATTACATCTTCTTTTGTGATGCCTGCCATCTTAAGGCTTATAAGCTGCGTTTTGATATCCTGTAATTCGTCCTCTTTTGCAATGTGCATAAGCTCAAGTGCATTATCTGATATAAAGCTTCCCTTGCCGGGAACTGATTTGATAAGCGTCCTTCTGTCAAGCTCGGCAATTGCCTTCTGAATCGTGTTGGGATTAACAGAAAGCTCAACAGACAAAGTCCTTACCGAAGGCATCCTGTCACCGGGCTTAAGTACACCCTTAAGGATGAATTCCTCCGTCTGCCGTATTATCTGCTCATACACAGGCGTTCTGGACATTACATCAATCTGATACATCGTCCGCCTCCTTTAGCAATATTAACTGTATTAGTACGATTAATACAGTTGCATAATAACATGCATTCCGCAGCCTGTCAAGAGGGGGAAGTGTATTGCATCAACAGACACGCTCCCGCTTGGACGGCAGCGCAGCGGATACTAAGCTCATGCCTGCGGCATTCGCTAAGTACCGGCGCTGCCATACAGTCTGTTTATGCAACACACTTCCCCTGTAGGGGAGCGCACCGGACGCATAACCGGCTGTAAGTAATAAAGTGTTTATAAACCAAGAGCAGTAGTGTTCCGGGTTGGCTCCCAAACAAAGCAGAATAGGTGTGTAAAAGACACGGCTATGCACCCGCCGGTACTTAGCGAACGCAAAGCGTGAGCTTAGTATCCGCTGCGAGGTGCATGCAGCGGGAGCGAGTGCCTTTTACACATCTATTCTGCCCTTATTCTGCCCTTATTCTGCATTTCCCCTTGTAATATTTCCACAATAAGGTAAAATGTTATGTATGCGGCTTTGCAGCCGTACGATATGAAAAATGATAGAATATTCAGGGAGAGTACATTACAATGGACAAATTAAAACCGATGCTTTTTACGGTAATGAAGGGTTACACAAAAGAGCAGTTTGTTAAGGATGTAGTAGCAGGAATTATTGTAGCGATTATAGCGCTGCCGCTTTCAATAGCACTCGCACTTGCGTCAGGCGTAGGACCGGAGCAGGGTATCTACACAGCGATAATCGCAGGCTTTATAATTTCCTTCCTTGGCGGAAGCAGTGTGCAGATTGCAGGTCCGACGGCTGCATTTGCAACAATAGTAGCGGGAATCGTGGCAGAGAACGGAATGTCAGGACTCGCAACGGCAACAATACTTGCCGGAATTATACTTATAGTCATGGGACTTTTAAGATTCGGAAGTCTTATAAAGTTCATACCTTATACGATTACAGTAGGTTTTACAGCCGGAATTGCGGTAACAATAGTTATAGGGCAGCTCAAGGATTTCTTTGGAATAACATATGCACAGGGAACACAGGCTGTTGAGACAATGGAAAAGCTTAAGGCGGATGTTGCATTTGCAGGAACCGTTAACTGGCAGGCAGTGATAGTAGGCGTTGTATGTCTTGCCGTGCTTATCGTATGGCCTAAGATAAGTGAAAAGATTCCGGGTTCACTTATAGCGGTAATAGTGGGAATTGTTATGGTTAAGGGAATCGGAATGCATGTAAATACAATCGGAGACCTCTATACAATAAGTAATGCACTTCCAAAGCCTGTTATGCCTGATTTCAGTCTTGAGACTGTAGGCAGAATGCTTCCGGATGCATTTACAATAGCTATACTTGCAGCGATAGAATCACTGCTTTCATGTGTTGTAGCTGACGGAATGGTTAATTCAAGACACCGTTCCAATATGGAGCTTGTTGCGCAGGGTGCGGGTAATATCGGTTCTGCATTATTTGGCGGAATTCCTGCAACGGGAGCAATAGCAAGAACAGCAGCTAATATTAAGAACGGCGGGCGTACACCTGTTGCCGGAATGGTGCATGCAATTGTGCTGCTGCTTGTGCTGGTTGTACTTATGCCATATGCGGCACTTATTCCGATGCCGACAATTGCGGCTATTCTTTTCATGGTAGCTTACAATATGTGCCAGTGGAGAACTTTCGTACATTTAGTGAAAACTGCGCCAAAGAGTGATATAATTGTACTTGTGCTTACATTTGCACTTACAGTTATATTTGACCTTGTCGTAGCAATTGAGATAGGAATGATACTTGCATGTCTGCTCCTTCTCAGGCGTATGAGTGAGGAATCAGAGGTTAAGAGCTGGAAATATATTGAGGATGAGAATGATCCTGACAGCATTATGCTCCGCAAGGTACCTAAGCATGTAAGAGTATATGAGATAAGCGGCCCGATGTTTTTCGGAGCTGCTGACAGAATAGCAACAATTTCAGTAAAGGACTTTACCAGGTGCCTCGTTATAAGAATGCGTGCGGTTAACGCACTTGACGCAACAGCGATGCATTCACTTGAGGAGCTTTACGATAAACTCAGCAAAAAACATATAGCAGTAGTATTTTCACATGTGAATGAGCAGCCTATGCATGTTATGCAGAAGGCAGGATTTGTTGAAAAAGTAGGCAGTGAGAATTTCTGTGAGCACATTGATGAAGCGCTTGAAAGAGCAGCAGGATTTGATTCTAACGACTGATATTTGAAGAATGACCGGTGACGGTCAGGTATGGAGGCATCATATGGATAATAATGAAGGGAAGCACAGGCAGGCTGATATTGCAGACGATAACCGTAAGAAGTGGAATTATGACATAAAAAAATATGCCGTTGTGGCAAGTGTCGCCATAGTGACATTCTTTATTTGTGTGCTGCTTTTCTTCATTGTATACAGATACAGTGGTTTTGCCAAAATCTGGGACAAGCTTATGTCTATTATGCAGCCGTTTATAATAGGAATTGTGCTTGCATATATTGTCAATCCGATAATGATGGTGGTTGAAGGGATAGTAATGCGTCTTATCGGACCTAAGGTGAAGAATCCAAAGACTGCCGAGAAGACGGCAAGAGGCATTGGAATCGTATGCGCGCTTATGCTGTTTATACTTATTATCGTGTTCCTGCTTGAACTTATCATACCTCAGATAATCAGCAGTGTTCAGGGAGTTGTCGGAAGTCTTCCGGATGAGATCAGCTCATTTGTTGCATGGGTAACAGAGGTGACAAGGGGCAATGAGCAGATATCCAATATGGTTGAAAAAGGGATTATCTCAGGAACAGACTTTATCGGCAAGTGGGTTCAGGATCACCTGCTTCCACAGGCTAATACGTACATTGTATCAATTACGACAGGTGTAGTTAATGTTGCCAGGATAGTTGTAAATGTATTTGTCGGCATTATTATTTCGGTATATGTACTTGCCAGCAAGGAAAGATTCATCGGACAGTCCAAGAAGATGATATATACGATGTTTGACGCGAAGCGCGGCAATATAATAATAAGGACGGCAAGAAAGAGCAATGAGATATTTGGCGGATTTATTATGGGCAAGATAATAGATTCACTTATTATAGGAGTGCTCTGCTATGTAGGGCTTCTTATACTCAGAATGCCATATCCTACGCTTGTCAGTGTTATTGTCGGTGTAACCAATGTAATTCCATTTTTTGGTCCGTACATCGGAGCAGTACCGAGTTTTATAATTATTACGCTTGCCAATCCAATCAAGGGACTGTATTTCCTTGTATTCATTCTCGTTTTACAGCAGCTTGACGGTAATGTAATCGGACCGAAGATTCTTGGGGATTCAACAGGACTTTCGCCATTCTGGGTCGTATTTGCAATTATTGCAGCCGGAGGAATATTCGGATTTGCAGGAATGCTTCTTGGTGTGCCAACATTTGCAGTTATATATTACATAGCAGGCGAGATAGTCAGTCATAAGCTTAAGATGCGTAATCTTCCGCCGGATACAGAGAGTTACATAAAGGCTGAAGAACTTGATATTTCCACAAATGAAATCAAATACAAAGAGTAATTGTCAGAATATTTTAAACAATACACACAATTAAGAGAATAAAATACAAAAGATAATATAAAAACAAAATAATTAAAAATATTTCAGAAAAAGTATTGACAAAACTGAACCTCAATGGTAATATACATACATAAACAAGAGAGATACATAAAGTATCAATCAGAAGTCAATTGATTAATCAAACTGAATTAATCAAAGTCAAGACAGCAGGGAGGTTGATACCGTTGGGCTAGACATAGTAATAACAGTCAATATGAAGTGGTAGTACTGGACAGGAGTTTTAATAACAGTATTCATATTGAACAATACCACATTAATATCCAAGATTTCAGATTCGTGTAAAGAAACGATGAAGAAGAAGCGTACATTTTATACAACCTGAAAGTTCATGAAGACGCTATATCCGAATACAGCATACGCAGCAAGCGTTAGATGCATATAATGAAGATAGTAAGCAGCAGGAACTGATGGAAGATATATCTTGTAGGTTGTGAGAGATTAAGAATAGGGTTCTTATCTTGAAACTTGATATTATAATAAGCGTCACTGTACAGAGAATGAGAGCAGTGAGGAAAGAGAGAAAAAATTGAATAACGAATCAGAGTTTTAGAACGACCATTGTACTTAAGTAATACGAGAGTATGATGGTCGTTCGCTTTTTATGAGCAGCCTGACTTCTGCATGATACTATGATTTTTATTAGAACTGTCTTTTTGAGAAAAATATGCTATAATGCTATAGTATGATGTGATGTCTGCAGAATTGTGTGAGTAATTCGCAGGTATCGGGGCGGTGCCGAAAGTCCCCTTTTATGAGGTCTTTGACACCAACGTAAGTCTGAATATATATAAGCGAGGTATTACAATGAGTGAAGCATGCAGTCATAACTGTGGAAGCTGTAGTGAGAATTGCAGCGAAAAAACGGATTTTCGTAAGAGCCTTCATGAGGGCAGCAGCGTTAAGAAAGTAATAGGAGTTGTCAGCGGTAAAGGCGGAGTCGGTAAGTCAATGATAACATCACTGCTTGCCGTTGCGGCACAGCAGTCAGGAGCACGTACGGCAATACTTGATGCAGATATAACAGGCCCTTCAATTCCAAGAGCGTTTGGAATTAAGAGTAAGGCATCAAGTGATGGAGTTGTACTTATGCCGGTTAGTTCTAAGACAGGAATACAGATTATGTCGACCAATCTCCTGCTTGCCAATGAGACGGATCCGGTAATATGGAGAGGACCTGTAATAGCAGGATGTGTTGAGCAGTTCTGGACAGATGTTATGTGGAATGATGTTGATGTTATGCTTGTGGATATGCCTCCGGGAACAGGAGATGTGCCGCTTACGGTATTCCAGTCAATACCTGTGGATGGAATTGTAATAGTCACAACTCCTCAGGAACTCGTCGGCATGATAGTGGAGAAGGCGGTTAATATGGCTTCAACAATGAATGTCCCTATACTTGGAATAGTAGAGAATATGTCATATTTTGAATGCCCTGACTGCAAGAGCCGTCATGAGATATTCGGTAAGAGCCACATAGAAGAGATTGCGGCACAGTACGGAATAAGCAATATTGCTAAACTTCCTATAGATTCATCACTTGCTGCCAATGCAGATGCAGGAACAGTGGAAGATTACAGCGGAGCAGATCTTGCAGAACTTAAGGCATTCTATAGCACACTGATGTAATAATACGGAATTAGCAATTTCTGAAGAACACTGACAGGCGGAAGGTATGAGCCCAGGTCGATGAAAACAGGGCAGCATACAAGGCACAGGATAGCATACAGAGGGATAATACTCATCATGATGCGGCTTTTGCGTATGCATAGCGATAATGCGAAGGCAAATAATATGCATATAGCCGCAAATACAGTTATCGAAGACAGTTCTTCTGATAATCCGGAATGTGAGCCGGACAGCATTAATGATAACAGAGATGACAATGCGAACAGTATTGTCGGGATAGCGGTGTATACAAGTCGTCCGAGGATGGTCATTCGTCCCTGCATGGCTAAGAATACACCGCTTTCTTTATCTGTGATATATTGCGAACATCCAAACATTGCAGCTATTGTGATAAGTATTGCGAGTATGCCGCGAAGCGGAAAAAGCTGTGTATCTGCCTGATATTCAGCAGAATGTGGGACTGATGTGCCATATGTGCCGGACTGGGTTTTACCGGAGACATCAAGAAGTCTGAATTCCACATGAAAGGTGGCAGGACCATTAAGATAGTAGTCAAAGCGTTCATTTACATAATCTTTTGCAATATGTGAGGCGGTGCTGTCAGTGCCGGCCAGTGACGAGGCATAGTCGGCTGCAATTGATTGACCGAATATGCCGAACATTGAGTGAAATACCATTTCGCTGGACAGTGATGCCATCATGGATGAAGGAGAGCTTACAAGCTTTATACAACCGGAATATTTACCGCCTGATATGCATGCTGAGAGATTGTCGGGAAATATGTATCCGCAGTCTGTTCTGCCGCTTATAATATCATTATTAAGCTCGTCGGCAGATGATGCCTCATAATATTCCATTGTTGTGCTGTCGGAAGACTCAATAAGATGCTGCATGGTCTGGTGTGCAAGAATGTCATTGCCGGCTGCAAGCATACCGATTCGCACAGGTTCGCTTTCGTTAAGCTGTGGAACCGAAGAGATTATGTATACACAGACAGGCATTGCAATTAAAAATATGGTCATAAGCCTGTAATTAAGCTGTCTTTTAAGAAGAAGAAAAAATCTTATAAAATATGCTCTCATAGTAATCCCCATTCCTGCCCATTTTCAAGGCATATCAAGTTTGTGCACAAGTGTTGTTATGCATGCTGACAGAATGCAGACTGCCAGACATCCGGTTATGCAGCTTAAGTCAATATTATTGCATAGAACGCCTCTGAATGCACCTATAATATAAGTTGCAGGCACCAATACAGCCGATTTTTGGAGAACTGAAGGCAGGAAAGCCTTTGGAACCAATCCTCCTGCAAGAAATACCATCAGCACAGTCATTATAAATAAAAGTATTATACCGGCACCTGTGTTATCTGACAGCGAAAGCAGCATCTGCGATAATGAGAATATAGCAGGTAATGCAAATGCCAGCATAAGCACGGATGACGGGCCGAATGCGGTAAATACGTCCTGTAATGTGTAACGTACCTGCGGTGATAATTCCGCTGCGGTAATAGCAATTCCGGCAATTATAAGAATCAGAATAAGATAAGCTGCACTGACAGCTGAAAATCTGCATGCGGATGAAATGATGTAAGGTACTCCGTTACGCTTTATTGCAGCCTGTGTACAGGAGTTCTCGCTGCGAAGAAGACTGATACAGGATATTGATGACAGCATTATAAGCAATACGGCACCCGTACAGAAATAGAACTGTATAAGTGTCAGGCTGCCTGTTGATGATATGGTTTCTTTGCTGAAATACACAGAGCGGTCAAGCGCATGCGAGAGGTATTTGTCATTAAGATACAGTTCGGCAGCGGCAATCTCATCCTTAAGGCCGTATCTGCCGCAATAGTCATCTACAGCGTATATGCCGGCCTGCGCGATTGCCAGGTCACCTACGCCGGCGTTCACAAGTTCTCGAAACAGTGGAGAAGATGATGTCGAACCGCTTTTTGGAAGGATTACCTGTGCGGGGGTGTTGGTTCCGTTCATAATATGTTCTATGAATTGTCCCGGAACAAGTATAATGGCATCCACCGAACCATCGCGCATATTATTAAAGGCATCATCCTCAGACATTTCCGTGAAGGAGCACTGATTTTTTACTGTATCAATCTCATTTATGAATGAAAATGCTGCGCGCGTGTATCTGTCGCTGTCTTCAGGAAGCACAAGCGCAACGTTAAGTGGTTCTTTGTGGCTGCTGCTATACAGAAGCTTTGTGCCGGCAAATGCAGCAAGCCCTGTAATTGAAGCAAAGCAGGCGGTTGTTGCAAGTATAACGGGAATCATTCTGAAAGCAGCTTTAATCTGTAAAGAGAAGAAAAGCAGTATTTTATTGAGCTGTATATTCATTGACGAACCTCCGGAATGCGGATATACCTGATCAGGGTGTCTGCAATGTCTGCGCTGCTGCGTACGGAACGCCTTAAGAATTCGAGTTCGGTAAGGCGGCCGCCTGCCATAAGATATATCCTGTCACACAGTTCCAGTTCACCGGTCTCATGGCTTGCTATTATGACTGTATTACCTGTGTTGACGTAAGAACGGAGATAATTCTTGATATCTTCCTTACATACGATGTCAAGAGATGCACCGGGTTCGTCAAGAATAAGTACCTGAGGATCACGGGCGATGGCACAGGCAATTGAAAGCCGCTTTTTCATGCCGCCGGACAGCTTGCTGACATCATAGCTGCGGTATGCATCAAGACCGAACCGGGAGAGTATTCCGCCTGCCATGTCGTCATCAATGCGGCGGCCTGTCTCACAGTACCAGAAGCGGAGATTATCATAGACACTCAGATGGCTTAACAGAGGATTGTCCTGCGGTACAAACCCTGTGTAGCGCAGGAATGTGCCACGTTCTTTCGTTGCATCATGGTTATCATAGAAAATATGGCCTGATTCAGCTTTGGAAGAGCCGGACAGAATACCAAGAAGAGTAGATTTGCCGCATCCGTTAGCACCTACGATGCCTATGCACTCACCATGTTCTGCGTAAAATGATGCACCGCGAAGAACTTCGCGTCTGCGGTAACTTTTGTGAATATCCCTTACCTCTATAAAACTCATAAATACTCCATTCTTATTCAAAATAAGCTGTTACACAAAGCAGGAACGACGATGGACGACGACAGCTTTATGTAACAGCTTATGATGTGTATTAGTTTAGTTATTCTCCTGATAATCAAGAGCAGCCTTGATGAAGCCCTTGAAGAGAGGATGTGGACGGTTAGGACGTGACTTGAGTTCAGGATGTGCCTGAGTACCGATGAACCAAGGATGGTCAACATTCTCAATCATCTCAACGATTCTTCCGTCAGGTGAGATACCTGAAAGCATTATGCCGTTATCTGTAAATGCCTTGCGGTAGTCATTGTTAACTTCGTAACGGTGACGGTGTCTCTCATGAATTGTCTCTGTGCCGTACATCTTATATGCGATGCTGTCAGTATTAAGAACACATGGATATGAACCAAGACGGAGTGTTCCGCCAATGTCATCAATTCCCTCCTGATCAGGCATAAGATGAATTACAGGATGAGTTGTCTCAGGTGAAAGCTCAACGCTGTGTGCATCTGTATATCCGAGAACATTACGTGCAAATTCTATAAGGGCAATCTGCATACCGAGGCAGATTCCAAAGTAAGGAATCTTATTCTCTCTTGCATACTGTGCTGCAAGAACCATACCTTCAATACCTCTGTCGCCGAATCCACCGGGAACGATAATTCCTGATACTCCGCCAAGAAGCTCATCGGCATTCTCCTTAGTAAGAAGCTCTGAATCAACCCATCTGATATCAACAGAAGCATAGTTGGCAACACCGCCATGCTTAAGAGCCTCGACAACACTTATATATGCATCGTGCAGCTGTGTATACTTACCGACAAGTGCAATACTTACGCTTGTCTTAGGATTCTTCCATGCAGTGCACATCTCACGCCATTCCTTAAGATCCGGTTCAGGACACTCAAGATTGAGGCATTCACATGCAACCTGTGCAAGATGCTCTTCTTCCATTGCAAGAGGAGCTTCATATAAAATATCTACGTCAAGGTTCTGAAGAACGTGTGAACTTGGAACGTTACAGAACAGAGCAATCTTGTCCTTGAGTCCCTTATCAAGCGGATGTTCTGAACGGCATACGATGATATCAGGCTGGATACCCATACCCTGAAGTTCCTTAACACTTGCCTGTGTAGGCTTGGTCTTCATCTCACCTGAAGCACGAAGGTAAGGTATAAGGGTAACGTGGATGAGAATTGCATTCTCACGGCCTACTTCATGCTGGAACTGCCTGATAGCTTCGAGGAAAGGCTGGCTTTCGATATCACCTACAGTTCCACCGACTTCGATAATTGCAATCTTGGTATCATCTGTTGAATAGTCGCGGTAGAAGCGGCTCTTAATCTCGTTAGTTATATGAGGAATTACCTGAACTGTTCCCCCGCCAAAGTCTCCGCGGCGCTCCTTGGAAAGAACCGACCAGTAGATCTTGCCTGTTGTTACGTTGGAATTCTTAGTAAGACTTTCGTCGATAAATCTCTCGTAATGTCCAAGATCAAGGTCTGTCTCAGCTCCGTCGTCAGTTACGAATACTTCACCATGCTGAATAGGGTTCATTGTACCCGGATCGATATTGATATAAGGATCAAACTTCTGCATTGTTACAGAAAATCCTCTTGACTTTAAGAGACGTCCAAGCGAAGCCGCTGTAATTCCCTTTCCTAAACCTGAAACAACACCACCTGTAACAAATACATATTTTACGGGCATGATTAACCTCCTTCGTAGTAACTCATATTAATAATCAAATAATAATTGTATCTTTACAAACACTTTTATAGTATACAACGAAAACATTTTAATTTCTACATGTATTTCAATATTTTTAAAATAAAAAATAAAACAGAAAATTACTACATACAAATTTCACATTATATGGAGTTGATTTTATTGCGGAAAATCCATATAATGATATAAGTGTCAGAAAAAATAATAATATATAGAAGAAAGAGAAAAATAATGGATAATAGACAGAACAATGGTCAGGGACCGAGAGGCGACGGGAACCGCGGACCCAAATTCAATCAGACAGTGGTAATTCTTTTGATAGCCGCGCTTATTACATTTATCGGTATAAGCTGGCTTAATGGCATGGTCAAGAATGCCACATACAAAGAGATAACATATGACGAATTCTTAAGCATGCTTGATGACGGAGAGATTGGAAAGGTATCATTCGAGCAGGACAGAATTCTTATTGAACCGGCAAAACAGAACAATTCAATGGGTGTTAAGTACACTTATTATACAGGATATATCAATGATGATGAGATAGTAAGCAAGCTTGAAGAGAGTGGAGTTACATTCAGTGGATACATTCCGAGCACTAATTCATCGGTTGTTGATTTCCTGCTTGCATATGTACTTCCGCTTTTGTTTATCTACCTGCTGTTTGGCCTTGTATACAGAAGAATGTCCAAAGGCGGCGGTGGCGGCATAATGGGAATGGGCGTTGGCAAGAGCAATGCCAAGGTATATGTCCAGAAGGAGACAGGAGTTACATTCCGTGATGTGGCAGGTCAGGATGAAGCCAAAGAGTCACTTACAGAGATAGTTGACTTCCTTCATAATCCTGATAAGTATTCCCACATCGGTGCCAAGCTTCCTAAGGGTGCTTTGCTTGTAGGTCCTCCGGGAACAGGTAAGACGCTTCTTGCGAAGGCTGTTGCAGGCGAGGCGAAGGTTCCTTTCTTTTCACTCTCAGGTTCGGATTTTGTTGAGATGTTTGTTGGTGTCGGTGCTTCAAGAGTAAGAGATTTGTTCAAGCAGGCACAGCAGTCGGCACCATGTATCATATTTATTGATGAGATTGATGCAATCGGTAAGAGCCGTGATTCAAAAATGGGCGGTAATGATGAACGAGAGCAGACTCTTAACCAGCTCCTCTCGGAGATGGACGGATTTGATGCATCCAAGGGTATATTTATCCTTGCAGCAACTAACAGACCGGATGTCCTTGATAAGGCGCTCTTAAGACCGGGAAGATTCGACAGAAGAATTATAGTTGATAAGCCGGATCTCAAAGGCCGTATAGATACGCTTAAGGTTCATTCAAAGGGCGTACTTATGGACGATACGGTAGATCTTGAAGCAATTGCACTTGCAACATCCGGTGCGGTAGGTTCAGACCTTGCCAATATGATTAACGAGGCTGCAATCATGGCAGTTAAGGCAGGAAGAAAGTATGTTTCACAGAAAGACCTGTTTGAAGCTGTTGAAGTTGTTATTGCAGGTAAAGAGAAGAAGGACAGAATCTTAAGCAAGGAAGAGAAGAAGACTGTTGCATATCATGAAGTAGGACATGCACTTATTACTGCGCTTAAGAAGCATGCTGAGCCTGTCCAGAAGATTACGATAGTTCCGCGAACGATGGGCTCACTCGGATATGTAATGCAGGTACCCGAGGAAGAAAAGTACCTCATGACCAAGGATGAGCTTATGACAAGGATTGTTACATGCCTCGGAGGAAGGGCAGCAGAAGAGCTTGTCTTTGACAGTGTTACAACCGGAGCATCCAATGATATTGAAAAAGCAACCAATATCGCAAGAGCTATGATAACGCAGTATGGTATGTCAGACAAATTCGGGCTTATGAGCCTTGAATCTGTTGAAAACAAATATCTTGACGGAAGGACTGTCCTTAACTGCAGCGATGTTACATCAGCTGAGATAGATTCAGAGGTAAAGGATCTTCTTAAGAGATGTTATGATGAAGCGAAGTCACTGCTTGCAGCTAACAGGGATGTGCTTGACAGAATAGCTGATTATCTGTATGAGGAAGAGACAATAACCGGTAAGCAGTTCATGGAGATATTCAATGACGTGAAGAATCCAAAGCCGGATACGGAAGAAAGCAGCGATGACAGCTCACTTCATGGCAGTGTATTTTCTGATATAGAGGATAATTTCAAAATCTGATAACCGGTATTACGATAACATAAGGCAGGGAATAAGCTGTTAAGGCTATGCCCTGCCTTATGTTTCTTATATTTTGCAAATGAACGGAGGGCAGCATGTTTGATATAGAAGAGGAGCTTAAAAAACTTCCGTCTAAGCCGGGAGTTTATATAATGCATGATAAGACGGATGCAATAATATATATCGGTAAGGCTGTAAGTCTTAAAAACAGAGTGAGACAGTATTTTCAGAGCAGCCGTAATCTGTCGGTCAAGATACAGCATATGGTTTCTAATATAGACCATTTTGAATATATAATTACAGATTCGGAGCTCGAAGCACTTGTGCTTGAGTGTAACCTTATCAAGGAGCACCGGCCGAAGTACAACACTATGCTTAAGGATGACAAGTCCTATCCTTTTATAAAGGTGACGGTTAATGAGAAGTATCCGAGAGTGTTATTTGCAAGAAGCATGAAAAAAGATAAGAGCAGGTATTTCGGGCCATATACGAGTGCAGGGGCGGTTAAGGATACGATTGAGCTTTTGTGCAGACTCTACAGGATAAGAACATGCAGCCGTAAGCTGCCGGCTGATATGTGTAAGGACAGGCCGTGTCTTAATTACCATATTAATCAGTGCAGTGCGCCGTGTCAGGGATATATAAGCGAAGAAGAATACAAGGAGTCTGTGCGTCAGGTTATAGATTTCCTTAACGGCAATTACTCAGAGATTCTTAATAAGCTCAAAGATAAGATGATGGAAGCATCCGATAAGATGGAATATGAGGACGCGGCGCAGTACCGTGACCTGATAACCAGTGTAAAGCAGATAGCGCAGAAGCAGAAGATTACAGACAGTGATTTTGAGGACAGGGACGTAATTGCATGTGCAATTCAGGGCGATGACGCTGTTGTTCAGGTATTCTTTATCAGAGGCGGCAAACTTCTCGGAAGAGAACATTTTCATATGAATGTAGCTGCCAGTGACAGCAGAATGGAGATTGTCCAGGAGTTTATGAAGCAGTATTACGGAGGAACTCCGTATATACCGGGGATAATTATGGTTCAGGATGAGCTTTCCGAAAAAGATATCATCAGTGAATGGCTTACTTCAAGACGCGGACTTAAGGTGTCAATTCTTGTGCCTAAGAAGGGTACAAGGGAAAAGATGGTTGAGCTTGCATTCAAGAATGCACAGATGGTTCTTGATAAGGATAATGAGAGAATCAAAAATGAACAGAAGAAGACGGTCGGTGCAATGCAGGAGATTGCTGACTGGCTCGACCTTGGAACGATAAAGCGTGTTGAGGCATATGATATCTCCAATACAAACGGTATAGAGTCTGTAGGTTCAATGGTTGTGTTTGAAGACGGCAGACCTAAGAATAATGACTACAGAAAGTTCAGGATAAAGACTGTCAAGGGGCCTGATGATTATAAGAGTATGCGTGAAGTCCTTACAAGAAGATTCACAAGAGGAATGGAAGAAAGAAGAATTCTTGTGGAACAGGAACATAAGGACAGACTTCTTGCCGAGCAGGAGATTGTAATAGATGAGGCAGCAGGCGGTGAAACAAAGGAAAAGATACATCTGGCAGGATTCAATGTATATCCTGATCTTATCATGATGGATGGAGGACGCGGCCAGGTTAATATTGCGCTGGATGTCCTTAATGAACTGGGACTTGATATTCCGGTATGCGGTATGGTTAAGGATGACAATCACAGAACAAGAGGACTTTATTATAATAATGTAGAGATTCCGATAGACAGGCACAGTGAGGGCTTCAAGCTTATAACAAGAGTACAGGATGAAGCGCACAGATTTGCAATTGAATACCACAGAAGCTTGAGAAGCAAAGCACAGGTAAGCTCAGTCCTTGATGACATTGAAGGGGTAGGACCGGCAAGGCGCAAGGCTCTTATGAAGCATTTCCTTGATATTAACGTGATAAGAAATGCAGACGTGGAAGAGCTGATGCAGGCGGACGGGATTACAAGGCAGGTGGCCGGGAATATTTACAGATATTTCCATTAAGCGTCAGTGGCGATGGCATAACATGTCATCCGATAATTAATCAAATATCTTTGCTTTGGCGGTTGATAGATAAACACTGATAGATTATAATATATTCAAAACAGCGTGAAAAGTGCGCAGGAATGAGGTATATAATGGCGGCATCTGAAAAGGTTAAGTTATCCAAAATAATTAAAAAAATGCAGCTTGTCAATAAGACACCGCAGATAGATACACGTACAATCTGGGTTCACCAGCCTGATGTTAACAGACCGGCACTCCAGCTTGCAGGTTTTTATGATCATTTTGATAATGAGAGAATACAGGTAATAGGCTATGTTGAGCAGGCATACCTTGATTCCATTTCGGCTGATGAGAGAAAGTTAAGATATACACAGCTTCTTTCAAGCAACATTCCATGCGTTGTATTCTGCAGGGATCTTGAACCTGAGGAGTGCATGCTTGAGATAGCACTTAAGTATGGTGTTCCTATTCTTAAGTCACATGATGCCACATCATCATTTATGGCGGAGACAATCAGATGGCTGAATGTGCAGCTTGCACCTTGTATTGTTATTCATGGCGTATTAGTTGATGTATACGGCGTAGGCGTACTTATAACAGGTGAGAGCGGAATAGGTAAGAGTGAAGCGGCTCTTGAACTTATCAAGAGAGGACACAGACTTGTGACGGACGATGCTGTTGAGATACGTAAAGTGAGTGATGAGACACTTATTGGTACGGCACCGGGAATCACCAAGTATTTTATTGAACTTCGCGGAATAGGAATTGTCGATGTCAAGACGCAGTTTGGTGTAGAGAGTGTCAAAGAGACACAGCAGATTGACATGGTTATCAAGCTTGAAGATTGGAATCGTGAGAAGGAATATGACAGACTTGGTCTTGAGGAAGAGTATATAGAATACCTCGGTAATAAGGTTGTATGCCATACACTTCCTGTGCGTCCGGGACGTAACCTTGCTGTTATAGTTGAGACCGCAGCGGTTAATCACAGAACTAAGGTTATGGGTTATAATGCTGCCAAGGAGCTTTACAGAAGAGTTCAGGAGAACCTCATGAAGACAGAGGATGATGATTATGATGAAGACTGATACCGGTTATGAAAAAAGATATTATTTCGGCATAGATATTGGCGGCACTTCGGTCAAGGCTGCGGTATTTGATGAGAGCGATAACACGGTCGGTACATATGAATTTGCAACTGATAAGGAAGACAACGGAAGCCACATACTTAATGATGTGGCTGACTTTGTTTCTTCATGGATGAATGAGAATGGCGCTGATGCATCTGTAATCGGCGGAATCGGAATAGGTGTTCCGGGTGCCGTGCTTGATGACGGAACGGTTAACGGCTGTGTTAATCTTGGCTGGGGCGTTGTTAATGTGAAGGCGGAACTTGAAAGACTGACCGGCATAAGGACTGTTGCAGGCAATGATGCCAATGTGGCTGCACTTGGTGAATATGCCGGTTATTATGCGGGGCTGTCATCATTCTTTTTTGTTACGCTCGGAACGGGTGTCGGTGGCGGTCTGATAATGAATGGAAGGCCGGTGTGCGGCATTAACGGAGCGGCTGCGGAGATTGGACACCTTCCGATTGTTACTGATGAAGACAGAATGTGTACATGCGGCAAGAAAGGGTGCCTTGAACAGGCAGCGTCCGCAACGGGTATTGTGCATGAAGCATTAAAACGCCTTAACAGTGCGTCGGACAGCAGTGCTGCCGTATCATCGCTTCAGAAGTATGATAAAGATGCACTTACTGCAAAAGATGTATTTGATGAGGCAAAAGCAGGAGATATTGTGGCCGGGAGTGTAATAGACAGGGCTGCAGAGTATCTTGGCAGAGGAATAGCATGCGTTGCATGTGCGGTTAATCCCGAATGTATAGTTATAGGCGGAGGGATGGCGGCAGCAGGGGAATATTTCCTTGATAAGGTGCGAGCAAGTTACAGGGCAAATGTATTCTATCCTATGAAGGATACTCCGATTGTGAAGGCAGAACTCGGCAATGATGCCGGAGTATATGGAGCAGCGCATCTTGTAATGCCTTCCAGTAATAATGAAAGGAAATAGTCATTTTGATAGTCTGTGATTCAGAGTTTGTAAAAGAGATTGGCAATATAACCGGAGTGGATAATATATTGTGCAATGAGAGCATGAAGACGCATACTACCCTTAGAATCGGAGGCAATGCGGATTATTTTGTTATGCCGCACTCCAATGAAGGACTGCGTGACGTTATTAAGTGTGCAAAGAAGTATGGCATAGAGTATTATATTCTTGGCAATGGAAGTAATCTGCTTGTTGCAGATGCCGGATATCGTGGAATGATGATATATACAGGCAGATATTTTGATAAGATATCCTATGACGGGGCTGATAAGGCCGGTGCGGCTTGTAATACCGATGCAGATGAATGTGTAGTATATGCACAGTCAGGGGTAAGGCTTTCAAGGCTCGGCAACAGTCTTATGGAACGGGCTTATACAGGATTTGAATTCGCGGCGGGAATACCGGGGACGGTAGGCGGCGCGGTAGTGATGAATGCGGGAGCTTACGGCGGAGAGATTAAGGATGTAATAGTTGCTGCAGAGGTGCTGGCTAAGGATGGCAGGATAATAACGCTGACAAAGGATGAGCTGAAGCTGGGATACAGAACAAGTATAATTGCTTCGGAAGGTTATGTTGTACTCGGAGCGTGGTTTAAGCTGCGCAGAGGCGACAGAGAGCAGATAAAGCAGAGAATGAAGGAACTTGCCGGATTAAGAAAGGATAAGCAGCCTCTTGAGTATCCAAGCGCAGGAAGTACATTTAAGAGACCGGAAGGATATTATGCCGGCAAACTTATCTCAGATGCAGGATTAAAAGGATACCGTATCGGAGGGGCGATGGTTTCTGACAAACATGCCGGATTTGTGATTAATGTAAAAGACGCAACGGCAGCGGATTTTATTGCCCTTACAGATGCTGTCAGGGATAAAGTATATGATATGTATGGGGTGCGTCTGGAACTTGAAGTTAAGGTTATCGGACAGATTTAGATAGGAGATTCAGTATGAGAATGGTAATTGTGACCGGAATGTCCGGTGCAGGTAAATCTACGGCGCTGAAGGTTCTTGAGGATGCAGGTTATTACTGCTGTGACAATATGCCGATTTCGCTTGTTATCAAGTTTGCTGAGCTGGCTTCATCAAAGGAATCGTCAAGAGAGAATATCGCACTTGGTGTGGATATAAGAAGCGGAGATGCATTAGATGAGTTTTCAGACGTACTCGAAGAGATGGGCCGGAGGAGATATGATTACAGAATACTATTTCTTGATGCCAATGACGATGTACTTGTTAAGAGATATAAGGAGACAAGAAGGGCACATCCGCTTGCCAATGGCGGCAGAATAGACCACGGAATCAGGCTGGAGAGAGAAAAACTGCGCTTCCTTAAGGATAAGGCGGATTATATAATTGATACGAGCCAGCTCCTTACAAGAGAGCTGAAGCAGGAGATAGAGAAGATATTTGTCGGTGACGGAAAGTTCAGCAATCTGTATATTACGGTGCTTTCATTTGGCTTCAAATACGGCATACCGGCGGATGCTGATCTTGTATTTGACGTAAGATTTCTTCCTAATCCATATTATGTGGAGGGGCTACGTAATCTCACAGGTAATGATAAGGAGATACAGGATTATGTCATGCAGTTTGATACGGCATCTGAGTTCCTTGATAAGCTTGAAGACATGTTGCGTTTTCTGATACCTAATTATGTGCTTGAGGGCAAGAACAGCCTTGTTATAGCTATAGGCTGCACCGGAGGCAAACACAGGTCAGTAACGCTTGCTAACGCAATATCAGAGAGACTGAGCGGAATGGAGTATGGTATTAAGACAGAACACCGTGATATAGATAAGGACAGGAAGAGAAGCTAATGTCATTTTCATCAGAAGTAAAAGAGGAACTTTCAAGACATACAGGTACGGCGCGACATTGCCAGATTGCGGAATTCGCGGCGATTGCCGGACTTTGCGGGAGAATATCATCAGCCGGTGACGGAAGCGTTACGCTTGTTATATCAACCGAAAATGAAATAGTTGCAAGAAAGTGCTTTACATTATTGCGAAAAACATTTAATATAAATGCTTGTAATCCTGTTAACATTGACGAGATTAAAAGAGGCAATGTATACGAGATAAAGATTGACGACAGTGAGCAGGTTATAAGAATCCTTCAGACACTTAAGGTGTATGAGGATGGAAGGGCGGCCAATGCGAAGTGGCTTGTCAATCCGATGCTTATTCAGATGACATGCTGCAAGAGAGCTTTTATAAGAGGAGCATTTCTTGCGTCAGGTTCAATAAGTGATCCGAATAAGTTTTATCATCTTGAGATTGTGTGCGACACACCATCACAGGCCTGCCAGATCAGGGATGTCATGAATACGTTCGGCGCTGAGGCTAAGGTTATACAGCGTAAGAAGTATTATGTCGTGTATGTAAAGGAAGGTACACAGATTTCAGATCTGCTCAACGTCATGGAAGCAGGCGTTGCTCTTATGAACTTTGAGAATGTCCGTATTGTGAAGGAGATGCGCAACAGTGTTAACAGGCAGGTGAACTGTGAAACAGCGAATCTTAATAAGACGGTATCAGCTGCAGTAAGGCAGATAGAGGATATTGAACGTATCAGGGATACCGTAGGGCTTGAATATCTGGCACCGGGGCTCAGGGCTGTTGCGATAGCGCGTCTGGAGAATCCGGATATGAATCTTAAGGATCTGGGTGAGATATTAGACCCGCCGGTAGGAAAGTCAGGGGTTAATCACAGACTCCGCAAGATAGGAGAGATTGCGGCAGAATTAAGTGGAGGAGACATCTAATGATAACTAAGAATATTACAGTTGATCCTGCATCAGTAGCAGATGCAAGTACTACAGCAATGCTTGTACAGATAGCAAGTCAGTTTGACAGCAGCATTCATGTGAAGTATGGCGAGAGACAGTTCAACGCCAAGAGCATAATGGGTATGATGACACTTGGAATCACTCCCGGGGCAGAGATTGCAGTAACTGCAGATGGAAGTGATGAACAGGGGGCAATAGACAGAATATCAGATTTTCTTTCAGCTAAGTAAGACAGATTATACAGCTCCGGCATGCAGATTAATAAGTCTGTATGCCGGAGTTTTTGTTTTATGCTGCTATATTTTATGCTATAATAGACAACAGCGGTTAGAAAGCAATTAAGCTATGAGTAAGCTATATAAGTTATAGAATTACAGGATTATGGAATGTCCGCATAGAGGCGGACCGGAATGGAGATAAGAATGGCATTTACACACCTTCATGTGCATACGGAATACAGTCTGCTTGACGGCCTGAGTAAGATTAATGAGATTGTGTCGCAGGCTAAGAAGCTGGGCATGGACAGCCTTGCTATTACAGATCATGGTGTCATGTATGGCGTGATCGATTTTTACAGGGCAGCCCTGAAGGAAGGAATTAAACCTATTATCGGATGCGAGGTATATGTTGCACCGGGGTCGAGATTCGACAAAGAGGCAGGGGCGGGAGATGACAGATATTATCATCTTGTACTTCTTGCTGAGAATGATACGGGATATCATAATCTTATGAAGATAGTGTCCAAAGGTTTTGTTGAAGGTTTTTACTATAAGCCGCGTGTGGATTATGAAGTCCTTAGCGAATATCATGAGGGTGTAATTGCATTGAGCGCCTGTCTTGCCGGTGAAGTGCAGAGATATCTTGCACGTAATATGTATGAAGAGGGCGTTAAGGCGGCACTGAGGTATCAGGAGATATTTGGCAAAGGCAATTATTTTCTTGAATTACAGGATCATGGAATACCTGAGCAGAGGTTTGTCAACCAGCAGCTTATGAGAATGAGCAGAGAACTCGGTATAGACCTTGTTGCAACTAATGATGTGCATTATACATTTGCAGATGATGCTTCAGCACATGATATCCTGCTGTGTATACAGACATCCAAGAAGATTACTGATACTGACAGAATGAAGTATGAAGGCGGGCAGTATTATCTCAAGTCTGAGCAGGAGATGAGGGAACTGTTTGCTTATGCACCGCAGGCACTTGATAATACTGCTAAGATTGCGGCAAGATGTAATGTTGAGATAGAATTCGGTGTACAGAAGCTCCCTAAGTACGATACACCGGCAGTCTATGCTTCATCCTCAGAGTATCTGAGATGGCTGTGTGACAGGGGATTTGGGAAAAGATACCCCGATGCGCCTGAGGATGTAAGAAAACGCCTTGACTACGAACTTTCTGTAATAAATGAGATGGGATATGTTGATTATTTCCTGATTGTATGGGACTTTATTAATTATGCCAAGAGCAACGATATAAGTGTCGGACCGGGGAGGGGTTCGGCAGCGGGAAGTGTTGTTGCATACTGCCTTGAGATAACGGATATTGACCCGATAAAGTACAGTCTTATCTTTGAAAGATTCCTTAACCCGGAACGAGTTTCAATGCCTGATATTGACGTTGACTTCTGTTTTGAGAGAAGACAGGAGGTAATTGATTATGTCGTAAGAAAATACGGCAAGGACAGAGTATGCCAGATTGTAACATTCGGAACGATGGCAGCCAGAGCGGTCATTAAGGATGTGGGCCGCGTACTTGATCTGCCTTATGCACTGCGCGATTCGGTATCAAAGATGATACCGAGAGAGCTTGGAATCACAATAGATAAGGCGATAGAGATGAATCCTGAGCTTAAGGCGCTATACAACAGTGATGAGACAGTACATGACCTTATAGATAAGTCAAGAAGACTTGAGGGACTTCCCCGCCATGCCTCAATGCATGCTGCCGGTGTTGTCATCAGCCAGAAGGCGGTAGATGAGTATGTGCCTCTTTCAAGAGGCTCCGACGGTTCGATAGTTGCACAGTTTGTCATGACAACGCTTGAGGAACTTGGCCTTCTTAAGATGGATTTCCTTGGACTGCGTACGCTTACTGTAATACAGAGCGCAGAGCACATGGTAAGAAAAGTTGTTCCGGATTTTGATATTGATAAGATAGATTATAATGACGCGGCTGTGTTCGATATGCTTAGCACAGGCAGAACTGAAGGTGTATTCCAGCTTGAAAGTTCGGGGATGAAGTCTTTCATGAAAGAACTTAAGCCACACAGCATGGAGGATATTATAGCCGGTATATCACTGTACCGTCCGGGTCCTATGGACTTTATTCCGCAGTATATCAAGGGCAAGAATGACCGCAGCAGCATAGTCTATGACTGTCCGCAGCTTGAGCCTATACTTGAGCCTACATACGGATGTATTGTCTATCAGGAGCAGGTTATGCAGATTGTGCGTGATCTTGCCGGATATTCATGGGGGCGAAGTGACCTTGTGCGCCGTGCAATGTCTAAGAAAAAAGCATATGTAATGGAACAGGAGCGCAGGAACTTTATATACGGCAACCCTGAAGAGAATGTTAAGGGGTGTGTCAATAACGGTATTGATGAGAAGGTCGCAGGACACATTTACGATAACATGATTGATTTTGCCAAGTATGCGTTCAATAAGTCGCATGCGGCATGTTATGCGGTTGTAGCATATCAGACAGCATTTCTTAAGACGCATTATCCTACGCAGTTCATGGCAGCGCTTATGACATCAGTTATCGATAACAGTACCAAGGTCGCAGAATACGTGATGGCATGCCGCCAGATGGGGATAGATATACTTCCTCCGGATGTCAACGAGGGAGAGTATGGATTCTCTGTATCGGGCAATGCAATACGCTATGGACTGTCTGCCATCAAGAGCCTTGGAAGACCTGTTATAGAAGCTCTTGTGAATGAACGCAGTGAGAACGGAAAGTTTAAGAATCTGAGGGACTTTATAGAGCGTATGGGCAAAGAAGCCAATAAAAGGACTATAGAGAACTTCATAAAGTCAGGAGCATTTGACTGCTTTGAGGGCAACAGAAGACAGCAGATGCTTGTGTATTCGCAGATAGTTGACGATGTGGCACGTAATGAGAAGAACTCCCTGACGGGGCAGATGTCCCTGTTTGATTTTGTAGATGAAGAGACTAAGGCGGAGTTTGAGATAAAGATGCCGGATGTCCCGGAATACGGTAAGAAAGAGCTTCTTGCATTTGAAAAGGAGGTTCTTGGAATATATGTAAGCGGACATCCTCTTGATGAATATATTGATATGTGGAATAAATACACAACGGCAAGGACATCTGATTTTGAACCTGAAGATGAAGATGCACAGCAGCCGCAGATGGCAGAGCGTACACAAAAGGTGCTCAGGGTAGACATGTCAGAGTATATGAATACTCCCGGCGGCATTAAGGACTACGTCCCTGACTATGTTGATGTAGGTTCACCTTCTGATGAGGGCGGCAGGGATAAAGGTGCATTAAGAGATGGCGATGAGGTTACAATCGGTGGAATTATCACTGATAAGACAGTGAAGTCAACCAAGACTAACCAGCTTATGGCGTTTGTTACCGTTGAGGATATGTACGGAACTGTCGAGGTTATTGTATTTCCACGAAGCTACAATGACAACCGTGCAAAGCTTGAGGTTGATGAAAAGGTATTTATCAGCGGAAGGGTCTCACTTGAAGCAGATGCAAAGGGCAGAGTTATTCTGAACAGGGTCATCACGTTTGATGAGGTACCGAGAAAATGCTGGATACAGTTCGAGGATATGGAGCAGTTCAGGCAGAAGGAACAGAGGCTGTATGATATAATAAGAACATCGGACGGCCATGACGGAATAGTTGTATACTGCCGTAAGGAAAAACAGATGAAAAAGCTGCCGATGAGCTGTAATGTCTGCATAGACGATGAACTGAAGAAAGCGCTTATGGCTGAATTCGGAGAGGATAATGTTAAGGTTACGTTATAGCCCGGCTCTTTATAGCCCATATTGAAGCCTGCGTCAGAGCGGATATACTGTCTGCTTTAATGCAGGCTTGTGCAAACGTGCGGTAAATTTCTAAAAAGCCATTGAAAATGTTATATTATTGGATTAAAATTAAATAAATTATGATAAGATGTGCATAAGCTTGGATGTCTGTAAAAGACAGGCAGAAATGGAGATTAATATGGCAAAAGAGATTAAGACAATAGGTGTTTTGACAAGTGGTGGTGATGCACCCGGTATGAATCCTGCTATACGTGCAGTAGTTAGAACGGCCTTGGCCAAAGGTCTTAAGGTCAAAGGCATTCTTAAGGGATATAACGGACTTATAAGTGATGAGATAATAGATATGGACAGACACAGTGTGTCAGATATAATCCAGCGCGGCGGTACTATTCTTTATACTGCACGAAGCATGGAATTCATGACACAGGAAGGCCAGGAAAAAGCTGCCGATACATGCCGCAGACATGGCATTGACGGAATAGTTGTAATAGGTGGTGACGGTTCCTTCAGAGGCGCCCAGAAGCTTGCTGCGCAGGGAATCAACACAATCGGCCTTCCGGGAACGATTGACCTTGATATTGCATGTACAGATTATACAATCGGATTTGATACAGCGGTCAATACTGCAATGGAGGCTATTGATAAGGTAAGAGATACCTCGACATCACATGAGCGCTGCAGTATTATAGAGGTTATGGGCCGTAATGCAGGATATATAGCATTGTGGTGCGGTATTGCCAATGGCGCTGAGGATATTCTTCTTCCTGAGAGATATAATAATGATGAGCAGGAACTTATTAACCACATTATAGAGGGACGTAAGAAGGGCAAGAAGCATCATCTTATCATTAACGCCGAGGGCATTGGACATTCTACGGGAATGGCAAGAAGAATAGAGGCTGCTACAGGAATTGAGACAAGAGCAACAATCTTAGGCTACATGCAGCGAGGCGGAAGTCCTACATGTAAGGACAGAGTGTATGCATCAGTGATGGGTGCCAAGGCAGTTGATCTTCTGTGTGAAGGCAAGAGTAACCGCGTTGTTGCATATAAGAACGGACAGTTTGTAGACTATGACATTGACGAAGCACTTGCAATGACAAAGGATATCGATGACTACGAATTTATGGTAAGTCTTATGATATCAAAGTAATTAATAACAGCTGGACATTATGCAGAGTCCGTCTGGACATATCCGGACGGCTCTTTTCATATTATAGGATAGATAACATATAATAGATAGAATATATGGAAGGAAAGGATTCTTAACATGAGTTCATATAAAGAATTAAGAGCCAAGTATCCGACATTTACTTATGAAGGATATGACGTGAAACAGAATGATAAGGAAGTGGAGATTACTTATCACTTTGCTATAGACAATCTGGCACAGTTTGCGCCACAGTGGAGATTCCCCGCAGGGGACAGGCAGTGCGATTATTCCGGGGATGAGACATTTGCAAGGCTTATATTCTCGCTTGGAATGGTGGAGCTTGTAAGCTATTGGAAGATAGCATGCCCTCCAAAGGTAATAATAAAGAATGCTTCGCTTGGAGAAGACCAGATAGCATGGTGGAAATCGTTGTATTTTAACGGACTCGGAGAATTCTACTATACTAACGGAATAGAAGAGAATATTAATGATTTTATGGAGATAGTTCCTGAGAACGGAATATGTGAGAATGCATTGTCACTTCAGTGTGAGGCTGATGTTGAAGCTGCAATGGCGTTAAGGAACAGCAGGATAAAGTCACTTGCAGATGGGGCGCACTGTATGGTACCGGTTGGCGGAGGCAAGGATTCCGTAGTATCGCTTGATGTGCTTAAAGGATATAAGAGTCAGATTCATCCTTATATAATTAATCCGAGAGGTGCAACGATAAAGACAGTTGAGACCGCAGGAATGAGCATGGATGACAGCAATGTGATTGTAGCACACAGGACTCTCGACAGTAATATGCTTGAACTCAACAAGAAGGGATTCCTTAACGGACATACACCGTTCTCTGCGATTGTGGCATTCTCGGCAGTTATTGCTGCATATATGAATGATATAACGTATATTGCACTGTCAAATGAGTCCAGTGCCAATGAGAGCACAGTGCCGGGAAGTACCGTTAATCACCAGTATTCCAAGAGCTTTGAATTTGAACGTGATTTTCATGAATATGAGGCAGTATATCTTAAGAGCAATACCTATTATTTCAGCCTTTTAAGACCTCTGAGTGAATTCCAGATTGCAGCTGATTTTGCTACATGTACGGATTTCCATTCCATATTCAGAAGCTGCAATGTAGGAAGCAAGAAGGATATATGGTGCGGTCACTGTCCTAAGTGCATGTTTGTGTGGCTTATTCTGTCACCGTTTATTGAGCAGGAGAAGCTTTGTAAGATATTCGGAACTGATATGGCAGAAGATGAGACAATGCAGGAATGCTTTGACAAGCTTGTGGGAATCGCAAGCGAGAAGCCGTTTGAATGTGTAGGAAGCGTTAATGAGGTTAATGCGGCGATAACGCTTACAATAAGAAGCATGAAAGAGGCAGGAAAGAAGCTTCCGTATCTGTTTGGATATTATTGCGGTACCGGACTTTATGAAAAGAATCTGCCTGTATGTGAGGATTATTTCAGATACTATGATACCCAGAATCTGCTTCCGAAGGATTTTGAGGAGGCATTGAATAAGACACTTAATGAAAAATTGGGAGAGAGGGCGCCAAGACATTGATAAAGCATTTAACTGAATTTATACATGGACTTGTTAATAATAAGAAGGTTCTCATACTTGGATATGGACGTGAGGGAAGGTCTACTCTGCCTGTGGTAATTGAGGCCGGAGGTGCGGCAGTAATTGCTGTTGCTGATGCAAAGCCTGTGAAGGACGGACTTCCCGAAGGAGTAACAGCGATAACGGGAGAAGAGTATCTTGGATGTCTTAATGACTTTGATGTTGTATTCAAGAGCCCGGGCATTGTGCTTGATAGAGAGATTAATGATTATACATGTAATATAGTTTCCCAGATGGAAGTGTTCTTTGAATGCTTCCGTGACAGGATAATAGGAATTACGGGAACTAAGGGAAAGAGCACAACCACAACGCTTCTGTACCATGTTCTTAAGTCGTCGGGAAAGGATGTGCTGCTTGCAGGGAATATAGGAATTCCGGTGTTTGAGATAGCTGACGGAATGAATGACACGACAACGGCGGTTCTGGAACTTTCATGCCATCAGCTCGAATATATGGATGTATCGCCACACATGGCAATATATCTTAATCTGCATGAAGAACATCTTGACCATTACGGCACTATGGCAAAGTATACAGCTGCCAAGGAGAATATATACAGACATCAGAAAGCAGGGGATAAGCTGTATTGTCTGGATAGCCTCAGGCCACATGAGACATTGCCTGCAGATGTGTATACATTCAGATGCGGTGCCTGTAGCGGAGCGGACTACAGCCTGTCAGGCGGCACGATATATTATAAAGATGAGGATAACGGCAAATGCGAATACAGAATACCGGTCGGTGATATAAAGCTTATCGGAGAGCATAATTATTTTGATATTGCATTTGTGTATGCTGCATGCAGAGACTGCGGTGTTACTGACGAACAGTTTACAAGAGCACTTTTAAGCTATGAGCCTCTCCCACACAGACTGCAGTATGTTGGAACAATAAATGGCATAAAGTGGTACGATGATTCAATATCTACGATTGATGAGACTACAATACAGGCACTGAATACACTTAAGGATGCCGACACAGTTCTTATAGGCGGTATGGACAGAGGCATAAGCTATAAAGAGCTGGAACAATATCTGGCACATTCTGATATTAAGAATATAATCCTTATGGAAGCATCGGGCAAACGTATTCTTGAGGAGATAGAATTAATGAAAGGTGAATTTGAATCGCCTGAGAGAATACATTATGTTCAGCATCTTGAAGATGCAGTCAGTCTTGCGGCAGATATTACAGGAGCAGGAAGAAGCTGTGTTATGTCACCGGCAGCAGCAAGTTACGGAATATTCCGTAATTTTGAAGAGCGTGGTGAAGTATTTAAAAAGCTTGTTTCCGGAATGGAGAAAAACGCATGATTACCAGTACAGGCAATGCACGTGTGAAGAATGTCATACAGCTTCAGACGCGTGCAAGAGCAAGAAAAGACAGCAGGCAGTTCGTCGCAGAGGGCTTCAGGATGGTTTCGGAGGCACCGGCGGACAGAATAGTCAGTATATATGCATCAGAGACATTTGCAAGATGCAACAGCGGATATATGTCAACAATACAGGTTCCTTATGAGACGGTGTCAGATAATGTATTTGCACAGATGTCGGATACCAGGACACCGCAGGGAATACTTGCGGTTATTAAGATGGCTGAATATGGAATCGGGGATATTATTGCACATGACAACGGCCTTTATGTCATTGTTGAGAACCTTCAGGATCCGGGGAATCTTGGAACGATCATCAGAATGAGCGAGGCGGCAGGTGTTGACGGAATTATTATGAGCCCGAATACGGTTGATATATATAATCCCAAGACGATACGTTCAACAATGGGTTCACTTTACAGGGTACCGTTTGTGTATGCTGATGATTTTGCCGGGACACTTGAACAGATGAAGTCCAAAGGAGTAGAGCTGTACGCGGCGCACCTTGAAGGAAGTGTTGAATATACGGAGCCGGATTATACTAAGGCGAGTGCATTTGTTATCGGCAATGAAGGCAACGGACTTACGGATGCCGTAACGAATATCTGCAGCAACAGAATAAGGATTCCGATGGCCGGTAAAGTTGAGTCGCTGAATGCCGCAATTGCAGCATCCGTGCTGACCTTCGAGGCTGCCAGACAGAGGAGAAATGGCAAGGGTTGACAAAAATATGTAACTTTGGTAGAATACTTTCGAAATAAATGTAACATTTTTGTAATAATTGTAATCGGTTATTCATATAATAATGTTACAGGGCAGCGGTTACTATGCCTGACTGCTGTCAGCCAAGATACTGTTATTTACAAGTGATATTATTTTGCTGTGCAGACAGCGGGCAGTTAATAACAGACAGTTGAGGCGGAAAGGTTATGTATGAAATCAAAGAGCAGGGTAGCGGTGATGGCAGGCACCATGATGGTTATTGCAATGATGCCGGTTATGCCTAACTACATTGCTGCCGGGACAACCCACGAAGCATATGCGGCAGCGCAGACTTACAATGAAGAAAGAACTGCATCTTATGAAGAAAAAGCAGTTGACATTGTTGCGTATGCACAGGGTAAGCAGGAGACACTTAAGGAAGAAAGTATATTTAAGGGAAAGGCAGTTGCCACGGATACTGATTATCTTGCAGTAATGCAGGAGCCTGATGATGATTCAGAGGTGGCAGGCAAGCTTTTCGAGTATAATATTGCTGATGTTATTGAACAGGACAACGGATGGACTAAGATTACGTCCGGCAATCTTACAGGATATGTGCCTACGGATGCGCTTTGCTTTGATGATGAAGCTGAGAGCGTTGCAAGGCTTGAGACAGAGGTTTCGGCGGCACCGGTCGGAAGTGAGGCTGTTGTATACGCTTCATACGATACGGATGCAGCAGTAACCGGAACATTTACAGCAGATGAGAGTGCTGTGCCGGTAAGCCGTATAGGAGAATATGTTAAGATTCTGAAGTCTGATGAGAGTACAGGATATGTTCTTGCTGATGCAGTCACAATTGATTACGGATTTGAATGCGGAATGACTGTTGAGGAAGAGGAAGCCAGGAAGGCAGCAGAGGAAGCAGCACGTCAGGCAGCAGAAGAGGCGGCACGTAAGGCAGCTGAGGAAGAAGCAGCACGCAAGGCGGCAGAGGAAGCGCTCAGACAGCAGATTATTGCAAGAACGATAGCAGGAACAGATTTTACTTATAATCCGACAATGGCAGTATCAGATGATGACCTGTGGGTGCTTGCATGTATCATTGACTGGGAAGCAGGCTGGGAACCGTATGAAGGTAAGCTTGCAGTTGCCAATGTAATACTTAACCGCGTAAGAAGTGCAAGATATCCGGATACAGTATCAGATGTTGTGTATGCGAGAGGCCAGTTTGGCGGAGTGATGTCAGGCGGAAGTATCTCGGCGAGATTTGAACAGAGGCTTGCAGCGGGGCCACGTACTGATGAGTGCATGGAAGCAGCGCTTGAAGCACTGTCAGGCAAGAATAACATTGGGGATTTTACTGCATTTAACGGTTCAGATGTGATTAATTATGCAGCACTTTCTGATTATGCAATAATCGGAGGACACTGCTTCTATTAATTAATATTCAATGCAGGATATATAGTGCAGAATGCATGCAGTTATGCAGCAGCCCGGACAGATTAACAGTCTGTTCCGGGTTATTTTTATATGTACTATTTTTGTTATGCATCTTGTCAATTATATGCAGATGATGATAATATAAGAAGATAAAGAAATTTTTAGTTATTATGCGAACGGAGGATCAGAGTTATGGTTAATTTAAAAGGTCGTAATTTTCTTACACTGCGTGATTACAGTGCAGAGGAGATAGAGTATTTATTAGATCTGGCTGCAAAGCTTAAGAAGATGAAGAAAGACGGAGTTACAGACAAGTGCCTTGAAGGTAAGAATGTTGCTCTTATATTTGAAAAGACAAGTACAAGAACACGCTGTTCATTTGAAGTGGCAGCACATGATCTTGGCATGGGTACAACATATCTTGATCCTAAGGGTTCGCAGATAGGCAAAAAAGAAAGCATTGCGGATACAGCAAGAGTACTTGGAAGCATGTTTGAAGGAATTGAATATCGTGGCTTCGGTCAGGAGATAGTTGAAGAGCTTGCAAAGTATGCGGGTGTGCCTGTATGGAACGGACTGACTAATGAATATCATCCTACACAGATGCTTGCAGATATGCTTACAATCCGTGAGAAGCTCGGAAGACTCAAGGGCGTTAAGCTCGTATATATGGGTGATGCAAGATACAACATGGGCAATTCATGGATGATAGCATGTGCTAAGATGGGAATGAACTTTACTGCATGTGCACCGAAGGAATACTGGCCTGATAAGGAACTTATTAAGGCTTGTGAAGAGTATGCTGCCGTAAGCGGTGCGACACTTACATTTGAAGAGGATCCTGTTAAGGCAACTAAGGATGCAGATGTCCTCTATACTGATGTGTGGGTATCAATGGGCGAGCCTGATGAGGTATGGGCAGAGAGAATTAAGGCGCTTACTCCTTACCGCATTACGATGGAGCTTGTGAAGAACGCATCTGACAGCGTTATATTCATGCACTGCCTGCCTGCATTCCATGACCTTAAGACTACTGTGGGCAGGGAGATATATGAAAAGTTCGGCCTTACGGAGATGGAGGTTACGGACGAGGTATTTGAGTCTGAGTATTCAGTAGTGTTTGATGAGGCTGAGAACCGTATGCATACAATTAAGGCTGTTATGGCTGCTACACTTGGTGCATATCAGGATTAATATTAACATGAACGGAGGAAGACATGGATTTCTTTACTACGTCTAACACAGGAGCATATGGAGCGTACCGCAGGTCTAAGATGGTAATAGACGCACTTAATATTCTGCTTGCGGTAGTTATTGTAGTGCTTTTTGTGGCACTTATATTTCTGAATGACCGCAGAAGTTTTCTGTTTCCGCTCATATTTCTTGCAGGTGGAATAGACAATGCACTTGCGGCGGCAAAGAATTTCATGAGCTACAACCGTATAGGCGGGATTGTGCTTACGGTTGTTGCTGTGCTTCTCTGGCTGCTTGCATTCATATGCTTTAGAATAAGATAGACTGCGCCTGACCGCAGGACAGATTGTGGGAGGTATCTGATGAAGACAAAGATACTTACAATGCTTCGTGGAACTGATGATTATATATCCGGACAGGAGATATGCGACAGACTTGGCGTGTCAAGAACGGCTGTCTGGAAAGTGATTAACCAGCTGAAGGAAGAAGGATATGTAATAGAGGCTGTTAATAATAAGGGTTACAGGATAACGGAATATCCGGATATACTTACGCAGAGTGAACTTGAGAGCGCAATTAATATCGAAAGTGCCAACGGAGAAGGTACTCTGGCTAAGAAGCTTGTATGCAGGGATATAGTTGATTCAACGAATAATGTTGCAAGAAAGCTTGCGGAAGATATGGCGTGTCACGGAACGCTTGTTGTAGCCGAACAGCAGACAGGCGGCAAGGGAAGACGCGGAAGACACTGGGAGTCACCTGCCGGTACAGGTATATGGATGACGTATGTGTTAAGACCTGACATATCACCTGACAGGGCATCGATGCTTACACTTGTGGCAGCACTTGCGGTTGCGGACGGAATTAAGGAGCAGCTTCATGCAGCAGGCTGTGACTGTGAGTTCGGAATAAAGTGGCCGAATGATATAGTCCTTAACGGCCGTAAGATAGTCGGAATACTCACTGAGATGAGTGCAACTCCGGACAGTGTGAATTATGTTGTCGTAGGTATAGGAATTAATGTCAATACTACGGAATTTGATGATTCCATAAAAGCTACCGCGTCATCAATTCTTGTGCAGACAGGACTTCACATACAGAGGAGCAGGATTATCGCATCTGTGAGCCGCAGGTTTGAAGAGTATTATAATATATTTATTAAGACTGCCAATCTTGAAGGATTGATTGAACAGTATAATTCTGCCCTGATTAATGCAGGACGTGAAGTCAGACTTATAAGCAGTGATAATGGTACGGAGCATGAAGAGACAGGAGTTGCCAAGGGTATAGACATGAACGGCGAGCTTATAGTCAGACTTGATGATGGAACAATGAAGAATGTAATTGCCGGAGAGGTTTCGGTAAGAGGATTATATGGCTATGTATGATGAGAAAATGGTTCTGTGTGCCTCAAGTGCATATGAACAGAAATATTATTTTAACGAAGATTTTGCATCACTTCCCGACCAGATAAAGGATGAACTTAAGATAATGTGTGTCCTTTTTACGGAAGAAGTCGGAGGAATTCTTACGCTTCGTTTCGCTGAGGACGGAACACTTATGCTTGAGACAGAGGCAGACGAAGGAGACCTTTTATATGATGATATTGCATGCGGTCTTCTTATTAAGAGAATACAGAATGAGAAGAGAGAGCTCCTTGAGTCAATAGAGCTCTTTTATAAAGTATTTTTCCTTGGGGAGAATATACAGCTATAATAGGTTAATGGAGAGTTATCAGTAATGGAAGAGAATATACAGTCAAAAGAGAATAAGATGGGTGTAATGCCTGTCAACAGACTTCTTATAACAATGTCGCTGCCGATGGTAATATCGATGCTGGTGCAGGCTTTATATAATATAGTAGACAGTGTATTTGTTGCACAGATTAATGAAGCGGCACTTACGGCGGTATCAATGGCATTCCCGATACAGAATCTTATGATAGCTGTTGCAGCGGGAACAGGAACGGGTGTCAATGCGCTCCTGTCCAAGAGTCTTGGAGAGAAGAATAAGAGAATGGTTGATGATACGGCTAATATGGGCGTATTTCTTGCAATATGCAGTTACGCAGTATTTGCCATAATCGGAATATTCTTATCAAGAATATATTTTGCTGCACAGATAAGCGATGCACAGATAATTGAATACGGAGATGAGTACATGTCGGTTATCTGTCTTTTCTCGTTTGGATTGTTCGGACAGATAATAACGGAGAGACTTCTTCAGGCTACCGGACGAACAATATTTACAATGTTCACACAGGGAATTGGAGCGATAATAAATATCATACTTGACCCGATTCTTATATTCGGACTTCTGGGGCTGCCAGCAATGGGAGTTACAGGAGCAGCCGCAGCAACTGTAATAGGCCAAATAATAGCAGCAATTCTTGGCTTTGTATGTAATGCGGTATACAATCATGACATTACACTCAGCATTAAAGGAATATTTACAATTGATACGACGGTAATATCAAAGGTGTATCGGGTGGGAATTCCTTCAATAATAATGCAGTCTATTACATCGGTAATGACATTCAGCCTTAATAAGATACTGGCAGAATTTTCATCAACCGCAGTAGCTGTGTTTGGTGTATACTATAAGCTCAACAGCTTTATATTCATGCCTGTTTTCGGTATGAATAACGGACTTGTCCCGATACTTTCATATAATTACGGAGCAAGAAAGCCTGACAGAATTAAGAAGACAATAAAGCTCGGAATGAAATATGCGGTTGCAATAATGATATTCGGACTGCTGCTTTTTGAACTTTTCCCGTCAGGACTTCTCGGAATATTTGATGCTTCACAGGAAATGCTTTCAATCGGCTGTGTGGCGCTCAGAATAATAGCATCCAGCTTTGTATTTGCGGGTGTTGCAATTATATGCAGCACAGTATTCCAGGCAATAGGCAATCCACTGCACAGTCTTATTATGTCTGTATGCCGTCAGCTCCTTGTGATTGTTCCCGTAGCATGGCTGTTGTCACTTAGCGGCAGACTGGAGCTTGTATGGCTCGCATTTCCGATTGCTGAGTTTGTTTCAGTTGCAATGTCAATATTTTTTATGAAGAAGACTATAAGACATCTGGATGGAATGGCATAAGAGAGGTAATAGGTTTTAAGGTATGAGTGAAGATAAGATTAATAACACCAATGATATAGTTGACAGTGAAAAGGAAGATAAGGATGAATACGAAAAGGTCTGCAGTGTGTGCAGAAGACCTGAGAGCAAAGCCGGCAAGCTGATTACGATGCCGGGCAACATGTATGTGTGCTCCGACTGTATGCAGCGTTCCTTTGACATGATAAACAGTAATTCTAACTATGATGATTTGATGAAAATGATGTCCAATCCTTCTCTCGGCGGGATGAATATGTTTATGCCGGGGATGGAGGACATGGAGGTTCCTAAGAAGCAGAGAATTAAGAAGCGCAAGAAGGATGAAAAAGCCAAACCGATTATTGAGCTTAAGGACATACCGGCACCGCATGAGATTAAGGCAAAGCTTGACGAGTATGTAATCGGACAGGATCATGCCAAGAAGGTAATGTCTGTTGCCGTGTATAATCACTATAAGCGTGTTGCCACAGACACAATGGATGACATAGAGATTGAGAAGTCCAATATGCTCATGATAGGACCTACGGGAAGCGGTAAGACATATCTTGTAAAGACACTTGCAAAGCTTCTTAACGTGCCACTGGCGATTGCCGATGCAACTTCACTTACGGAAGCCGGTTATATCGGTGATGATATTGAGAGTGTTGTATCTAAGCTTCTTGCTGCTGCCGACAATGATGTTGACAGAGCTGAGCAGGGAATTATATTTATCGATGAGATTGACAAGATAGCCAAGAAAAAGGAGACGAGAAGCCGTGATGTAAGCGGTGAGTCAGTACAGCAGGGAATGCTTAAGCTCCTTGAGGGCAGTGACATAGAAGTGCCTGTCGGAGCAACAAGCAAGAATGCAATGGTGCCGCTTACGACAGTTAACACACGCAATATTCTCTTTATATGCGGCGGAGCATTTCCTGAGCTTGATGAGGTTATCAAGGAGAGGCTTAACGAGCAGGCATCGATAGGCTTTATCGCAGACCTTAAGGATAAGTATGATAACGATGATAAGCTTCTTAGCAAGGTAACACTTGAGGATCTGAGAAACTTCGGAATGATTCCTGAGTTCCTCGGAAGACTTCCGGTCGTATTTACACTCGACCCGCTTGATAAGGATATGCTTGTGAGTATCCTTAAGGAGCCGAAGAATGCAATACTCAAGCAGTATAAGAAGCTCCTCGCACTTGATGAGGTTGAGCTTGAGTTTGATGACAGCGCACTTGAGGCGATTGCGGAGAAGGCACTTGAGAAAAAGACCGGTGCAAGGGCGCTCCGTTCAATAATCGAGGAATTCATGCTTGATATAATGTATGAGATTCCGAAGGACGACAATATAGGACGCGTGATAATTACAGGTGACTATATCAACAAAAAAGGCGGTCCGGTTATACAGATGAGAACAGTGTAGGGCAGCAGGTGTGATGTGATTAATATATAACAGGTGCATATCTTTGCGGATATGCACCTGTTTTTATTGCAGCCTCATCTGCTCAAATGAATTGTACAGGTCAAGTATGCCGTACCCCCACTCGTTATTCGGATAAATGCGCGTTGCTGCGCGCCTTGCACCACGGACAAGGGTTGTCTTAAGGTTGGTACTGGAAAGATAGGTTGCAGGCTTTGAACGTATGTCCCATGCGAATATCAGCGCGGCGGCACCCGCAACATGGGCGGCAGCCACGCTGGTGCCGGTCATATAGGTATATCCGCCGTCAGCGGAAGGACCGTATACGTTAACGCCGGGGGCAACTATATCCGGCTTAAGCCGCCCGTCTGATGTCGGCCCGCGGCCATTGGCAATGTATATGCCGCCCGTGAGGTGGTCATAGGCACCTGCGCTTATCACGGAAAATGCAGTGGCAGGCTGTGTGAGTGTGGTGTCGGGAGAGGGTCTTACAAAATGCACGTCACCGGTCAGAAATGAAGTGACCGGAAGCCACATATCGAATTCACCTGACAGCCCGGACAGCCCGTGTACGTTAATCTTCCAGATTCCTCCGGTGGGCTTGATGAACCGCATGAATATAAGCTGGTTGCCGGACAGGGATTCAACATTCTGGTAATCTATATAAAGCCTTGTCTGCTCAAATACAAAATCAATAACGCTGCTCTGCTCGGTTCTTCTTGCCGGTATGCGTGGGATAAGCTCTCCTGTCGGAGATACTATTGATATTGAGAACATCTCGGGGCGGTCTGCCCACAGTTCAAGAACAAAGCCCTTTTCATTATCGCTCACACTCAGCTCAACAGTTGCATAATCCTCGAACGCGGGCTTGATTCCCGAAAAATGATGGCGCGCATTTCCTTCGTTGCCCATGCTGCATACAACACCTATGCCTGCCTGTCTGGCAAGATCATTGGCATATGCGGCAAGCGGCGTACCTCCGTTGTGGGGACCGCTGCTGCTCCCAAGACCTATACAGATTACAAGCGGCTTCCCTTTGGCATTAGCAGTGTCCTTGAGAAACTGCATCCCTGTCATGATATCATTTTCCTGAAATGCCACTGCTTCATCATTTATAAGAAAAAAATCACGGAGATACTGTTTGGCAGGCTTTAACTTAACCATGGCAATAGATGCGTCAGGGGCGGCACCGGTAAAGCCTGCTGATTTGTCTGCACCTCCGGCGGCGATTCCTGCAATGAATGTCCCATGACCATTATCGTCTTTTGACGGAACGATTGCATAAGGGTCATCACCGGCAAGACTTGCGGCAATGGCATCATTAATCTGCGAATTGGTGTAGACAGTGCCGTATTTGTACGGATTATCGGATGGATTGCTATCAGGGGACTGTATAGTCTGGTCCCAGATTGCATCAATCTTGCTTAATCCCCTTGCATATTGGAATATCGGGTTCAGATAGTCAATTCCTGTGTCAATAAAGCCAATGAGTACACCGCGTCCGAGAAGATTAAGCACCGGCTGGTTATGCACCTGTGTTATTCCTGATGCATCAATGCTTGAGGTATCGGTTAATGTAAAAAGCTTCGGAATCTCGATATAGCCTGAGGTGCTGACACCGATACTGCCGTCACCCTCATAATTGATGACAAGCCATTGATTATCTATGTTGTTGACGCACACTCCGGGCGTATAGGATAGCATATTGTAAAGGTAAGGGGTATAAGCGGCTATATAGTCATAGTAATCCCCGGAGGTTATTATTTGACTGCAATTCAAGTCCATGATACAATCCTGTGAGTACCTGTGGATTTTTGCACAGGTACGGAAGCATTTTGTATATAATATGCACAGGAATGGAGATTAGTGTAAAAAATCAGCTTGATAGCTGATTTTTTACACAGCTATTTGTGTCGCAGGCGCCACAAATAGCATCTGTCGCAGAGCCAGATCTGACATCCGGCTCGCGATTCCTCCGGCACTTTGTGCCTGCGGAATGGAGAAAAGTGTGGAAAATCATATCAATAATGAGAAAAAATACAGGGCGATAGCTCTTGATCTTGACGGAACTCTTACCGACAGCAATAAGCAGCTTCCTAAGGAGAATAAGGAAGCGATTTGGAAAGCGATTGACAGCGGATGTGCGGTCATACTTGCATCAGGAAGACCGGTGCTTGGAATCGCTGCAATAGCGGATGAGCTTGAACTTAAGGAACGCGGCGGTTATGTGCTTGCATATAACGGAGGCAGCATAATTGACTGGAAGACGGGGAAACTTATGTATGAGAACATGCTTCCGGCAGAGTGTATACATGATATATGTGATCTTGCTGATGAGAATGGAGTTGTTGCACTTACTTATAATGATGATTCGATAGTGGCTGAGAATGATACGGATGAGTATGTTATAAAGGAAGCAAAGTGCAATAATGCTCCGGTATTAAAGCTTGATAATCTTGAGGAATATGTTGATTATCCGGTGTCAAAGTTCCTTGTTGTCGGAGAACACGAAAAGCTTCTGCCTGTTCAGGAGGCACTGCTGTCAAAGCATGGTGACAGGCTTGATGCATTTTTCTCAGAGAGCTATTTCCTTGAGGTTGTGCCAAAGGGAGTGAGCAAGTCTGCGTCACTGGACAGCCTGCTTACAGGACTTGGAATTGACAGGTCAGAGCTTATAGCCTGCGGTGACGGTATGAATGATATTCCGATGCTTGAATATGCAGGGCTTGCGGTTGTTATGGAGAATGCATATCCTGAGGTAAAGAAGTATGCCGGTTATATAACAGAGTCTAATGACAATTGCGGTGTAGCACGGGCTATTGAGAAGTTTTTGTTGTAAAAAATAATCTGTGTGGTATAATTAACGAGTATATTTTCAGAGTGGGGAGAAAATATACTCGAGACATCAAAGAAGAAAGGGTACTGAATTATTCAGAAAAGGTTACATTATGGCAGATTCAAGTAACAAGAAAAAGGCTGCGTCACATGAGAGTAAGAAGTCCAATATGGAGATTATGTTCTCCGGCTCAGATTCTCTTACAAAGCGCGAACGCCGTAAGAAGAAGCAGCTGATTGCCAGATCAGTAGGATTTGCACTGATTGGAATCGAAGTTATAGCACTTATCATATTCCTTGCAGCATTATTCAAGCTTAATATGATTCCTGCTAAGTATATGGCGATGCTTATAGGCATTCTGCTTCTTATAACAGTATATAACGTACTTTCCCAGTTTACCAAGGCACACTGGGTCGGCAAAGTACTTGCGGTACTGCTTGCGGTAGTGATGTTTGTTGGTTCTTCGTATATAGGCAAGGCTAACAGTGTAATCAGTAATATAGCAGGTGTAACAACCAAGACGGATACATTCTCACTTGTTGTTCTTGCAACCGATCCGGCAACAGGTGTTGAAGCAACTAAGAATTATACATTCGGATACAACAAGATTAATAACAAAGACATGGCAGAGAGCCTTATCCAGGAAGTTAATACAACACTTGGAACTAATGTAAAGACACGTACTTATGATAACTGGACTAATATTATTAATGCACTTTATAATAATGAAGTAAAGGTAATTGTATTTAACGAGTCCAACAGAGCGATGCTTGAAGAGCAGTTCACTGATTTTGAAGAAAAGACAAAAGTTATCTATACTAAGACATATACAACACAGATAAAGGAGAATGTTGTTAATAAGAACACGGCAACAGAGTCATTCACAATCTATGTATCAGGTAATGATGATTATGGTGCTATATCAGCCAACGGACGAAGCGACGTTAATATTGTAGCAACATTTAATCCTAAGACAAGACAGGTATTGATGGTCTCTACACCTCGTGATTACTGGGTCCCTGTTGATACACTGTCAACAGATTCCAATGGCAAGGCTGTAACAGGTTACGAGAAGCTTACGCATGCCGGTAACTATGGTGTCGATTCATCAATCAGCACACTTGAGAGTCTGTACGGAGTTGATGTTGATTACTATGTTAAGGTTAACTTTACCGGTGCTGTAGGCGTTATTGATGCCCTTGGCGGAATCACGATTAATTCTGATGTTAAGTTTACTAACGGTGAGGACGCAGCTCCTGTAGCTTACAACTTTGTGGTTGGACCTAATGAGTGTGATGGCGAGAAGGCTCTTGCATTCTGCAGAGAGCGTCAGGCATTCTCAGACGGTGATAACCAGCGTGGACGTAACCAGATGGCAGCTATCGAGGGTATGATTGACAAGGCTACATCAACTGCAATCCTTACACAGTACAATAAGGTTCTTGATGCAGTATCCGGACTTATTGCGACTAACATGCCTGACAGTGCAATATCTAACCTTGTTAAGGCACAGATTAACGATCCGACAGGCTGGAATATAATGTCTTACAGTGTATCAGGTACAGGCGCGACTAAGACAGGACAGTTATTCGGTATTGTAGGTATGTCTGTAATTGAGCCTGATTATTCAACTGTTAATACTGCCATTGAGCTTATGAGCAAGGTACGCAACGGAGAAGTATTTGATATTGACCAGTTCCTTGAGGATAAGGCGCTTGAATCAGGTACAACACAGGCGAGATAATTGACGGATTGAATTAATAATATAATAAAATAATCCGGCCACTTTAAAAATTAAGGCGAAAAACGCATTTCTTAATAAAATTAAGTAAAATGCACTGAACCTTATAATTTAAAGTGACCGGATTTTTTTGCATGCAAAATCATTCATGAATAATGAATATCTATGCAATACAGCACAGATTTAAGCTTTGTTGTCCATAAGTGATTCTGTCATGCAGAAGTAAGCTGACTGGGCTTTGCCGTTGTAATAATCGATAAAACCGTAATTCGTGGACCTGCCGGAGTCTCCCCCTGTTGAGCCGGAAGAGCCGGAAATTTGTGGTCCGGCTGAATTATTGCTGTCTTTGCGGGCTTTGCCGCCATTATTCTTATGGCTGTCCAGCATCTGCTCAAAAGTACCAGAAGTGCCGCCATGCTTTTTGTCACCGCCTGCCGGCCTTACGGTTGCTACATCTGATATCCGCTCTATAGGGCGGCTTGAGAATGTATTCATGTCTGCCATAGTATTTCCTCCTTGAAATATGATGATAAACATATGCACATCCTTGTGCATTTTTTGTCAAAACTTTTAATTCTTCTATTTTATATATCGGATAATTAATTATTTTAATTATATTTGGATAGATGAATGTTAAATTTATTAAGAAAAAACGCTTTTTACTTGATTTTATATACCGAAACGAAAGAAAAAACTTGAAAAAATTAGGAATATTGAATATAATATCTTCATAAGGCAATTGAAGGTTACGGATTGCACTTAATTTTTAAGGAAAAGGAGATTACTTAAAGATGGGATACGTTGATGAAGTATTAGAGAAAGTATCTAAGAAGAATGAGGGACAGCCAGAATTCCTTCAGGCAGTTACAGAGGTTCTTGAGTCATTAAGACCTGTAGTAGAAGCTAATGAGGAGCTTTACAGAAAGGAAGCTGTTCTTGAGAGAATTACAGAGCCGGACAGACAGATTATGTTCCGTGTACCTTGGGTAGATGATAACGGACAGGTTCAGGTAAACAGAGGATTCAGAGTACAGTTCAATAACGCTATTGGACCATACAAGGGAGGTCTCAGACTTCACCCATCAGTTAACTTAAGTATTATAAAGTTCCTTGGATTCGAGCAGGTTTTCAAGAACTCACTTACAAGCCTTCCAATCGGCGGTGGCAAGGGTGGTTCTGACTTCGATCCTAAGGGCAAGTCAGACAGAGAGATTATGGCATTCTGCCAGAGCTTCATGACAGAGCTTTACAAGTACATCGGTGCAGATATGGATGTTCCAGCAGGTGATATCGGTGTAGGCGGACGTGAGATCGGTTACCTCTTCGGACAGTATAAGAGAATCCGCGGAACATATGAAGGCGTTCTTACAGGTAAGGGTCTTACATATGGTGGTTCTCTTGCAAGAACAGAGGCTACAGGTTATGGTCTTCTTTACTTCACAGAGGAGATGCTCAAGTCTAACGGACAGGATATAGCAGGCAAGACAATCTGTGTATCAGGTGCAGGTAATGTTGCTATCTATGCTATCCAGAAGGCTCAGCAGCTCGGCGCTAAGGTTGTTACATGTTCAGATTCAACAGGCTGGATCTATGATCCGGAAGGAATCGATGTTGCACTTCTTAAGGAAGTTAAGGAAGTTAAGAGAGCAAGACTTACAGAGTATGCTGCTAAGAGACCAAGCGCTCAGTACCATGAGGGAAGAGGCGTATGGACAATTAAGTGTGATGTTGCTCTTCCATGTGCTACACAGAACGAGCTTCTGATTGACGATGCTAAGGCACTTGTTGCTAACGGTGTTATCGCAGTAGCAGAGGGTGCTAACATGCCTACAACTCTTGAGGCTACAAAGTACCTTCAGGAGAACGGTGTTCTCTTTGCTCCTGGTAAGGCTTCTAACGCAGGTGGTGTTGCTACATCAGCTCTTGAGATGAGCCAGAACAGCGAGAGACTCAGCTGGACATTCGAGGAAGTTGATTCTAAGCTCAAGAATATCATGGTTAACATCTTCCACAACCTTGATGATGCTTCTAAGAAGTATGGCAAGGAAGGCGATTATGTTGCAGGTGCTAACATTGCCGGATTTGAGAAGGTTGTTAACGCTATGGTAGCTCAGGGCGTCTGCTAATTATCAGATAACAGCTGATTAATAGAATAGTTCGTTCACGATTTGAATACGATTTGATTTTACTGCTAATAAGGGTATCGGAAGAATGTGTCATCTTCTGATGCCCTTATATTAATTTATATATAATTAAAATCAGGTAATTAAAATCAGGTGCAGGAAATATTGACAATAGTACCTGAGAACTATATAATAGTTAAATTATGAAATATAGACTATTAAGGAAGGACAATCAATGAACAGATTAAAAGAAAAGCTTACAGAAAAGCTGAAAAACAAGTCGATTAACAGTAAACTCAAAACATCACACGGAATAATTGTCGTATTATCTGTAATTATTGCTGTGGTACTTCTTGTAGGAATGACCGTGATAGCCGGAAAAGTTAAAAAAATATTTGTTGGGCCAATGACTAATGTAAGTGATATCGCTGACATTAAGTATGGACTGACAGATCTTCAGAGTGAGATAAACAGCTATATTATTGCGGGTAATGCTGGCGCAGGTTCTGATTATAATGGATTTTCAAGTAATATGGAAGCGGATGTAAAGCTTGTCACAGAGGCTGTCCAGTCACTTGATGAAACAATAGATAACAGCGAAGGAAAGGATGTCCTTGAAAGACTAAAAAGTAAGATTAATGAAGGAGAGAAGATAAGACCACAGCTTATGACACTCCTTAAGAATAAGGATCTTAATAATGCTTATACATACAATAAGAATACATACAAGCCGGTCGTAAATGACATTAAGGAATTGTCGCTTGAGCTTGAGAGCATCATTAATGCAAGCGGAAAGTCATATTATAAGTCAAGCATGATATCAAGCTATGTGCTTATTGGAATCGGAGTGGTACTTCTCATTATTGCGGTCGCTGCTTCTGTCATGCTTACAGGAATTATAACAGATATGCTTACGGCACCAATCAAAGAGCTTGATGATGCTGCCGCACACATGTATAACGGCGACCTTGGAGCAGCAGATAATATTACATATGAGTCAGAAGATGAGCTTGGTGAGCTTGCCGAGGCCCTCAGAGGAACAATGAATGTACTTTATTCTTATGTTGATGAGATTTCTGCTACATTAAGAGAGATAGCAAAGGGCGATCTCACAAAGCCAAGTGAGAATATTACAGATTTCAGAGGAGATTTTGCAAGTATTAAGGAATCTTTTGTATATATACTTAAGAATTTCAATATAACACTTACTAACATCCAGAATACATCAGGACTTGTTGAAGCAGGTGCAGCAGATATTGCCAGTGCGGCGGTTGAACTCTCAACAGGCACAACAGACCAGGCAAGCTCGATTGAGGAGCTTACTGCAACTGTTGAGACAGTAGCAAACCTTGCAGAGACAAGTGCGAAGAAGACTCAGGAAGCATATGAAAGCATTGAGAAAGCCGCAAGGGATGCTAAGAGTGAGCAGGTAAGAATGCAGGAACTCACGGAAGAGATGGCGAATATCACAGCTATTTCAAAAGAAATTGAGAATATCACGGCAACTATCGAGGATATTGCATCACAGACAAGCCTCCTTGCTCTTAATGCATCAATTGAGGCGGCAAGGGCAGGCGAAGCAGGTAAGGGATTTGCGGTTGTCGCAGATGAAATCGGCAAGCTTGCAACGGACAGCTCTAATTCAGCAGTCAACACAAGAGAACTTATCGGCAAGACTATGGAAGAGATTGGCAAGGGTAATGATATTACGGCTTCCGTAGCAGAAGTATTTGGGAAGATAATAGGACAGATGCATGAATTTGCAGAAGTTGCGCGTACTACTAATGAAGCTTCAAAGGGACAGGCAGATGCGCTGGCTCAGATTGAAGCAGGAATTGAACAGATTTCAGGCGTTACACAGAATACCGCAGCCGCAGCGCAGGAAAGCAATGCTATCAGCACACAGCTTTCAGAAAAGGCAGATGAACTTGATGAGCTTGTACGCCGCTTTAAATTATATTCGGCAGTTGAAAAAAAGTAATATCGCAAGTATAATATAAGGTATGCGTCAGATTTTGCTTCGCAAAACTGTTAGAAGAATCAGGAGGATTTAAGGTGGCAGATTTAACCAGTGAGATTACAAAAAGAAGGACTTTTGCGATAATTTCCCACCCGGATGCAGGTAAGACAACTCTTACCGAGAAATTCCTGCTTTACGGAGGGGCAATTAATCTCGCCGGCTCTGTAAAAGGCAAGAAGACAGCTAAGCATGCTGTGTCAGACTGGATGGAGATAGAGAAGCAGAGAGGTATCTCTGTAACATCTTCAGTATTGCAGTTTAACTATGACGGCTACTGCATTAATATTCTTGATACACCGGGACATGAGGATTTCTCAGAGGATACTTACCGTACACTTATGGCAGCTGATTCGGCAGTCATGGTTATCGATGCATCCAAGGGTGTAGAGAAGCAGACAATTAAGCTGTTCAAAGTATGCGTTTTAAGGCACATACCTATATTTACTTTTATTAATAAGATGGATAGGGAAGCTAATGACCCATTTGAGCTTCTTGATGAAATTGAAAATGTTCTTGGAATAAGGACGTGTCCTATGAACTGGCCTATCGGTTCAGGTAAGGAGTTCAAGGGTGTATACGATCGTACTGACAGGGAAGTATCACTGTTTACGGCTGCGATGAACGGACAGAAGGAAGTCGCAACGGAGAGACTTGGAATAGATGATGCCGCACTTGCAGATGAGCTTGGGTCTCATTTTTATGAGAAGCTGCAGGAAGATATAGAGCTGCTTGACGGTGCAAGCTCGGAATTCAATCTTGATGAGGTAAGAGCCGGAGACCTGACACCTGTGTTCTTTGGCTCAGCACTTACGAATTTTGGTGTGGAGAACTTCTTACAGCATTTCCTTAAGATGACAACAGCTCCGCTTGCGAGACATTCATCAATCGGTGATGTTGACCCGTTTTCCGGGGATTTCTCGGCATTCGTATTCAAGATACAGGCTAACATGAATAAGATGCACCGCGACAGAATTGCATTCATGAGAATATGTTCAGGTAAGTTTGAGGCCGGCATGGAGGTCACCCATGTTCAGGGCGGCAGGAAGATTAAGCTTGCACAGCCGCAGCAGATGATGGCTCAGGAGAGGCATATTGTTGATGAAGCTTATGCAGGAGACATTATCGGCGTGTTCGATCCGGGAATATTCTCAATCGGTGATACGCTTACAACTTCCAATGAGAAGTTTACATTTGACGGAATACCTACATTTGCACCGGAGCATTTTGCAAGAGTACGCCAGATAGATACGATGAAGAGAAAGCAGTTTGTTAAGGGAATCAGCCAGATAGCACAGGAAGGTGCAATTCAGATATTCCAGGAGTTCAACACCGGAATGGAAGAGATTATTGTCGGAGTAGTCGGAGTGCTTCAGTTTGATGTACTTAAGTTCAGACTTGAGAATGAATATAATGTAGATATACGCCTTGAGCCTCTTCCATATGAGCATATCAGATGGATAGAGAATCCGGAAGAGGTTGATGTTGAGCATCTGTCAGGAACGTCTGACATGAAGAAAATCAAAGACCTTAAGGACAATCCTCTGTTACTGTTTGTGAACAGCTGGAGTGTCGGAATGGTCCTTGAACGTAATGAAGGTCTCAAGCTTTCAGAATTCGGCAAGAACTGATAGACAGGACAGTCAGCAGACTGCCGTATCAGATAAACTGATTAGTTGTTTCATTATACTGATAATCGATAGACGCGAGTTTGTCGGTTATCAGTTTTTTATCTAAAGAATTTGTCTTACAAAAATCACTAAAGCTGCTGTAATGGTCACGAAGCTGCATATTCACAAAGCTTAAAAGCATGACCGGATCATTAGGAATCGACATAATATTTACCCCGTTTCATTTATAATGTTAATAGTCTTTTCATTTTTTACCACATTTACGGAAGAATGTAAAGTGTGTTATTATGAAATTAACCGATGTCAGTCAGATGTCGGATGGTATATCAGAGATAAAGGAGATTATAGAGAATGGATTCTGATAAGAGAAAAGTAAAGCAGATAGCAGGGCTGATTGTATTTACAATGCTTGTGTATACAATATTTATCAATTATGAGAAGGTATTTGCGGGAATAGAATTTCTGTGGGATCTGATATTTCCGTTTGTGCTTGGTGCGGCGATAGCATTTCTTCTGAATCTTCCGATGAGGGGGATAGAGAAGCTGTTGAAAAAGCTTATGCCATTGATACAGGGAAAGAATAACAGTAAGACATCAGCAGCTGAAAGGCTTCTGCGTCCGGTGAGCCTGCTGCTTACGTTTGGATGTGTAATTGCCGTGATAAGCATAGTTATAGGAGTTGTTCTTCCACAGCTTGTGAGTACAATGGAGTCAATCGGACAGGCATTCATGGCGTGGCTTCCACAGTTCCAGGACTGGCTTCAGAAAACATTCGCAGATAATCCTGAGATTGAAAAATATATAGGAGATGTACAGATAGACTGGGTTGCAGTATTTGATTCTGTTAAGAATTTCATATTCAACGGTGCAACCAATATACTTTCTCATACATTTTCGGCAACTATGGGAATTATAAGCGGAGTTACTACATTTTTCATAGCAGTTGTTTTTGCATGTTATATCCTTATGCAGAAGGAAAAGCTTGAATCACAGGTAAGACGTATTATTAAGGTTACATTCAGTGAAAAGACAGTTGGGAAGATTAATTATGTGGCATCACTGACACACAGGATATTCTGCAGCTTTATTACGGGGCAGTGCCTTGAGGCATGTATTCTTGGATTTATGTTCTTTATATGTATGCTTATCTTCAGACTGCCGTATGCACTTCTTATTGCGGTGCTTATAGCGTTCATGGCATTAATTCCGATTGTCGGTGCATTTATCGGATGTATAGTCGGAGCACTGCTTATACTGCTGATTGATCCGTTCAAGGCACTGTTTTTTGTTATTATGTTCCTGGTGCTTCAGCAGATTGAAGGCAACCTTATATATCCGCATGTTGTGGGCGGCTCGGTAGGACTTCCTTCAATATGGGTGCTTATGGCAGTTACAATAGGCGGAAGCCTTATGGGAATAGTGGGAATGCTTGTATTTATCCCGCTTGTATCAGTAATATACAGCCTTATCGGAAGCTGGGTAAGACAGAGGGAAAAGTGTGAAAAATCAGCCTGATGGCTGATTTTTCACACGCAAGATTTGTGCTTACGCACAAACTTGATATGCGTAAAAGGCAGCGAAGGAATGGAGATTAAGATGAAGATTAAGTTATCAGACCACTTTACTTATGGCAGGCTGTTAAGATTCTGTCTGCCATCGGTAATTATGATGGTATTTACGTCAATATACGGAGTGGTAGACGGCTTTTTTGTATCCAACTTTGCAGGAAAGGTATCATTTGCGGCGATTAACCTTGTTATGCCGTTCATAATGATTCTCGGAGGTTTAGGCTTTATGATAGGCGCAGGAGGAAGTGCGCTTGTTGCCAGGACACTTGGCGAGGGTGATAAGAAGAGAGCATCACAATATTTTTCAATGCTGGTGTATTTTACGGTTATATGCGGAATAATCACGACTGTCATAGGAATCATATTTATGAGGCCTATTGCACAGATGCTTGGCGCTACACCTGCAATGCTTGATGACTGTGTTATATACGGAAGAACGGTTATGGTCTTTAATATAGCATTCATGCTTCAGAATGTGTTTCAGACATTTCTTACAACAGCAGAAAAGCCAAAACTTGGACTTATGGCGACGCTTGCGGCAGGAATAACCAATATGGTGCTCGATGCCGTGTTTGTGGGCGTGTTCAGATGGGGAGTTACCGGTGCGGCAGCTGCTACGGGGATAAGCCAGTGTGTAGGCGGAATACTGCCGCTTATATATTTTGCAAGACCGAACAGCAGCCTTCTGCGCCTTTCGCTGTGCCGCATGGATGCAGGAATAATCATTAAGGCATGTACTAATGGGGCATCAGAACTTATGACCAGTATATCGGGTTCCATTGTAAGTATATTATATAATTTTCAGCTTCTCAGGTTCGCAGGTGAGAACGGCGTTGCGGCATATGGTGTTCTTATGTATGTGCAGTTTATATTTATTGCGGTATTTATCGGATACAATATAGGAACCGCACCTGTAGTCGGCTATAATTATGGCTCCGGCAATAATGCAGAACTTAAGAATATGCTTCGTAAGAGCCTTGTGGTTATGGGAAGTGCAGGGGCTGTCATGATGGTAACAGCACAGGCATTGTCATATCCGCTTGCCGGCATATTCGTGGGATATGATGCGCAGCTTCTTGCAATGACGCACAGAGCGTTTGGAATATTCTCCCTGTCATTCATAATTGCGGGCTTTAACATATTCGCGTCATCATTTTTTACGGCTCTTGGCAATGGTGCGGTATCGGCGGGAATATCATTCATGAGGACACTTGTGTTCCAGATGGCAGCGGTTCTTATACTCCCTCTGATATTGCGGATAGACGGAATATGGTGGGCAACAACGGCCGCTGAGCTGCTTGCGCTTGCCGTATCCGCATTTTTCCTTATTAAGAAGAAAAATACATACCATTATGCATGAAAAAAGACAAATGATCACATTCAGCGCGATAAAAAGACTATTTGACAAATTAATCCCAGATGATAAAATATGGTTAGGTACATAATTGTTATGTACCTAACCATATTTTTTATAAAGCAGGGCAGGCTTTATATGCCACCTGCGGAATGGAGATTAGTGTGAAGGATACTGATTTATTGAAGCTTCTCAATGACTGCGAATATTATATGCATTACAGAAGACCTGCGCACAGAGGAAGGCTTACGGTATTGCACAGCCTTGATGAGGAGGGACCGCTTACGCAGAGCGGGCTTATAGGGAAGATGGATGTAAAGGCGGGCTCTATGAGCGAGCTGCTGCGCAAGATGGAAGAGGACGGACTTATACAGCGTAAGCGCGGAGAAAAAGATAAAAGACAGGTGTATGTCACAATAACTGATGCAGGAAGGGATAAGATGCTTCATATAGAGGAAGTAAGAAAGGAAAAAGCAAAAGATACATTTGCATCATTAAACAGCAAAGAAAAAGAGCAGTTGTATGTGCTGCTTGGAAAGCTGCTTAATGACTGGAAAGACAAATGGGAGGTGGAAGCTTGAAAAAATATGTCCAATACATAAAGCCGTATGCTGCATATTATTTTACAGGGCCATTGTTTATGCTTGTTGAGGTCGTCGGTGATATTATGCTTCCGTGGCTTCTGGCAAGGATTATAAATGTCGGAGTTATGAATCATGATATTGGGTACATAGTCAGAACGGGAATCATGATGGTAATCATAGCAGTATTTATGGCAGTTGGAGGTGTAGGAGGAGCATTCTTTGCGGCAAGGGCAGCAATGAATACAGGGACAGATCTGCGAATGGCCTTATTTGAAAAAATCCAGAAGTTCTCTTTTAAGAATATTGATGATTTCAGCACGGGTTCACTTGTTACACGTCTTACCAATGACATTACGCAGATACAGAATATGATAATGCAGACATTGAGAACATGCCTAAGGTCACCGGGAATACTTATAGGAGCCGTTATCATGGCATTTGTTATGAGTCCGGGGCTTGCAATGATACTTATTGTTGTAATTCCGGTTATAGTGTGTGTGGTAGCCGTAATCATGAAACTGGCATTTCCGAGATTTGACAGAATGCAGACGAAGCTTGATAATCTGAATTCATGTATTCAGGAGATGCTTGTTAATATCAGAGTAATAAAGTCATTTGTCAGGGGAGAGTATGAGGAGGCTAAGTTTGACAGCCGCAATGAGCAGTTATGCGAATCGACAGTAAGGGCAATGAGGACTGTTATAGTCATGGCACCTGCAATGGCACTTATAATGAATATGGCAATAGTGGCTGTTATGTGGAAGGGTGGCAATATGATTATCGCAGGACATATGCCTGTCGGCAATCTTACCGCATTTATCAATTATATGACACAGATATTGTCAAGCCTTACAATGCTTTCAATGGTATTCCTTAACAGTACAAGAGCAGTGGCATCACTTAAGAGAATAGATGAAGTTATGCAGGCTGACATAGACCTTACGGATGATGCTGCTGCGATGAAGGATAAGAAAGTATTATGTGGGGATGTTGAATTCAAAAATGTTTTCTTCAGATATTATAAAAACTCGGAAGAATGGGTGCTGGATAATATAAGCTTTCACCTTAAGAGCGGACAGAAAATGGGAATTATAGGTTCCACGGGCTGCGGCAAGAGTACGCTGGTGTCGCTTATTGCAAGACTTTACGATGCTGACAGCGGAAGTGTGCTTATTGACGGAACTGATGTCAGGGAATATTCACTTAAGAATCTGAGAGACGGTGTAGGAATGGTGCTGCAGAATAATGTACTTTTTTCCGGAGACATTGCAGATAATCTGAGGTGGGGCGACGCAGATGCCACGGATGAGCAGATAAGGCAGGCAGCATCAGCGGCACAGGCGGATGAATTTGTAAATGATTTTGCTGACGGATATGCAGCACAGCTCGGACAGGGCGGGTGCAACGTATCAGGCGGACAGAAGCAGAGGCTTTGTATAGCAAGGGCACTGCTTAAAAAGCCAAAGATTCTGATACTTGATGATTCGACAAGTGCAGTAGATACTGCAACGGAGAGAAAGATAAATGCAGCACTTGAAGAACAGCTTGCAGGGTGTACAACTATTACGGTATCACAGAGGATATCATCAATAATGCATGCAGATGTAATTCTTGTAATGGATAACGGCAGGGTTATTGATATGGGAACGCATGAGCAGCTTCTTGCAGGTTGTACACTTTACAGGGAGATATATGATTTGCAGACAAATTCGTAATCTGTACCTGCGGAATGGAGGATAGTGTGAAAAATCAGCCTGATATCTGATTTTTCACACAGCTATTTGTGCCGCAGGCGCCACAAATAGCATCTATCGCAGAGCCAAATCTGACATTTGGCTCGCGGTTCCTCCGGCACTTTGTGCCTGCGGAATGGAGGATAATATGGCAGGACCATCAGGAATACCGGGAATGCGCGGACCCGGAGGAGGCGGACGTGCCAATATGCGCGCCAAGGCTGAGAGACCGAAGAATATGAAGAATACTATACTCAGGCTTTTGGGATATATGTCGGAGACAAAGGCACAACTCATTGTGGCACTTATTGCATCTATGTTGAGCACACTTTGCAATCTGGCAGCTTCTTACATGATAAGACCTATAATTAATACATACATACTTCCGGTTGATGGAAGCAGCGGTAATCCACAGGGACTTTTTATGGCGGTATGTGTTATGGCAGTTGTGTATGCAGGTTCATTCGTGGGGATGTATATACAGATGAGGCTTATGCTCAGTGTGTCACAGTCGGCATTGCGCAGGATGAGGCATGATCTTTTTACACATATGAAGGATATGCCGGTGCGTTTTTTTGATACTAACAGCAATGGTGACCTTATGAGCCGTTATACTAATGATATTGATGCTGTAGGAGAGATGATGAACAATACGATAGTCCAGTTCATTGCAGGGATTATGACACTCATAGGCACTCTTTCAATGATGATATATACGAATATATGGCTTGCACTTGTTACGTTTGTGATGACACCGGTCATGATTAAGGCAGGCAGATTCCTTATTAAGAGAAGCCGCAGATATTATTCGATGCAGCAGGAATCAATAGGACGCCTTAACGGCTATATCGAGGAGACGATAACGGGGCAGAAGGTAGTAAAGGTATTCAATCATGAGAAGAAGGCTATAGAAGAATTCAGGGAATATAATAATGACCTTAAGGATAAGCAGATAAATGCACAGTTCTTCGGCGGAATTATGGGACCGGTTGTAGGTAATCTCGGTCAGGTTAATTATTCGCTTACGGCAATGCTGGGAGGAATATTCTGTGTACTTAAGGGATTTGATGTGGGAGGTGTGACAATATTTGTCACATATGCGAGACAGTTTTCAAGACCGGTCAATGAACTGTCTTCACAGATGAATACGATATTTTCAGCACTTGCAGGTGCAGAGAGAGTCTTTGGTGTTATGGATATGGATACGGAAGCGGTATCCGGGAGAACTGGGGAGATAATGCCGGTCCGCGGTGATATTGAGTTCAGGGATGTCACATTTGGGTATAATCCCGACAGGATTATTCTTAAAGATATCTCACTTAAGGCTTCTAAAGGGCAAAAGATAGCATTTGTCGGTTCTACCGGAGCGGGTAAGACAACGATTACCAATCTGCTTACAAGATTCTATGAGATTCAGAGCGGGCTTATAACGATAGACGGACATGATATAAGGACGATTGATAAGGATGAACTCAGGAAAAATATAGCTCTCGTACTCCAGGACACACATCTGTTCACAGATACGGTTATGGAGAATATCAGATACGGAAGACCTGATGCCACGGATGATGAAGTAAGGCAGGCTGCGATGACAGCCAATGCTGATTACTTTATCAACCGTCTTGAAAACGGTTATGATACGATGCTTGAAAAGGACGGTTCCAACTTAAGCCAGGGGCAGAGGCAGCTCCTCAATATAGCAAGGGCGGCACTGTCCAAGGCACCGATACTCATACTTGATGAAGCAACAAGCTCGGTAGATACAAGGACTGAAAGGCAGATTCAGGATGCAATGGACAGACTGATGGCTGAACGTACAACATTTGTTATTGCACACAGACTGTCGACAATCCGTAATTCTGATTCCATAATAGTACTTGAACATGGTAGTATAATAGAAAAAGGCACACATGAGCAGCTTCTTGCAAATCACAGCAGATATTATGAGCTGTATACAGGCAGGGCGGTTCTGGGATAAAGTGCCGTAAGTCTATAGCTATAGGTTATTGGTAATATTTTACAGGATTGGAGCTGGATTAAGATGAGTCCATATATAATAGCGCTTAGAACGGCGTATATAGCATTCCCTTTTGTCGCGCTTGCACTTACATTTCCGTACGTGCTCTATCAGTATCACAAGTACGGCAGCCTTATGGCATACAGGATTGTAGTTGTGTATACCTTCTGGTTTTACGTACTGTGTATGTGTTTTCTTGTGTCACTGCCGCTTCCGACATTTGAGGAGGTAAGCCGGATGACTGATAACATGGTGCGCCTTGTGCCATTCCAGTTTCTTACAGACATAAGACATGAGGCAGATATAGCAGTCGCGGGATGGGATCTGCAGACACTTAGTGCAGTGGTACATACACAGACATTTTTTGAGGTTGTTGCGAATATAGTAATGATGATTCCGTTCGGAATATATCTGCATTATTATTTCAGGCAGAGCTGGCCTAAGGTCATGGTGCTTGGTTTCTGCATGAGCCTTTTCTTTGAGGTATCACAGATTACGGCACTTTTTGGCATATACCCGAGACCATACAGGTACTTTGATGTGGATGACCTTATATGCAATACGGCGGGAGCGGTGGCAGGCTCATGGATTACGCCGCTGTGTACATTTTTCCTTCCGAAGAGGGAGAAGCTCGATGAGCTGTCATATGAGAGAGGCAGGAATGTAACCTTCTTAAGGAGACTTACAGGAATGATTGTGGATATGGGCGTGACGGCTGTTGCCTGCGTTGTGCTTTATTACCTTATTAAGAATTCGACGCATATAGTTGAGCCGGGCTCGGACCTCTACACCAGATGCGTATTTCTGTTCAAAATATATATCGTCTGGGTACTTGCATATTTTTGTGTTGTGCCTGCGGTAAGCGGAGGAATGACGGCCGGAAGACACATAGTCGGACTGAGGCTTGTTAATGATGACGGAAGCAGGGCTAATCCTTTGCGGATAATGATAAGGCAGATGATAGTGTACTATGTTGTAATGCCGGCACCGGGATATGCATTCCTGTCATATGTGATACTGTCATACTACCCTTCGGGCTGGCAGCGTATAGCATGTGTATGGGCGATATGTCTGTTCATGCTGATAATGCTTCTGTATATATGTGATATTTTTGTAAATACACTCGCAAGACATAACAAACTGTTTTATGACAGATTGTCAGGCACAAAGTATATTTCATTCAGGACACATGAGTAAAAATGCTGTCAAATAAGGAGAATAGTGTGCCATAATTTGATAATATATTGACAATAAGAACCGTAAAGTTAAAATGAACTTATAAAGATAATTACGGGGGAAAAGCATCTCAAGGCATTGCCCCCGGACGTTGCAGAAGCATCTGCGGAATTGGAGTGGGTATGATTTTTAACAGTGTAGGTTCGCAGCAATTCAGGCAGTATGGCAGGGTTATTACGGAATACGATCTGACAGATATTCTTGAGCGCATGGAGCAGACCCCGCTGCCTGAGGATGTGGTGTATGTGCGTAAGGACGCATATCTTGAGGAAAGCCCTCTTTACAGTGAGATGAAGAGCAGAATGTATGGGGAGAGCAATATCCAGTTCGGGTATTGCAATGGACATAACGATAAGCTTAATGCACTTGAGTATCACAGAAGCTCAGAGGTGAATATAGCAGTCACGGATATGATTCTTCTGCTTGGCAGACAGCAGGATATTACGGATGAATTTACATATGATACGTCTAAGGTTGAAGCATTCCTTGTCCCGGCAGGCACGGCGGTTGAGATATATGCAACAACACTGCACTATGCACCATGCGGAGTGGACGGTAACGGCTTTAAGTGCCTTGTTGTACTTCCGGACGGAACGAATGCAGAGCTTGGGGATAAGCATTGCAGCGGGGATGCATGCACGGAAGGTGAGGACAGGCTTCTTGCGGCAGCCAATAAGTGGTTTATAGCCCATGAGGATGCCGGAATAGACGGAGCATGGAACGGATTAAAGGGAAGCAATATATCAACAGGAGGATATCAGAGATGATTAACAACATGCCACAGTTAAAGATGGGAATTGTATCAGTAAGCAGAGACTGTTTTCCGATGACATTGTCAGCAACAAGAAGACAGAGAGTAGTTGAAGCATATAATGCAAAGTATGAGACACAGACAGGGAAGATATATGAGTGCCCTACATGTGTTGAGAATGAGACACATATGAGAACAGCGCTTGCACAGCTTAAGGAAGCCGGCTGTAATGCTCTTGTAGTATACCTCGGTAATTTCGGACCTGAGACACCAGAGACACTTCTTGCAAAGGAGTTCGGCGGCCCTGTAATGTTTGTTGCGGCGGCAGAGGAGACAGGCAGTAATCTTGTACAGGGCAGGGGAGATGCATACTGCGGTATGCTTAACGCAAGCTATAATCTTAAGCTTCGCAATATCCGCGCATATATTCCTGAATATCCGGTAGGAACTGCTGACGAATGTGCAGATATGATTGCAGAGTTTGCCCCTCTTGCGAGGGCAGTCATAGGTCTTAACAGCCTCAAGATTATATCATTCGGCCCAAGACCGCAGGATTTCATTGCATGTAATGCACCTATAAAGCAGCTTTACAATCTCGGAGTTGAGATAGAGGAGAACTCAGAGCTTGATCTGTTTGAAAGCTTCAAGAAGCATGAAGGGGATGAGAGAATCCCTGAGATAGTTAAGGAGATGGAGGCTGAACTTGGTGAGGGCAATAAGAAGCCTCAGATACTTCCTAAGCTTGCACAGTATGAGCTTACGCTTCTTGACTGGGTGGAGGCACACAGGGGCTCACGCGATTATGTGGCAATAGCAGGCAAGTGCTGGCCTGCATTCCAGACACAGTTCGGCTTTGTGCCATGTTATGTTAATTCAAGGCTTACTGCGAAGGGGATTCCGGTATCGTGTGAGGTTGATATATACGGTGCGCTCAGCGAATTCATCGGAACTGTTGTAAGCCGGGATACAGTAACACTTCTTGATATTAATAATTCGGTGCCTGAGGATCTGTATGATGAGGATATCAAGGGAAAATTCCCTTATGAGCTTAAGGATACATTTATGGGCTTCCACTGCGGCAACACGGCAGCAGGCAAGCTTTCTTTCTGTGAGATGAAATACCAGATGATTATGGCACGTTCTCTTCCTGAAGAATGTACGCAGGGAACTCTTGAGGGCGATATAGTTCCGGGCAATGTTACACTGTTCCGTCTCCAGAGTACGGCGGATGCACAGCTTCGTGCATATGTTGCACAGGGGGAGGTTCTTCCTGTGGCTACACGTTCATTCGGTGCAATCGGAATATTCGCGGTACCTCAGATGGGAAGGTTCTACAGACATGTGCTGATTGAGAAGAACTATCCTCATCATGCCGCAGTTGCATTCGGGCATTACGCAAAGACACTCTTCAACCTGTTCAGATATCTCGGAGTTGAGGATATAGGCTTTAATCAGCCGGCAGGAATGTTATATAAGACTGAGAATCCTTTCTAAATAGCATTTGAATATAACATATGGATTTCTAAATTTGACACTGACAGGAAAATGTCAGGTGTTATGAAATGGAGGCGGCTATGCGTTACATAGGTATAGATCTCGGAACATCAGCCGTAAAGCTTATATTAATGGGAGCTGACGGAACGATATATAAAACCGTGTCAAAAGAATACCCGATAAGTTTTCCAAGACCGGGATGGTCGGAGCAGAATCCGTGTGACTGGTATGAGCAGACAAAAGCAGGGATAAGAGAACTGACAGAGGGAACAGACACCACGGACATAGCAGGGATGAGCTTTGGCGGGCAGATGCACGGACTGGTTATTCTGGATAAGGATGATAATGTCATAAGACCGGCGATATTGTGGAATGACGGAAGAACTGATAAAGAATGTCAATACCTTAATAATGTGATTGGAAGGGATAAGCTCTCAGAATATACAGCCAATATTGCATTTGCGGGCTTTACGGCACCTAAGCTGCTGTGGCTTAAGACCAATGAGCCTGATAATTTTGCCAGAATAAGCAAAATAATGCTTCCTAAGGATTATCTTGCATACAGGCTTACGGGAGTGCACTGCACGGATTATTCTGATGCATCGGGAATGCTCCTTCTTGATGTTAAGAACAGATGCTGGTCAGGGCAGATGCTCTCAATATGCGGAATAAGCATTGAGCAGATGCCTGCTCTCTATGAGAGCTATGAAAAAGTTGGGACACTCAGGGAAGCGGTTGCGGAAGAATTAGGACTTGCCAGAGATACAATAGTGGCAGCAGGTGCCGGTGACAACGCAGCGGCAGCAATAGGAACAGGCACTACCGGCAGCGGAAGATGCAATATATCACTCGGAACGTCAGGAACGATATTTATATCAAGTGACAGATTCAGTGTGGATGATAATAATGCACTGCATTCATTTGCACATGCTGACGGAAATTACCATCTGATGGGATGCATGCTCTCGGCGGCTTCCTGTAACAAATGGTGGATGGATGGCATAATCGGAACTAAGGATTATTCAAAAGAGCAGGAACCGATAACAGACGATATGCTGGGCAATAACCATGTGTATTTTCTTCCATATCTTATGGGAGAGCGTTCACCGCATAATGACCCTCATGCCAGAGGAACATTTACGGGACTTACAATGGATACGACAAGAGCTGATATGACACAGGCTGTGCTTGAAGGTGTAGCGTTTGCAATGCGTGATTCCTTTGAGGTAGCCGGGAAACTTGGAATTAAGATAGACAGGACAACGATATGCGGAGGCGGTGCAAAGAGCCACCTGTGGTGCAGAATAATTGCCAATGTACTTGGAATTGACGTTGACATGCCTGCGCTTGAGGAGGGCCCGTCACAGGGGGCAGCAATGCTTGCAATGGTGGCATGTAAGGAGTACGATAGTGTTAAGGCTGCCGTTGATGCAATCGTAAAGGTATCAGGTACGATACACCCTGACAAAGAGATTGCCGCAAGGTATGACAGACGATATAATGAATTTGCAGGAATATATCCTGCGTTAAAGAATGTGTTTGCATCACTGGCATAATACGGGAATGGAGGTTAGTGTGAAAAATACAGATTGATATCTGATTTTTCACACAGCTATTTGTGCTGC
>OHGX01000065.1_pt1 | contig 97147 bp, 118 predicted proteins | sample 1567841 | NCBI WGS metagenome assembly OHGX01 (sample SAMEA3879587, study PRJEB24766) | human gut metagenome | biome: human-associated habitat; feature: feces | place: USA | collected 1985/1987 | reverse complement strand
TTTAGAGTTACACCATTTTATTATTTCATGTGTCTACTCTAAGGGGATTATATCACTTATCATAATAACCGCCCTTTCTATTTTATTTAGTTTTTTTATTTATTGTACTATTTTTAAGGTTTGTAATATCAGCCAAAACATTATAGATCGACTCTTTATAATCTTTCTTTTTTAATGTTTCGGAAGTAATACCAATATTGGCAAGAAGTTTTCTTGCTTCAACCTTGGAAATGACTTCGTGCATATATTCTTCTATGATTAAATATAATTGATAACAAGATGGTGTGTCCACATATCTCCTCCAACTATTTATTTTATCACATTTATTACACGCATAATATCCATTACCACAAATAATACATTCATGGTTGTTTTCCATAAATTAATCCTCTGGAATAACAAATCTCAGAAGCTGACCCTCGTCACTACAATAGTCCTTCAGAGAGTCAATAGTAAATGGGAAGTCGCCTGTTTTGTCAAGCGGTATCTGAGTCTCAGGAGAAAGCTGTGAAGATGCCACGACAACCCAACCATGATATTCAATATTTTTATCACAAATATCTGTAAAGATTGATTCAAGCCAAAATTCACCTGATTTTGGCATATCATTCGTACTCTTTGTAATGTCAACTGCATTTTCAGACTCATATGTATAATATACCTGAATAGTCATTCCTTCCTTGATAGCAGTATCTGTCGGAAGTGTAATTTCTTTCTTAGCCGCATCAAGTGAAAATTCCTTTTCTGAATTTACCGCTGCATATTTGTAAGAAGCAACCTGTTCCTTCCTTTCATTGAGCAGATAAATGAATGATATTCCACCCACAGGAACTTTACTCAGAGTAATCTTTGTTATGTCGCTACCCACCTTAATCTTCTCTCTTTTAGGAATGAGAATTTTGTTAGTAGAACTTGCAACGTTCTTTTCTGTACCCCACTGAGCAGCAAGAAGTGACAGCGTAAGGAACGATGTATTACCTGTAATCTGAACTGTATCAGCGTCATAGTATTTTGCAATTACAGCACCTGTTGCATCTGTCTTATCCTGTGAAGTAGCATTGGTCTGAATGTTTACATCTTTCAAATCTTCAAGAGTCCAAAACAGCACTCCGTCAGTAGGCGAAAACATCTGACCTGAAATAGCTTGTTTAAAAAGCAATTTGTCTGGATTAAACATATTATTTCCTCCTTTATTTTCTATTGTTTCCGTTACCATGTACGGAAACAATTTAATTCTTCTTTATTCTTAATGTCCTTATAATAAATAGTACCGCTATATAAACCTGTGGCAAGCTTCTGTGCTTGATTTATGATTTGATTTCTTAAAAGACAATCATAAAAAACATTAATAGGTAACGACCAAACCGTGTCCCAGTTGTATTTAAACCCTTCAATATTTGTTAATGTTGAAATATATGGCAACAAAATAGAACGAAATTCTTTTTCTTGATACTCACCCCTAGCTAATTGTCTTTCAAGCTTGTCTAATTCATATTGCAATCTCCATTTTCGGGTGTGTTCATTTCCGTCTTTAATATTATTATCAGCGATATTAAGCATTTTCCTGAAATATTCAGTAAGCAGTTCATAATCTGCTTTACCTATTTGAATATTGTTATAAACATCAAATAAAATAATATCACCGCTATTCGTGTCAATATAGCGTTTCATCTTACCAAAATCAATATTACGGATTATAAATGAAACATCAGTTAGCAAATGATTTTCGACAATATCACAAAACAAGTCAAAACTATCTACTGAGTTAAAATCAATACCCTTGCTCCAAAGATATAGCCTTCTATCATATGGAGTTGAAATTATGTCAGACACAATGACCCAAAACTGTTTTTCACCTAGTTTTGACTCGTCTGAAATCTCGTCCAAAGTTGGGTTGTGAATTTCAAACTTGCCTAACATAAATGTTTCTTTTTTATTACGATAAATCGAAAGCTCGTCCATAACTAATTACCCTCACATGGATTTATCGTAAGTTCTTCACCTTGAAATATTAAGGTACGCCTTTTATAAACAGGCGACAAATTATCAGGTACGTCTGAAATAAGTTGTATTCTGTTACCGCTCCAACCATCTGAGTTGTTAAATAACTGACCCAATAATTCAGACACATAGTCCATTCTAGTTTTGGAAATGCCAGCTTTGTTAAGTCTCATTTTATCTTGGTGACAAATTATTTGGATTATCATTTGAGGATAACCCTTAAATGCCCCCCATATTACTTTCGGAACTGAAACTTCAATGTTAAGATACAATTCTACATTAGTTTGAGTGTAAGGTATATATAAAAAAGGGTATATATTAGAATACACAATATTTTCTAGTTCTTCCTCGTCCTTTTCAAATAAATCTAATATATTATCTTGTGATAATATCATAGAAATAGCTTTATTTTTCCACTCCGATATAACAGAATTTATTGGCATTTTATACACCTCCCACTATATTAACTAATAGCTCAGACGAAACATCATCAACTGTACAAACCAATTTAAAAGAGCTACCAATTAAAGCACTATTGTTTAAACACTTTATCTTTACCTTATTTTCGTTTACTGTTATAATAACGAAATCTTTCTGTTTATCAAGTAATTTTAAAGACCAAATAACACTCTTATCTGTTTTTGCAGTAAATGTTTTTACTGTACCACCGCAACGAATTTCTGCATTACCACTGTAAGTTATTTCAACAGGTTTGGTTGCATTATTGGGCTTAAAGTAATCACATAGCATAAGGTCAATTCTATCTGTCTGCGGATTGTATTGACTCTCTGACAAGATAATGTGCATACATCTGCCATTTCCAAAAGAAAAGCTGACAGTATCAGGTCTAGTAATTCTGTAAGGTGTAGGCTCTTTATCATTATAGTCAATGAAAAAACGCTTATCGTGCGGAAAATATTTCGTTTCCTCGTCAAGCGAAATATACATCATTAACTGATCGTAACCAATGGTAATTACTTTTGTCTCATTTGTGCCTGCGTTATACTGTGAAGCATTTTGAATATTGCACGGCTTATAATGAACTATGCCATTTTCGTCTTGCCACTTAATAACGTAATTACACAAATACAAAATAGATTTTTCGTACAGCTTGTTATTTGTAGGCTCGGTCAATATTAGCCAAATCTTATTATCGTATTTAATATACTTATAGTCCGATATTGTACTAATATAGGTTAAAACCTGTCTTTGCCAAGCTTGTGTTAGCGTATCAGGTATTTCATTCTGAATTATGCCCTTTGTAGCAAATTCATTTTCAAAATCCTCACCGTTAAACACTCCACTGCACAGAATAATATCATCTTCAATAACGCTATCATCTAAAACGTCATTAAATGACATTTCACTATCAAACAATAAATCTTGTTTTTCAGAACCTTCCGTATAATACGGCTGCCGAATTAAGTACCATTCTTTACTCATTCAACCACCTCAATTATACGCAGTGTCTTTAAGTTGCTCATAAAGGTCAACTATTTTAAAGTTCACCCAATCAATCTCAACTTTAGCTTGTCTTTTGTCACCCTCTGAGTTGTTTATTGATAAATCCTTAGAAACTATGTTGCTACGTTTGACAATTTTGCTATATTGTCTTTCACAATAAAATCTCTTTATTGTATAACCCAATATATTAACAACTATCTGATTTAAAACAATATCGTTTCCGTCAATATCAGTAAATATTTTTTTCTCATTATTAAAATAAAGCTGACTAATTTGAGTTGAAAACTCGCCACAAGCCATTTTAAACCACTGAAAAACAAGGTCGTCACTTAACGCAACCCTTTCAAGAAATGTGGACTCAAAAACAGCGACCACATCTTCATAGGTAGTAGCCATTTTAACCACACCCTTTCTTAAAACTTATAGCCTGAAATATTTTCTATTTCGTTACGCTTATAAACTGCCACATTGTCAATTCCAACTTCTTTGGCAAGTGGAATAATCATTTTCTTATCGCCTTCAGTAACTACAAGTCTTGAGAGTTCAGCCATAAAATCGGCTTTATTGCTAATGCCAAGAAGTGCCTTTACACTGTTAATATCAAGAATAACAGGTTCATTATTATCATTCTCGTCAAGTGAAAAAACGTATCTTCTTATATCCTCGTCAAGAATTTTCAGATAAGCATTATTGCCAAAGCCATCAGTACCACAGAACATTCCATTACCTTCCTGTATCTGAGCCATAACCTCTCCAACATTAAGCTGTGCAAATTTCTTTGCATTTGGTGGAATAGTAATATCTCTTTGTGTTTCCACAGCCCTAAAACCCAATTCCCAATTACGAGTGTTTTCAAGAAACACTCTATCGGTAAGCTGAATTTCCCTTTTAGACTTTACTTCTGTAATATCGTTATTAATTGTGGCAGTAGTTGTATTTTTTCTTACATTTGCCAAATTTTTAATCTTCCTTTCAAATATAATAATAATGTGGCAAGAGCTTACACCCTCGCCACATCAATAATTATTATGTAATTAACCCTGCTTTGTAAGCAGACCAATTTCAAATTCTCTACCCTTTACAACGTCAGCACCAAGCTCCATATCGAAACGTGTCTTTACCGTACCTGTCTCAACATCATTGCCTGTCATAGTTGTAATACCGCCACGTCTGAAGATATTTACTGGAGAATTTGCTCCCTGTGCAATAAACCACAGATCGTTTGGATTGTAGTATGTGTCAAAACCTGACTTGTCAGCAAGTGGCTTTGTGAAGTTATAAGGGTTCTCAAGTTCAATAAGAGCTGAACCCTTATAGAAACCATTAAGACCTGTTCTGGCAATCTCATCTACCTGTGTAGCATTGAAGAATGGGATTGGTGTAGAACCAACTGTCTTATAGCCGTTCCAATCGCAGATACCAGAAATAAGTGAGAAGTCACCTGCAATACCAACCTTGCCAAGCTTTCTAACCTTATTTACCATACCATCAACCTGTGTCTGAGTTGGAGCAGAGTCATACTCGCCATAGAACTTTACATATTCAGTGTTATTCTTCAGTGCAGACTTAATGACGTCAAACACATAAGCGACACCCTTATTGTTCATGTCGGTCTGTACCTGTGCCATTTCCTCTGCTACAGTACCAGCAAAATTACCAGAAGCAAGCTCACGATAATCAATAGCCATACCAGAAGATATTGTCTGAGTTACGATTGGGTACTCTACCCACTTTCTACCTGCAAAACTTACATCAGAACCAGAAGCCTGAAGCCTAGCATCAAGACCCTCATAAGAATAAGTCTTAACTCTTGGCTGCTCATCATAGCCAATCTCACGATAGTTACCAAGGAAATTAAATACCTTTGTTGCCTCGAGAAGCCTTGGCTGTATAATATACTTTACAATAGTATTAATCTCTGCAACTGCTCTGCTATCGCCTGCAAGTGCCTGTTCACCAAGCTTTGAAATTCTTGAACGTACTGCGTCTACCTTCTGACCGTACTTTGATGTATCTTTGCCTGCAAAAAGAGCAGAACAAATCTCAACTACTTCGTTGAAAGCCTTTGCGTTCTTAACAGCAACCTCAGACTTATTCAGATTATTAAGTTCAAAAGAAGTATTAATCATTATTAAAACACCGTCCTTTATTTTACATTCGTTAATTAAGCGTGTACAACGACTCTAAGTCCGTTACCACCAAAACTTGTCTTTTCCACAACTTCAAGATACTCTGCATAACCAGAAACATCAGCACTCTTAGCCCACTTGCCATCAGTACCAACTACAAGCTTATCACCTACTGCGAGTGTATTATAAGCTGTTGTTACAACTGCTTCGTCCATATCAAAAAGATGTCCTGCAAGAGAAGCAAGAGTAAAAATGCGTGGAAACTCACCAATCTCAATTCTATAATCGTTTGGTGTGAGTGTCTCAGGCTTATCAATTCTGTTCATTACAACTGCAAGACCAGCCTGCTTTGCTGTTGTTGCGGTTGGTAGAGCAACAGCCTTTGTTTTAAGATCATATGTAACAGCCATGCCGTTCTCAAGAACAACAGGTGTCTTGAGATAGCCAAAATTCTGTGCTACCTTGAAATCACCAATATTTGCAAATTTAATCATTTAAAATTCCTCCAATCGTATTTTTTATACAAACAGATTATCAATATCGAGTTTATCGTTCTTATCATCATCGTTGTCAGTATCTACGCAACCAAATATGTCAGCGGCAAAATTGTTCTGAGAATTAATCTCAACAGCCATTGCCTTTTCCTTCTTCTTTGTCTCAGCACCAATGCAAGCGTTGATTTCTGTAACAATATCGTTTACCTCGATACCACAACCCATAGGATCTGCGTTAAACTTGTCAAGCTTATCCTTAGCCATATTCTTTTCATCGTCTGAAAAATCTCCAAGAGCTGAATTGAGTTCTGCAATCTTTGCAGACTTTTTAAGTTCATTCAATTCTGCTTTCATTGTTTCAACGAGTCCGTTAAGTTCATTAATCTTCTCGTCTTTCTGACAAGCATTGGTTTCGGCTGTTGTCTTTTCACCTGTAAGAGTTGCTATCTCTGCATCTTTTGTAGAAATAATCTCATTCATTTCAGCAATCTTAGTCTCGTAATCTGCATTTTTAGTATTGAGTTCAGTAATCTTATTCTCAACAGCAGAAATAATCTGATTAAGTGTCTTTTCGTCCACTTTCTCGTCCTCCTTTATCTTTTGATTTAGTTCTATCAGTATTGCACTATCGTCACTAGGCTCGACAGTTAAAATGCAATATCCACTATAGTCATAAACTTTTGGTACTCTACCTTTTTCGACAGGCTCTCCGTCATACACTATTTTATTTTTGCCCTTACCAACAAATTCAACAGAACCATATATTGTATCACCATCATTAATTTTGTTTTCAAGCCATTCAACAAAATGTGGATAACGTTGCTGATTAATATAACCCTCGGCAATAAGAACTTTATGTTTCTCACCATCAATCTGAATATCTTCAATAGACCAACCATCAGCAGAACCTACTTGAACAGAATTTTCAAATAATGGCATATTGCCGTCTTGACCTGTCATTCCATGGTCGTATGGAATATCTTTTTCACTATCCAAAAATGTTGCACAAATAGGCATACCAATAATACTATCTGCATTATTTCTAACATACTGCTCATTGTAACTAATACCATTTTTGTTATAGTGATTACGGTCTTGATGAATTTCGTGTAGTACCAACTTTACACGTCTGCGACCGTCCGACCTCTTTGCTTCGCTTATTTCACAATGAAACACTAACTTTCACCTCTTTTCTGACATAAAATAAACCTAGTCACTAAACGCAACTTAGGTTTTAGTTTGTTGTTGAAGGTTTTGGTTGAGCGTTTCCATTTAGATTTTCGCTCATTATGCTATTTTCGTTTGTCTTTTCAGCTACCTTAGTTCTACCACCGTTTGAGTGGTCTGCATCACTTGGGTCGCTATCTTTGCTACTCATGGTATAACTCGTCTTATGCGTTGGATATTTATTTTCCCAATCATTATCCAGTTCGTAATCCATAAGTGACAAGTATACATCGCTATCCCAACCAGTGCTTGCAATCCAAGCTGTCAAAGACCCCTTACCTCTAGCATAAAGGTCGGTCATATATTTAACCTGTTTATCTCTATTTACAAAAGTAACAGGTAAAATAGCACACTCCATATAAAGCTTTTTATCCTTAATAATATTGGCGTTAATACATTTATTCAATTCCATAATAAACATATTTATCCAATCATATACGTTTCCTGCAACCAACTCCAAATTAAGTGTTGCAACAGCATAGTTTCCTGTACTATTACCGTCAAGGACACTACTAGCGATACCCAAATCGGCAGGCACTTTTGATTTATTGGCATTTTCGTTCTTTTCATCAAAAATAGAAGTGTCAACTTTTATATCATTTAATTTTGTACCTGCGGCAAGCGAGAAAAATGACTTGCCATATTTATTTTGTCTTGTAGTAATAGCATCTTTAACTACCTTATGTTGGTTTCTCTGCTGACTTTCTGTCAAAGTGCAACGTCCGTCTTTTGCTTCAGGAAATGTTTGATAAATAATTTGATTGTTCAACTGATCTAATACATTCCGCTTTGTAGAAGTGAAATAATCTGCGTACAATACATCGTCCAACGCACAAATCATTAGTGGAACACCATAAGGATTAATAGCCTTACAGTTAATTTTTGTCACCATTGTATTATCATTATTTAAAACTTTCCATGGCTTAATATTATTGTGAGTTGAATGTTTACTATACGCTTCTCGAATTTCTCTTGGGAAAGCCTGTAGTTTTCTTCTTTTGTCGTCTTCTGCCATATCGTCAAAGTATCTTAAATCAAAAGCAACAATAGGTGAACCATTCTTTCTGCCAACTATACGACAATAGTCAACAGGCAGATTAATAATGGCACATTTAATCCCCAATTCATTAATCTCCACAATGTTTAAAGTATCAATATCATCAAGATACTTGTCAGCAAATACGGACTTTGTAATCTCAAAGTATTTAAAGTCCATTCCCTCAATCATATCGTTAAACAAATTATCTCGAATAACTTCCTTATATCTTATTGTGTCAAGAGTTTGTTGCATTAGCTGTCTTGCGTTTTCAAATTTCTTCTTGCGTTTAGTTTTTGACTTTGAATAAACCACCTTATCTAAAGTGAACATGGTTTTAAGATAGTTGATAGAAGTCATAACAGAGCCATTTTCATAGTACGCCCACCGACAAATTTTGCGAATATTTTTTATATGTATTTGCGGATTATGAGCAAATTTCTTAATATCCTCAATATTAATAGGCAAATCTTCAATACAATCTTCAAAAAAAGATGTCATTTCATAAAAAGCATTTGACTCATAGGAACGCTCTTGTGTATTTGACATGGAGTTAGTTTCTGAAACACTTTCTGTTTTATCTTGATTGTTTTCAATAGCATTCTCAGTATTCTCTGCAATATTCTCAGGCATAGCTTCACCTCACTTTCATTTGTATTTACATTAGTTGAACAAACAGCAATAATCGTATTCATCGTTATCAGACAACAAGTCCTTTTCAAGCAAGCAGGCAAAATGATTTCCATAACTTACACTCGTATAACGGTCTTTACGGTTATTGCCTTGCTCTGAGATAACGATAGCACCCGTTTGTTCTTTTTTCGTATAAGTCAATTCAATACATTCCGTTACCAACTCTTGTGTCTGTAAATATGGGTTTTCGTAAAATATCTGGGTATCTGCACTTGTAGCATTATTATACTCTGGTATCTTTTCAATCAAAGACTCTTGTGCTTCTTGCAAGGGTATTAAAAAATCAATCATCTGGTTTTCAAGAACGCTTTTGAACTCCATGGCTATTTCGCTATTTAGCCTTTCAGAAGCGTTTATAATAAACACAATAGGTCTTGCTCCCTCAATCTTAATACGATTGCTAGCACCCTCATCATTCATACAAGTCCATGGCTCATATTCAACATCTCGTTCTTCGTCATATAAAACTCTAGCTAATCTATCATATATCAAAATACCACCATTTCTAGCGTCAAGAACACAATAGTCGGCATCAAAATCGGCATAAAGCTGCTTAATCTTGATTGCTTGCATATCTCCCTCGCCACCTTGAATGGACTCCATACCACAGACTATTCGCCTATAACCACGTTTCATATTTTTCGAGTCCTCAACATTGCCAACTTGATATGTGGTAGTTTCAGGTAAAAGCCGTATACAAGAAAAGATAGAATTATCGTTTTTCTTGTTAGTAACGAACGCCATATCACAAGCAACTATACGAATTTCTCCTTGTTGTTTTGGAATAGCATAAGGATTTCTTCTATGTGCCAATACGTCAATGTTCTTGCGAGGATAAAAAGGCTTTTTGCAACGCATATTAGCAGAAAACATTGAATAACTGAAAAAAGCCGAAGTATTTTCTTTAACTCTTTCATTGAGATATTCCAATCTCCAAGTTAAACTATCTTGTTTTTTCTTTTCATTCTGCATTTGTTTCATAGTACGAATATTATGCTTGAGTGTAATGGACTCGTCAAATGCCAACAAGCAAGTATCAATATCGCCAGCCTGATAACTTTTAAGCATATTGCTCTCAGCCATATCTACAATATCCCACATCCAGTGTCCGTTATCAAGCCAACTTGAAGATATGTAAATATTAATTGGTTCTTCTTTTAATTCAGAAATATTTTCATAATAAGAATCAAGCAAATACTGTGTCTGCCTTATGGTCTGAAATGGTGATAATATACTATCGTCAATTTCCTTTTTGATTTGTCTATATTCTTCCCTTATGAGAGCAGAACTTCTGTTACCACGTCCACTTTCACCTGCCGTTACAACCGTTATCGTACTGCCATTTTTGAAATATACGATAACTTCATTTTGGTTATCTTTAATGCCCTTAATTTCTTCTCGCAATTTTGGCGACCACGCCATTAACTCGTTTCTGATTTTAGACGTGACAATCAGTTTGGCTTGTCCCTTTGTTGCGGAAGCAATAACAACTTTACTATTGGGATATAAGATACATCTACAGCAAGAATATAGTGCAATAATAAAAGACTTTGCAGCAGCTCTACAAGCAACAATAACTATAAAATTACATATTCCCATTAAATATAAAATAATGGCTTGATACCAATGTAATTTCAAGCCCAAATAATCAGTTGCAAACCTGTGCAAATTTCTTCTAAAAAATGTACACCACCTATATGTATGATCCACATTTGTCGGATTGCTTAGAAAATGAGTTGAAGGAAACTTAGTGTGCAACACAGCTTGCTTGTCATCAGCATACTTATTTCTCCTAGCCATTTTCACCATCGTCCTTCACGCAATAAGTTTTATCACGTTCATTAGTTCCCAAAACTAAATTTTTAATAGGTCTTAAAATAAACCTCTTGATATAATCACCAAGTCCATCAAAATCTTTGTAAAGTTCTTTATCCCTATAATATTCTTCAGGAGTATATTGACTAATAGTTGCCAATGTGACACCTAAAGTTTCTTCCGCACTGTTATCTATCTCTTGTACTGTTTTTAAGCCTGCCTGTTTAAAAGTGTCACGATACAATTTTGTAAACTTTTCATAATCATCATACCGTTTTTCCTTAATAGCTTTTTTCTGTAACAATTTTGTTGTACACAGGTCTTTTATAAAAATCTCTTGGTTATTATCGGCATTTGGATTTTGTGACTTTAACATTTTATAATGTTCTTCCAAAATCGGATAATCCTCAGAGCCAAATACACCAAGCCCCCAACGTTCAACTGCAACCTTTGTTGGAGAAGATTTACCCTCTGACTTTAATTGCTCCAAATCTTCCTCGTTATTAATAGCAATGCCATTGACCTCAGACAAATATGTATCATATGTTTTACCTGCATATTGTTGTAAATTACAATGTCTGATATAATTTCTGATACGGCTTTGGTTTAGATCTTTTTTCTTGCAACTATTAAGTAAGCTTTCCTGAATGTAGATATCGTAATGTAAACATATGCGCTTAATAGCTTCATTTGGATCACCCAATAATAACGTATATTGTTCTACAAGGTTATCTAAACAATGATTACAAGTTGGTAAGAAATTATTATTGCCATTGTACAAAGGTGATTGGCTATATGCAAAATTGTTCTTTTGTGTGGCATATCTTTTGCCGCAGGTCACACATTGATAAGGCTTTTTTATTAACATTTCTTGTTCTTCATCACAAGAAATGGTTTTTATTACTTTTGGTTGCTCAATATATTTAGTGGTTTTAATACCAGATTTATTTTGTGTTGATATACTACCTTTTTTCCTTGGCATAACCAAAACCACCTCCTTTTTATTTGTTTAATTTTCAAGCCAATATAAAAGCACCCCAATTTTCAATCAGAGTGTTTGATTGCTCAAAAATCAAATTTATCCTTATTCTGACTAATTTTCTTTTTGTCAACCCTAATATAAAATTTTCTCGTTACGTCAGTTCCACTATGGTTAAGCAATGCTGAAACATCTTCTAGTGACATACCTGCATTTTTATATAGGGTAGCTCCAGAATGACGAAAATCATGAGCGTGTAACGTTGGAACATTAATCATTTCACCAATAATATGACACCAAGAATTTAATGTACCATTAGTTACCTTATCAAACTTTCCGTCTGTATAAGAAACAAAAACATAGCCATTGTCAATAATATTATTTATCTTGCGGTACTCAAGTAAACCTAACAGCAGTTCTTTAACTTCTTCCGAAAAATAAAGAGTTACAACGTAGCCTTCTTTTTCAACTACATCATTGACAACCCTATTGTCAAAATCAATTTGTTCCCACTTAGTATTCGCAACCGCATTAACCCTAGCCATTGTAGACAATGAAAATAGAGAATAACACTGATATTGTAAAGCCCTATGTTTCTTATGATGTGTGTCAGCGTTTTCTACTAAGTTTTGCAAGGCAATTCTTAATTCCTGCACCTGTTCAACAGTTAAAAACGTCTGAGTAATAACATCTGTATCTTTCTTAGGTCTATCCATAAATTCCATTGGGTTTTCTGTAATTAACTTCTTCTTACGCAGAAATTTATAAAAAGCTGAAATTGAAGCCATACGCCTTTTCATACGTCTTGAATTATTACCCTCAGTTTTACAAAAATATAAAAATTCAGTTATATCATCTTCCGTTAAGTCAATAATACTTTGATTGCCCTGATTTTTATATATGTATATCCACCAAGACTCTAAATCATTTTGATAGCCTGCGATAGTCTTTTCGGAGAGTTCTCTAAGTGACATATCAATTTTATATTTGTTCCATAGTTTCATTGTTTCAGAATTGATTTTTGAAAGTATTTCATCATCATGTACTTGAATACGTTTGCTTTTCTTAGCCATTTAACCTCTCCTTTCTTCTCATCTCAAGCTTTCTTTAGAGTGCTGCTTTTAGCACTTATTCTTCAAATGGGATTTCTTTAGAGTGCTGCCCTCACACTTAATCTTCTTTATTTCGCCCATAAGGGCTTGAATTTTGTTTTTGGAGTAATACAAAATTCTCAAAACCATAACTCCATAGCTCGCTGTTTTTCTGTCTTTAATCGTCTTTTGGAAACAACAAACCTCACCGACCACCTTTTTACAAGTTAGCCCTCTTGTACATTTATACGGCATTAAAATACCCCTCACTGGGACACATTGTTAAGAGGTGCGTGAGGTTGAATTACTTTGTAATTAAAACTAAGGATAGTCAACAAAACTTTGTCAACTATCCGTGCAAAAATCTCGTCAGATTTTTCATTTAAAAGACTCAACGTGGTACGCATTTTTAAGAGGCGTGTTGAGTTCTGTTTTGGCTGTCAGAGTGAGACTCGAACTCACAACCTCCGCATTAACAGTGCATTGCTCTACCGATTGAGCTATCCGACAATATGCAGGATAACGCTTGCTATCCTGCAAAATATAATAAAAGGAGTTGTATTTAACTACAAATTATTCGTTAATTGTAAAACCAAAATAAAGCTTTGGAACATAATCTTCTTCAATAAAATCCTTGCCGACAAAATCTCGCTGAACGAAAACAATACTCTCATCACCAACAATTATTGGCTTATCGTCACGTCTTGCTCTTTCACAAAACAACTCGTTTTCAAAAGTTGAAACAACAAATTCGCCACCATATCCGTTCCACTCAGGCGGATCAAGAGAAATGGAATTAATTTTAGTTTTATTGTCAAATGATAAAAATTTCTTGATAGTCTTACAAGCCAACTTGTAATCACATAAAACACTAAAGCCCTCATTTTCCAGATATACATCTATAATATCCTGCATGAAAGTATCAAAATCGTTATAACTCTTTTTAATCATCATAGTATTCACCTACTTTACTTTTATATCATAGTTGGCAATCTTGCCAAATTCATTATCAAATATAAACAGGCTTGCACCCGTGTCAGAAGTCTTGCCTAAAGACATAGCATAGTCATCAGTGCCTACCATGGAACGTATTGTAAGCACCTCTGAATGTTTTGCATTTTCCTTTGAGGTTTGGTGATGCACATGACCTGCCAAAACGTAATCAATGTTTGTATTGTACGCTCTTGAAAAAGAACTTGTGCAGTTCTGTAAATCCTTTACCTCACCATGACAACCAAGCACGTTATAACCCTCAACATCGCTGAAACAAAAGCCTGTTTCATTCTCAATTATGTTTACATTTCGATTATATTTAAGTCTTTCCCTTATGAAAGCAATAATCACCTTTGCCATGTTTTCATCAGGAAAACTATTCTTAGGCTGTCCGAGAAGTCTAAGTTGTGAATGATTACTGTCCTTAACCATTTGGAAATTCACTTTTGTATATTGAGAAAGATCATTGAGCCAATTAGCAAGAAATTCAGCATACTTTATTGCCGAATCTATGACACCATATCTAAGGTGCATAAGCTGAGAATTTAATCTGAGAAGTCCTGATATACTGTCGCCAAGTTCCCAAACATTAATTTCTGCCAAGTCCTCTTTAGCAATGATGTCAACAACTTTTTCGAGCATACTCCACATTCTGCGTTCAAATATCTCTGGAGAATATTCGTTTATTACATTGCCAAATAGATCTTTTATGCAAAACTCTATGCCAAAGTGACAATCAGTAAATGCCAATATCGCAGATTTGCTATTATTTACTCCCGACAAATAATCAGGAACTATAATAGGGTCTATATCAGAAATTGCATTGACTATTTTTTCAGTTATCAATTCATCTCGTGCATTTTCTCTAAGCCACCTATTATTCTCCAACTTCTCTGTTTGAAGTTTATATCGCTCTTTCTTTAATTCACGAATTTGGTCTTGAATTTCATTAAGGGTGTTTTCTGTATCTGCAAAAGTTTTCTGATTTGCATTGAACATTTTCTCAAAGCATTGGAATTTCTTACGATAAGTTGACTCGCCAAAATCAGCGTTAAGTAATTCGTTTAAAATATCCCTGACATCATTCCAAGTGCCTATCTTTTCCTTATCTTTGCACACTCTAAATATAAGCTCGTCATCAGACTCGCCTTCAAATCTTTTGTATGTAGAAATTTTAAATTCCTCCCACTATGCAATTTCATCTGTCTGGTTTACAGACAGTTTTACTTCCTGACCGTTGAAATCTGACATAAGTTCCGCAAGGGCAATTTCACCCTCAATATCTTCAACGCTAAATGTTATTTTTCCATTCTCTATGTTTACAATGCCCTGTACCGACAGAACGTTCTTTTTTGTTATTTTAGCCATTTATTCTAATCCTCCAATTCGTCAGCCCAAGTTGACACCCAACCTCTATGGTTAGTATGTAACTCGCAAATCTGACAATGTTCTTTTCCTGAAAAATGATTTAGATATTTCTCAAATCCACTTGCCTTATGATTAGGTAAATCAATTTGTCCTGTATGTCCTATGCAAATTGTCTTGCAGTTTTCACCTATTCTTGTTAAAGTCTTTTTAAGATTGTCAAAAGTTGCGTTCTGAGACTCGTCAATTATAATAACTGCGTCCTTGAAGTTTACACCTCTGAGGTAAACGTCCGTAAGAGGTTTGATATAGCCTTCTTCATACTTCTCAGAAACAAGACTATTTGTACATACAGCCGTAAATGGATTTATACCAAGTGTCTGTAGTGCATTATAGAGTGGTTCATAGTAAACCTCACTCTTTGAAGTTACATCACCGGGTAGAAAGCCCAACCTGCCTTCTGCACAAGGCGAAACAATATAAATAATCTTTGAGAACATTTGGTACTGCACAAGTAAATTTGCTATACCAATGGCAATAGTAGTTTTGCCACTTCCACTTTTGGAATTACAGAAAATAATATCATTGTCCTTGTTCCAAATTGCATTAGCAAATTCTTCTTGTTCTTTATCTAATTGTAGACTATAAAACAGATCACCGTCAATTTTCTCAGGTGGGTTATCATACGAGGTTATTGTATTATTATTTTTCTTGCCCATGATAACACCGCCTAATTAATTTCATCAAACGATGTGACAATCTTATCGACCACTTTGTACTTCACAAGTTCATCACGAGATAAATACCAATCTTTATTTCTATTTTTATTAAAAGTCTTTTCATCAATGTCCGTCCTTGCGAGGATATATGACTTCATGCCCTCAAGCTGTTTCTTATAATTTTTCTGAGCTTCCTCAATTTCAGCAGCACTACCCTGAAAAGCAGCAGAGCCTTGATGAACGAGCATTTGGCAATGTTCAAACGCATATCTACGCTTGCCAGCAAGAAAAATAAGAAAGCCTGCACTCATAGCAACACCCATTCCAACTGTAACGATAGGAATATGACTACTCTGTATCAGGTCACAAAAATAATTTGCCTGTTCTATGTCTCCGCCATAACTATGAATGAAAATAAATATTGGCTTTGGTTTTTCAACTTCTCTTTCTTCCATGTTCATCTGAATAATAACCTTGCTTAATTCAATAAGATTATAAAACTCGTCTACCTCGTAATCAATGAAAAATGTTCTGTTTTCTCTTGATTTCCAATAGTTGTACTCTTCAGGCGTAGGGTACTTTCTCTTATCCAAACTATCCACAATGAAAATTGGAAGTTCTTCTGTTATTGTCATAAAAAATAAATTCCTTTTCTACATAAGTTAGTGGGATATACCCACCCTTACAGACGTACTGTAAGATATTTTTTTAATCAGCTCTGTACTTGGCAAGCAGATTAACAACCGCAGATGTTTCCTCTGCGTATCTCTTACCACGATTAGAGCCATTGTTTTTCAGACGGCACGTTTTGAAAATCTTAACGTTCTTAATGTTCTGACGAAGATAATCCGCCTCGTCCTTTGTGACGAAAATCATGTGTAAAATAACCACCTTTTCAATTTTAATTTTGTACACAATGCCTATTGAATATTGACTTTGTGCGTGTTATAATATATTATGGATGAGTATGTTTATTTGCTTAAAAAGAAAAAATTACTCTTTAGATTTGTAAATTAGCAAAATACTCTTTCCATATGGGTAGCGATTTTTAAGCATTTTAGACAAAAAAATACCTCGCAAACAACGTATTTGCGAGGTATTTGTCCATTTTCTATTTAAAACGAACTGGTCTTTTCTCGATAGTTTTTATTTATCCTGCTTCTTTCTTTTTTGTGGCATTCTTCACACCTAATTTTTCGACTTTGACTATCTACCGCAAACTCCTTACCACAATCACAGCAGATCAAAGTTTTTGTTTTAATTTTTTGATAACCCTTGCACTTATTGCAATATTTTTCATTGGAACTATGTTTATAAAATCTTTTATGACATTTTTCGCATTGTATAAAATTACTACTAATATTTCTTTTTATGTTATTGTACACCTCGTCACCAAATAAGAGCCAAAATGTTTTCTTTAAAGCGGTACGCCTATTGTGGAACAAATCAATGATAATATTATCAATAATTACGTTTTTGGAATATGGTAAACTGAATAATTTGCTTTTTGCATCATCAAACACCGCAAGATAATTATTCATTTTGCTATCATCTGTATGTTTAAAATTTAACGTACTTGATATTTCTTTATATTTGTCTGCAATGTTTTGATTAAATTCTATATCTGGATTATTCATCAAAACCTTATAATCAAATTTGCCGATATTTGAGTTTGTAAAATTAAAGTTGATTTTTCTTTTGGGACAAAGCATTTTAACTCTATCAACAGTGCATAAAGACAATGGTTTTACCTGTTCTTTCTTTTTACCCTTGGCATACATAAAAAAATAAGGTATTTTATTTTTAGTGTATTGCTTGATAATTTTGTCAACCTTTTCAGGTCTTTGTGGTTTGTACAACGTTTTAGCATAGTCTATAGTATAATTTACTTCTGCCACTAACCATTTAACAGCTTGCATTTTTTCATTATTCATTTTGCCACTATTCCATATTTTTGTAATATTGTTACTCGGTGTACCAATATTGCCTCCATTATATGCTAGTAACAAGCCTTTAAATAAAGAACTCACTGATATTTCTTCTGCCGCTGCCTTACGCATATTGTAAAATAAAGGAACAATACCATTCATATTTCTTTCTGCTATGCTAACCAACGTTGAATTATTTGTCACAAGCAATTTATCTCCATCAAAATCGCATTGTACTATTCTTGAAATAAGGTCATGAGAACTTATGTAAATAGCATTGGTATCAAACCAATCAAATTGTGTTTTATTTATTCTTATTGGGTGTTCTATATACAAGTGGGGACTTCTAAGACAATCTAATTTTTCATTGTCATTGTACAACTTACAACATACTTCACCATTCTGTAAAAGACCCATTGGATTTTTTATCCCCAAAAACAGCCATTCACAAAACGCATACAAATCTGGTATGACAAAGCTATATTTACCACCCATATCAAAACGTGCAGACCATAATTCTTTCTCTTTTTTCTTTTTTATATCTTTTAACATACTCCTGCAATATAAGTCAGAAAGCAATTCAGGATAAATTTCAAGGCACTTTTGAAAACCAGTTTTATAACAATTAGATTTATCAGCTCCAAAAACTTTGAGCATTGTTGGTACATCAGAGGCAATTTTATCTATTTCTTCTATGTTACTTTTTGCCAATTCTTTTATTTCGCTATCCGTCATATCAGCTAGAGTTTGTATCATCTGATAATTTATAACCGAGTCTGATATTACGCTTTCTTCACGATTACATATACCTGCGGTACAGCCATATTTTTTAAAATTGTTTTTATACTCTTCCCAACTGTCAAAATATTTCCACATTTTTAACTGGCTCTTAGTGAAAATTATCTGAATATTTTCATCAATTATATTGTGAGTTGTGCCATAAATATCTTTTACGATTCCTGTTGCATTGTTATCCTTAATGAATTTTACGAAATCAAATTTAGCCAATAAACCCTTTATCCACGGTAGTCTAACCATAAAATTTCTATCAGTTAGATATGGTAAAATCATTCCACAGCCATCAGTTTGTGTAAAATCTAAATCTTTCGTTACTCTTGTAATCTCGTAGGTTTTATCGTCTATAAAATCAACCGTATCATGAATTACATTTTCAAAATCATCAACAACAATACAACGATCAATGTTAAAATCTTCCCATAGGTCTGTTGCAGAATTGCATAAAGCCAAATATGCTAAATATTTGTTAATATTCATACCGCCCAATTTGTTGATTTTCTCCACGGTTAAGCCAGCGGTCAAGGCATTCCAATATTTAAGCAACAAATCTTCTCTAACCGCAACAAGTTTTTTTGTTCTTATCTGCCCTGCTGAAGCCGAGAAAAATTTATATTTATAGCCATTCATATAAAAACCATTTTTAACAATGCTCTCAGCTACATCGTAAAAATAGACCTTAATTATAAGTATCTCGGTATTAAATTCTCTTTCCTTTAAGCCAAAATATCTTGTCAAAGAACTATCAAAAATAGAAACCCTCTTTCTAATAGACGGCTCTCCGTTTTTGTCAACGATCTTATCCATTCTCACGTTTCGAGTTAGTCCTATGTTCTTATGTAATTCTTCTTTCAATTCAGACTTTAGCCTTATAACGAGTTTATTTAATTGCTGATAGAGCTTTTGTCTCTTTGGCGAAAGATTGTTTTTATTATCAACGTACCTCTGTTTAAATCTGTTCTTAACACGCCTAGCCTTTAGTAAATACTTTTCAATCTCATTTTCTTTATCAGTGTAAAAACAAGCTGTGTCAAGTCCATACACATAATATAGTTTATTTAATGCCATTTATATCTCCTATCTTTATATCTATCATAATCTACGTTCTACCGTCAGGAACATACATTAATTGTGTTAAATTTTAAAGAGTAATACTTCACAAGTAAAATTATACTCAAAACAATATAGCTGTAAAATTAACATAATTAATGTACAATTTTAACTAATCTTTATTTCTCGCAGCTAAAAGCTTTTGTTTATGTTCTTCTGATATGACCCTTTTAGTCGGGTGAGCGTTTCTAATACTAATGGCTTTAGCAGGAGCAATAAATGTAGCTCCAATAAACGTACCGTCAGTGTGTCTTGTTTCATCAATCTGTTTCCAACCTTGCTTTTTGCATTTGTTGGCATACTTCTCAATACAAGTATACAAATTAGCGACCCACTCGCCATTCTCGCATGAAATGTTAATTGTAACCTCACGTTCCTCTGCGGTTACTTTACTTGTTACCGTATATGTTCTCATAAATTTAACTCCTTCTCAATTCCTTTATAATTTCGTTGCTAGCTAACACAAATTTAGTAAACTGTTTTCTATCAGATAATATTACATCTTTCTTAGTCTTAGCCTTCTTCCTAGTCATTTGATTATGCCAACCTCTTGCACTATTTATTTTCTTGTAAATTATAGACAGTGTGTGTGCGTAGTGTGCCGATCTATCTTTCATAATCTCTGCCAATGTGTGAACAATAAAATCAAAGCTGTCCTCTGAAGTAAACTGTGTAGCATTATAAATACAACCATCGTCAGATGTAAACCTATCCCCATTACCTACACAAATCATAAGCTGATTACAAGCCTGAGTAAACCAAGCCTGATATACATGATTATCCGCAATAGCATTTATAATACTAGGTTGTGTTGTAGTGCAATCACAGTTATACTTGTCTGTAAATTCACTAAGAGCCGTAGCAGTACAGAAACCAAACATTGAAGTCATCTGAGTATAAACTCTATGCAACATATCTACAAACTCAATAACCTCACCTGTAGATTGCAAAGCATTATCCTGCAACTTCGCTATAAGCGGAGTACCAATTTGTTTCTTCCATATGTTCAAAGCTTTTTCATTTGGTATTTTCTTAGCCGATAATGCAAGTAACATATTCTGAAGCTGAGTAACCGTAGCTTGCAATAGTTTTAGTTCATTGTCTTTTTCCGAGCCTGCCGCAATATAACTGCCTGTTTTATGTATAGTTGGAAGTACCTCGTCAAATATCCAACTCTCAAAGCGTTCTGCGGAAGGGAGTTTACTATGTGCTATAAGACGATAAACGTCACCCTCTGAAATGAATTTTGTTTTCTGTACACCTCCAGCCGAAGGGGTCGGTAAAACGCAGACCCCCTTACAATGAGATGTTATTGCGTCCGCTGGTCTTGAATACCCCAACGCCTTTGCCACATCAGAACCGCAAAAGTAAATCTTGTTATCAATATCTACCGTTCTTACCTTGCCAAAATCTTTGCTCTCAAATACTGTTACCATAGTTTTGTTATTTTCTGTCATTTTAATCTACCTTTCCGCTTTAGTTGTTGTCATATAATTTATCGTGTATCATTTTCTTTTGCCAAAGCTCTAGCTCCTGAACACTGTTAAATCTAGGAATATTGTCCTTGTTTATATGTATGTGAAAATCTCTCAGCACTCTAAGGCACAATCTAACTTGCTGTTCTGTAGGCGGTTGCTTACGAATTGTCTCATTATTGCTTATTCTTTTGGCTTCTGCGAGTACACCATTGGCATACTCACTCTCTGTAAGTTTTGTTAGTCTAGGCATTGTTCATTACCTCCATTCCTGATTTTATTTGTATGTATCGGTCAACGATTTCCTCGAAAATATCTCTAAGAGCTGTATCGCTATCAATAACATCTATCATTGCTACGTTTTTATAGTCTGTTTGTGATAACAAATAATTTTCTTTGTAGGAGTCAAGGTCAATATCATAGTCTGACCTCATCATGCTGTAAATATCGCCATAAATAGATTTTCTATCATCATCATTTGTATAACCTAAGATCTTTGCAAGCGAAACAATTTTCTGAGACATCTTGTTTTCCAAGAAGAATAATGCACAGGTGGAACAATAAGCATTATTTTCTGCCACATACGAGAAAGTTTGTCTTGCATTGTGGTGTTCTGTGCAGAAATGATTTGCAACTGACGTGTAAGCTGCTCATTAACTTTATTAAGCTGACCTACTTCATTGACAGCATTAACAATCATAGAATATTCTTCTCTTGATAATGTTACGGTATTTAAACTATTGGAGATAAGCCTATCCATAATCTCCCAACACCAATCCATGAACTTATCTGCTAATGGTTGCCTAGACCAACGGCAAATCTCCATAATGCCTTTGCGGTTATAAAACATTCTGTCCTGAATTGCACCATTAGAGTCGATAGCCCCAGAACGCACCCCTCGACTAAAGTCACTTTTAATTAAACAACTATAATTATCAAGTCTATCTCTATGTTTCATGTGAATCTTTTTAATTGCTTCACTTGGATTTTTATAACCCAATGCCCTACCAATCTGTTCTCTTGTGACAAGATACTCATTATTAATGTTACCCCAAAAGTCACAAGTTGCGATTTCATTAAATACGTCTGTTTCTACAAGTTTCAAATTGTTCATTTTGTTGTCTCCTTTATTTTATCTTACATATAATCTTCTGCGTATGTATCGTCAGTTTCTGCAAGCATAGTCCAATACTCACTGCGAAACCTCAAATATTCTTCATTATCGTCTAAAGGCTTGTCTTGAGCCTCGTATGTATAATCTTCAGGGAATAGTTCCTGTAAAGAAGTTGTTTTGCGATTTCTACCCATTATTATCACCGTCCTCTGTATTAAGATGAGACTCATTAAAATCAGTCTTAGAATTAGTTTTTGAAAAAATTGTCTTATATTTCTTAGTCGCAATAATATCGTTTTTATCAGCTAAACTGTTACTGATTAAATACTCATTAATAATATCTTCTATCATATTGCGATATTGCGGAACACACTGATATGGGTCAAGAGGATAACATTTATCCAAACAATTTTCATACAAATAGTCTTGTTCTATCTGGTATGTATCAAGTCCGTATCTGTTAGCAAGCTCTTTAAGAATTTCTCTATACAATGCACCCCTAGTAATACCAAGACTATCTTCTATTAATTTGTATTTAGGGTGCATACGACTAAACCATGGACTATATGTTTTCTTGGGTAATTTGTTTTTCTCTAATTCTTCTTTGAGATTTATTACCTCTGCTTTTAATTCTTCAAAAGCCTGCGTATTATATGTGCCAGTTTTACGAAGTGAAGGAAGAACCTCAGAAGTTACCCAGTGTTTGAAATTCTTTGCGGTTGACAATTTACTTCCAAATACAAGAGAATATAGACCGCTTTCATTTATAATTGTCATTCCATAGTGGCTAATATTTTTAAGGTCACCATTTTGGTACGCTTTAAGTTCATCATAGTTTAAGAACCTTTTATCTTCAATATCTACATGGTCTTTTATAGCGTTAGCTAAAGCTTTACTTTTAACTTTTCCATTTCCATAACCCAATATCATTGCCACGTCCTTGCCTACAAACCAAACTTCTCCGTCAATCTCAACCGTTCTAAGTTCTCCAAAGTCCTCGTTTTCAAATACTATAATCTTACTATCTATCACGTTTATCAATCCTTTCTAATTTTCTTGTTCTTATGTGTCATTGGTAGAAATTCATCTACCTTATAGGTGTACTTTAGTCTGTCAACAGCTTCTCGGATATGTTGTTGTACGTTCAGATCTGAACTAAGCACATAAATGTTAGGAGCATTATAGACCTTGCCATTCTTTTTATAAGAGCCTGTAATATGCTTGACTATTAGCCCATTATCACATAATGCCTTTAAATAGTTGTCTAACTGTCTGACCGACATATGTAATTCTTCTGCCATTACCGTTTCTTTCTTGTAACAACCACAAACACTCTCTGTTATAATTTCTGTATTCTGAAAGTTCCATGACTTTATGTATAAGTAAATACGAAGAAGTATTGACTTAGACAGCCTATTTGAAATAGACATTAGTTTGTCCCATTCTGTGTCATACAATATTACAAAGTTGTCTGGAGGGTCAAATACCGCTTTGTTGACCTTAAATCTTAAATGAGCGTTTGCATTAACATTATTTAATGATTTATAGTCACATTGGTTATCCCAAGTTAAATCTGACCTGACAATAAAGATATTGAAAAGTGCTTTTATCCTATGAGTGTTTTCTCTGTTACCCTTACTATAAAGGGAACAATGACACAATTCCAAAATTTCATTTATAGATGTACTTATTGTCCCTGTTCTAGCATTACGCAAATAACTAAGACAACGATACAATAAAAGTTCAAAACTGTCAGCCGAGTCAGCGTATATATATTTCTTGGGAATTTTTACAAAATAATTGTCAGCTATAATTTGTCACCACCTTTCATTGTTATTACCCATTTATTGTTAATACTCCATTTTTGCAATCTGTATACCAAAAGTGTAGGTCAAAATGCAAAAAAGTGTGCAATCTGTATACCAAAAGTGTAGGTCAAAGTGTAGAGTAGAATAATATTAGATAACTGAGTAATAAGAGAATCCTTACTGTGGCGTAAACGCCCCAGAAAAATTTATTGTTTACTACAATTAACTGACATTAAATATCACTTCCTATAACTTACAATTTTATAAACAATATTTACTTCTTGAATTTGATTTTAAAATATGATATCATTTCAAGTGTACTCGTTTAATGGTGAAAGGGTATACTAATAGAGCTGAGAGATAAATTGAAGTGAAATCATATTTTAAAAATTGCAATTTGAAATTGCAAGCAAATCAAGTAAGCAACTCTCAAACGTACTCGTTTAATAGTACATTTACAATTATAATGTACAATTAAATGGTTGTCAATATACTTATGCAAATTTATATGTAAACTTTTAGTGTATTGGTTATATTTATAATTATAATTTTGATTGTAATTATAAATTGTAAGTTTATGTGAGATTGTACAATTAATAGGAATTATGATACTGTGTTATTATGACAATGAAGTTTTGTAATGATGAGATATTGATTTGTTGTGCTGCGCACAGCTAGTCAGTTATATTCTCGCTACGCTCGTATATAACTTCCCTGCTTGATTATCGTTCCCTACGGTCACGCTAATCTTCACAGATATTTTTTCAGTTAAACATTAATGTTTATATGGATCGTCTGGCAACTGCTTAAACAATTTGTTTTCGTCTAAGCATTTTATTTCGGAGTGTTCGGTAAAATTACGATAGCTTATTCGTTGTTTTTGCTTGTAAATCAAGGTGTAAAAACGTTTTTTTCGTTTTTACGATAGGTTATTTTATGAGTTTTATAAATGATATTTTGATGGCTTTTTATTGTTTTGAGATGTTTCGGTGATAGTGTATTGTTTCTGAAGTGAAGTTTAATGAGTTGACAGTGAATTAAATTTGAATTTTAAACGAGTGATTGTTTAAGTGTAAAACTTGATTTATAGCCATTTTAGGATAAAAAAATAAGACCTATTATGGTCTTTCAGGGAGTGTGTTTTTAGGGAGTGATAGGTTATTTTTTGTGGTGCGGAAATAATGTTTGTAAGTTAATTTTGGAGTGTTTTGGTGTATTTGAGTATATTTTGGGGCTTGGAAAAGTTGAAAAAATAGCGTAGATACGAAGTTTACTCGAACGTGTTACCGAATGAAAATTTGGTTTTTTGGTGGGTAGTGGGAGAGTGTGCAGGAATTTTAAAAAATGCTATTTTGATTTTAGATTTGGTTTTGGGGCGTGTGGATAGAGTGGAACTACTAAGGGGATAATCTCGTTTCCATATGTTCCCATAAATGTAAAGTCACCCTCTCCAAGGCTATTTAATTAAGTATATTAACATATCCATAAAACCGTTTATTTGCGTGGTTTATATGCCTTTTTGCCAAAAACACATATATAAATAATTGTATCACAATTCATAGAATGTTAATATAATTTCTACCGACTTCATACAAGCTCAATTGACTTTATAATATTTGATTTTTATCAATTATTGATTAAGTCAATAAATGACTTTTAGTATATTTGTTTATTATTAATATTTGATTTTTGTTAAGTATATTTTTCGGTGGGTGCTATTCGATATACCGAACGCCCTTAATCATCATCTTTAAAATTTGAACATTTTATATTAATATTTTAACCTATCAATTCCCTATTAATTCCCTATTTCACTCCATATTCACCGTCAAAGTGGTAAACACATACCAAAATAAGTCTAAAATTTAACACTCAATCCCTATTTTAAACTAGCAAATTACACAAAATCAACTAATAAAATTATGCAAATTGACTAGCAACCATTAGTAAAGGACCTTTGCAAAGATCCTTATAAGTCCAAAAAATCGTACAGTTATTTCACGCTATTCAACGTTTACAACAGTACAAATATTTGTACACATATATACGTACATATTGCAAGTTCACGATATATAACGCTTGCTAGTAGCCTTATAGCTCAAAATATAAGCATACTGTATATTGTACATTGCAAGCAATAAATACTGTATTAGCCACTATATATTGTGGTTTAGTTAGTCATCAAAATTAACATCATGATTTATACAGTATTTACAAGCACTTACAAAAAATTGCTTTTTTCTCATGTTGTATTTTTTTAGTACATTTTCAAGTAACTGCATTTCTTCCGGGTTTAAATCCATATTTAATTGTTTAATTTGTTTACTATTTTTATATTTTTTGGTACGTTCTGTTTGCGTTGATTTTTTATGCAAATTATCCATAAATACACCTCTATTTGTTATATTATTTGTAACAACGTACAAATATTTTATTGTTGTAATAATTCAACTTAAACACTATATATAGTGTTTTTTGCTACAATATTCTTTGTTGTATACAATATGTTGTGTATGCAAATTGTATAATTGTAGCCTAGGTTATTTGTGCATTTTGCCTATTGTAACCTAGGTTATTATATGTTATAATATAGATACAGTAAAGGAAAGGAATAAACCAAAAAGCAAAAACCCTTTACCAGATACAAGTAAGTTTACCGCTAAAACTAAAAAGCGGAAAATCTAAAATGAAAAGAGTTGACAACTGCATAACAAAAAAATCCGATTGACCCTTGCAAGGTCAAGTGATAATCGGTCATAGTGCAACTTGAAAATCAAATATTCACCGCACGAACCGCATAAAAAGCGTGAACAAAGTCAAAATGTAGGCGGTGAAAATCTTAAAGGCAATAGGCTCAAAATGCTTTTAACCCAATTTTTCGATTTTTTGGGATATAAAAAAAGGGATCTTACTAATAGTTTACCTAAACTTTTAGCGGTTATTTTAACCGCTAACACGATTGGATCCAGTGCAACGATCTGAATTTAATCAACCATATTTTAAAGATAACACAAAAAAATCAAAAAGTCAAGTAGAACAAAAAGAAAAGAAACAACAGACAAAACAAAAAAACAAACGTAAATCGAAAAAAACGGAGGTATTTTTATGCACACAACATCAAAAAAAATCACAAACACGGATGCAAAAAACATAATCAGCGGTCAAGATGTTATTCTTGTTGATGATAGCGGCATTGATGCCTATACTGATAGCACTAATTATTATAACGCTGGTGTTTACGGTTGGAACTATTCAATAGGCTACAATACACGCCTTGACAAATACGTTATTTGCGGTTATAGAATCCCGCAAAGCGTTTTAAACGCTGCCAAAAGTGTTATAAAAATGGCACAAAAAGAAGCGTATTTGCACGTTTAAGGGGGTGATTTCATGACTATATCAACACGTAAAAAACTTGAAGCGGCCCTGAATCACCTAAAAAAATGTAATGGTGATTGCATGAATTGCAAATACTGTGATACACATTGCAGCAGTAATAATAACAACTTGTATTTTGCTCCTTTTTGTTCTTATGGTATTCTAGGCGACTATTTTAATCCCGTATCAAATAGCTTTACAGAAATGAGATCCAAAACGATTGAAGCGATCGAGTATGAGCTAAATTAATTTCAAGGGGCGTTTATACGCCCTATATATCCCCTAAAGGCGCATGAGCCTAAAGGGATACCATACATAATATAACATTAAATTAAAAGGAGTGTATCAAAATGAGTACAAACATTCAGCACTATATCACCGATGAGGACGTCATCAATATCAACGATCTTGTATCTGAACTTGCGGTGATCTTGCGGAAATTTGAGATCGACTTAAACCCATACCAAACGGACGTATATTTTTACTATGATGCAGATGCAAAAATAGGACGCCTTGAAACGTTTATAAATGTGGGCGGTCATTCATGGATCAATGATGATCACGTTACAATCTATAGTGATGAACCGAATTATATGAGCATTTATGATTACTTTGATTCGGTTTTGGAATTTGCGGATGCTCTTGAAATTTCTAAAAATGATCTTATAGAGGCGACAAGAAAATTTAAAAATCTTGATAGTGATGATTCTATTGAGCGTATAGAAGTGATCGACTATATCAAGAGTGATGATAAACTTGTAAACAAGCTAACCGCTTTTTATATTAGCTACTATGTTGATAATTACAACGTGGAATTTTTAAACAAGGCTCAAGAAATATTTAACAGTATTGAGATTGAATTATTTTAAAGGGGTTTACGCCCCTTATATCCACGAAACTGCATGAGGTGGAGCGGATACCATAACCATTATTTACACGTTATATAACATACAACTTTAAGACTTTGAGGAGGTCAATTATTATGAGTAGCAAAATTAAGATCTTTGCGCAAATCAAGTATACCATGGATGAGAAGCATCCAGATATTAAGGGCGTGCCTGAATGGTATCCAGGCAAGATATTTACATTCAGTGATACATATACCATTAACCCCGATTACTTCTATGGCATGGATCACATTAAATCATACATTAGAGATGATCTGAGGGCGGTTGCTGGAGGCGGATATAATTCAGATCACATTCATAATGTGGAATTTACATTTAAAATGGTTTAGTAATAACCGCCCATAAAGGGCGGTATATGTGTTTATTTTCCGCATGAGGAAAATAAACACACCATACAACATAGTGAACCAAACGATACATATTTGAGGAGGATTTTTTTATGAAAAAAACACGGACAATATTCGGCACACATTTTTGTGGAAATGAGATTTCAGACTATGGCAAGCAAAATGGTTTTGTTGACTATGCAACGCTCGCAAAGTCATTTGATGCTGTTATGTGTAATGACATCTTATCGACAACGGCTGAGATCGGCTACTGGGATATGGTTAGCGGTTCTGATGTAACTTATGAAGATTCAGACGGCAACATTCTTGATTATGAGGAATACACCGACAAACTAGAGGAATTGCAAGAACGTTTAGAGGATGCGGAAGCAGAAGATAATCTCGAATTAATTTCAGAATTGGAGAACGAAATTGACGATCTTGAAAACAGTGAACGTTATTCAGAAATATTTCAATATTTCATCATTTCTGCACAAGGTGCTAGTATCCTTGAAGAATATACTAACGAGATAGTATATTACAATGAGGCTTTAGATCTATATGTATGGGGCATCACTCATTATGGCACAAGCTGGGACTATGTTCTCACTGATATACCATGTGAACGATCTAAAAAAGCATAATATAAATGATCTGAGGGCGGCTTATATAACCGCCCTATATACTCAAGATGACCGCATGAAGTCGTTGAGAGTACCATATAACACGCTTGAAAAGCGAATAAAAAATAAAACATTTATTTTAAACGGAGGTAAAAAATCATGAACACGAAAATTATAGCAAACACAAAGAACCTTGTAGCAGCACTTGAGCAGGTGGAGAAAATCATCAACACAAAAGCATTTGACTATCTCTTGCGGAGTGCGTTCATTCAGGCTGAGGACGGAAAAATGAAAATTTCCGCAAATAATCTGGAGGTTATCGGCTGCAAAACTATAAGCTGTATAACCGATGACAAGATCATGTTTGCTCTTGAGGACGTGAAAAGAGTTATAAAGGCTCTTAAATATTTCAAGGGCAGCGATACAATTATCACGTTTGATAGTGATAAAGCGTGCAACTTTGAGGACGGCAAAAAGTCATTTAAAGCTGGAATAACTGATGTAAATGATAATGATGCACATTCTCTTTTTGCACATCTTGGAAAAGTTTGGATTGATAATATTAATTCAAATAATTCAAATATCCTTGAGCAACATACATACACGATTGAGAAGCTTATGGAGCGTTATAATTCAATCAGCTATGCTATATACACACAAGACGATCTCAAGTCTATATTAAGAGGTATTAATTTTAAGGCAAATAAAATGGTAGCTCTTGACGGCTATAGACTTGCAATCAGCACTGATACGGAAGATAACGGCTTGAGCTTTAAAAATGAGTTTACAATAAATAATAACACATTTTCAATTTTAAAGCAATTCAAAAAGGGTGAATGTGATATTATATCGTTTAAGGATATAACAGCATTTAATCTTGTGTCGGAAGATTTTACGCTCTTGAGCAGGAATCTTGAAGGGCAGTATTTCAAATGGGAGGCAGCTATTCCATGTAGTTTTAGCTCTGAATTTGAATTTGAGAAAAAGAATATGCTTGAAAACTTGAAATACTTTAAAGAGATTAGAGTTAAAAAGACTATGGATATGTTTGCAATCAAGAATAATGGACTTGTCTCACCTTATGGAAGCATTGATATTGAGGGCTTGAATATTTCTGAGACTAGCGGCTATCATCTCACATACTTTACGGATGCTATTAAAAATCTTGAGGGCGACAGAATTAAAATGTTCCATAGTGGAGCATCGAAACCTATAGTCTTCAAAAATGTTGAGGAAAATAAATATAATAGTCAGCTTATGTTACTTTGCCCGATAAATCTAAATGACGTAAAATCAACATGGTATAAATAAACAAGGAGGTAAACCATGAGTAATAAGCCATATTTAACAAGAGAAAAAATAGATACCTTGCTTAAACAAGGTATTAAAAAACGTGATTTTGAAGATCAAATAGGTTTTTTCTGCACCGATCAAGGGTATGTGTATAAGTCAGACAAAAGCTTTGATGAACTTGCAAATGACGAGATCTGCTATATACCTGAATACTATGACGAAACCGATGAAAACGGCTTGCTTGAAGATGTAGCAACGTATACAAAGCTTGACTTCATGGAATTATGCGACAATATTAAATGGAGAGCCGTTTTCGTTTATGAGGGCGTTGATTGGCAATACCCTGAAACGTATTATGATGAAATTGATTGGGAGGAATTAGAAGAGTTTGAGATGCAAAACAAATCTAAATAAAATATCTGTTTTGAGGAGGAGTTAACCATGACAAGAGAAGAAATGATTAAGATTATTATAAAAATGTATAACGAGACAGCGGAAGCACTTGAGAAGGCAGATAAGGAATATAATAACGATAAAAAGAACGCTAAAAAGCGTGAAGTTTATCGTTATGTAGTTGCTCAAGAAGCGGTCTTGAATGACCTATGTTATGAGCTGGAGATTGATGACCTTATAGACGATGGTCTTGACGATGAGGAGGCTTGACTATATGAATAGTAACAAATACACAAGAGGAAAAGCAAGAACAAGAGAAGTTGCAATGCAATTACAAGCTGATTTGTCAGAAAGCTCAATAAGCTATGCGGAATTAGCTGAAATACAAAATAAACTTAGAAAGCTTGGCACACAATACGGACTGATAAGAGAGTTCAAAGAAAATGGATTGATTTAACATTCTGAGGGGAATTATTCCCCTCTTATATACTCGGAGTAAGGGAGATACTTGCAAAGAGTATCATTCATTTATATGTATAGCAATGGAAAAATATATTAACGGAGGTCTTATTATGTTAAACAAAAAGATTACTAAGGTTTTGGGAAACAATGAGGTTAAATTATCGGAGAAATATGAAGCTGGCAATAATGAATTTTGTCACGATGTAGAATTTTATTCCGATGCTGGAGAAGATGTTGTTGAAACTGTTTTTTATGACGGCACATCTAAAGACTTCGTAAGAGCATTTAAAGAAATGGCTGATGATTTTGACGCTGATGAACACGCTGAAATGTGGATTGATTTAAGAGGAAAAAGAGGAGTGCCTGACAGCATAAGAGTATTAATCAATGATGCCGATAGTATAAAGGAATTTTTATTGAAAGTCGCTGATGAACTCGAACATATAGATGACGATGAGGAGGAATAAGACAATGGACAAATACGGAAATACACGCAAGGTAACATTTACTATTGATGACTCGCAATACCTGCGGAACGAATTGAAGAGAAATAATCTCACTGACAAGGAAATTGATGAGATTTTTGCTATGGGTACATTATCTGAATTTAAAGGTACATTTACTCTTTATGGACGTGGTATAACTGAAGATAGATATGAATTATTTAATGTAAACGGAGAAAAGATGAATGTGAATGACCTTAATCCATATCAAAAGGGCTGTATAATCAGTGAGTGTGATGCCTATTTTGAGGGCAGGAATGATAAGCCTTATGGAGTTGTTGACATTAAAGAGGAGGTTATTTAACTATGACAGTAAAAGAGTTTTGTGAAAAAGTATCATCTAATATAGATAATATGGATGTTGAGTTATATAATATAGATAATATGGATGTTGAGTTATATGAAGTTAATGAAGATACAACTTTGTGTACAACAATTGGCGAAATGTCAAGTGATGACGGACTGCACGAGGAATGGAAAAATGCAGAGATTGAAGGGTGGTTTACTGATGATGAGGGGTATCTTATTTTAAGTGTAATTAAATGATAGAGGAGGTTTAATGTTATGGGTCATCCAATTATTTTTAAAACAAAATTTGTTAATCTTTCAGACGGTAGAATCATGCATCTGAGTTTGCAAGGTTGTAACAATGATACTGAGGGGCGTAACAATGACGATTGGCAGGCGAACATTTATACTAAAACAGAGTTTATGGTGTGGGCTGAACATTTCAAACGTGACAGCGAACCTTATAAAAAGTCTGGAGCATTTGAGCTAAAAATAGGTAGTCGTATTTGTAGCTTATATGACTATGGAACACATCTTTTGAGAATGTATAAGAAAGCTGTATCATTTGAGGATTTTAAACGGAATAATTATGTTACATTCAATAGGCTTGACGGAATAACAGTTTATGAAGGTATAACAGAAAAGCAAATGACTATGCAAGAATTTAATGATTATGCTAGCAAGCATTTGCGTTCAGGTGGTATGCATTATAGGTTAAATTATACTCGACTTGATACGGAAAATGAAGTTATAGCTGCATTAGACAATGGCAGTCGTTTAAGAATTTACATTGGTAAATAATGAGGAGGTTATTTAACTATGACAGTACAAGAATTTATGGAGATGTTCGTTGATCCTGATGCGCAACACATTCAGATATGGTCGGACGCTGGGGAGAAAATTGTTTATGACGGAGATTACGGAGATGTTCCAGAGCATATGAATTATGCGGAAGTATCGAGCATTGATAACGTTTATGCTGATAACAAGGGCGTTATCTGTTTGAATGTTTGGAGCGTGAATTGAGGTGAATAACAATGAAAACTAAAACTATTATGTCAACAGGTGCTAGAGAAGATTTGGTAAAGATGATTAATGAATATTATTATTCAAAGAACTATATCATTACTGAGGATAACAGAATTTATAACACTAAAACGGAGAAATTTATGGACGATTTAAGCGTAAAATTCTATCGTGGTAGGTGGAAAGTTATAAGAAATATTGCTGAATAAGGAGGTACAATATCAATGAATGTACAGAAAATACCAAATGACGGGAAACATTTGTCACAAATAAACAGAGTAGTTACTTTTTTAACGTGTAACGGCTGGAGAACTCCAAGGGAAATATGGGTAGGCTTTTCAAATGGTGGAATTGAAATAACAGAGATGACAAAAAGAGGAGTTATTAAGAAAATAGAACGTGGTAACAAGTTATTTGGAATAGAATAAAACCATACTTTTAAGGAGGAATTTAAAATGACAGAAAAGCAGAATAACATGGTAGTACAGCACCCTGATAAGTGTCTTATGGAGCGTATTAGATCGTTGGAACGGAACGAGCGTATTAGATTACATATCGCACAAATGAAGTGTAACGGCTATACTGATAATGAGTGCAAAACGTGGTTAATAAAAATAGCCATACTGTCCGATTTTATGGACGTTTTCGACAAAATTCTAGTTGACTAATGAGGAATTTTGTGGTATAATTAATTAAACAAAGGAGAAATTTGTATGAAATATGGAATTTTCGAGTCAAGAGTAGAGTTAAGGAAGCTCCCTGAGAGATTGTTTGATATAGTTTCTTTGTGTGAAAACATAGGAAACCCTATTAAGATCTATGATAGCGAGGTGGAAGCTTTAGCAGAATTGAAGAAATATCATTCAGATATTATAAACATAACTAATTTTACAGTGTTTTCAACAAGGCGTTTTTTTAGATGTGAAGTCTATTTCGTTGCTGAATGTGAAAAGATAAACGAGGACGAGGGCGAGACTATCGAAAACCTAATTAACGGAGACGGCATTGAAACCGCACCGCTGGAGCGTGAGATTAGCTTATCTCTTGCTGAGTTCAAAGTTGACGGAAAAACTATCAAAGGCAGTAAGCTTGAGGGCAGTTATGAACCAATCTATATAGCTACAACACCCGATGACTTACAGTGTTATTTTAAAGAAGCATATCCCGATGAGGATATTGTATACAATATCAGAAATAATGAAGAAACTTATGACGAGTATGAGTTGGACGAGGAGGAATAATCAATGTTACTTGCTACAATAATTTTGCTTATTATCTATTTGTGGGTAAACCACAGCGAAAATAAGCGGAGAGAAATTAACAGAAAATACAATCCAATTGGAGCTTTTGACAAAGCTCAAAAGATTTATGATGACGCCTTTTATAAGGCTATTGATGAGGGTAGAAGTCTTACGCTTGAGGAACGAAAAGAACTGGATAAGCAATGGCATAAAACCTATAGCCAAGAGTTGGCTTATCGAGAAAAAATGTGGGCTAAGATACCTGACAATAAGAAGTAATATAATATAATAGGAGATAAAACATGAAAGTTGCAGTTGAAAACGAGACAATCAAGGTAAACAGTCCGTATAACAAGAGCTTTGTCGCAGGGGCAAAGCAGATACAGGGCAAGTGGAACGCCCCTTGCTGGGTCTTCCCAGAGGAGAACAAGGAAGCTGTCAAGGCGTTACTCATCGAATGCTATGGTGAATGCGGAGAACTTGGTGCGGTTAGCACTGTCACAGTAGATCTTGACCTCGACACTTATACTGAGGGTTACGAGGACGGAGAAATCAGAGTTGGCTCAATCGTTGTTCTGAAAAGACTTTATCGTGACAGAGAGGTTATTTTCTCCGACAATGCAATGCTTATAAACGGTGGCTTTGCCACTTCGGGTGGCTCTGCCAAAAGTCCTAGAATAGCGGCTGATAAGAACACAATCGTTCGTGTAAAAGGTGTTCCTGAAACGATTTATAGCAAAATCAAAGACCACGAGGGCGTTAAACTCGTATCTGATATAGACGTGGAAAGCTTAAAAGTGGAGCGTGAAAAGCTTCTTAAAAGACTTGCAGAAATAGACAGTTTACTTGCAATATGAAAGCGATTGTGTGTATAAAACTAATATAATAAATATAAATACTCCTATTAATCACATTGATTGATAGGAGTATTTCTTTATGTAGGAATAAATATAGGAGGAATAAATATGAAAAATGAAAATACGAATACATTACTTTTTGTGAAAATGCTAGACAACGATCGTAAAGAAGAGCTACGGAAGATAGAGGAAGAACAAGATTATAATATGCGGAAGGCATATTTAAAAGCAAAACGCCGTCAAAGGCTCAGAGAAGAACGCCAGAGAAAAGTTAGAATGATAGTGAAGAACGTTGTCTATGGTGGTTTTGGCTTGCTCTTTACAAGCGTTATGTTGATAGCAGGAATAATATTTACATTGTGTATATGATGGGAGTGAATGAAAATGAATATTAGTACGGCTCAAACTTGCAAAATTTTCGATTTATCGGATAGACTTCCGACAGGAATACAGATAACAAAACAGCCAAAGCGAAAAAAAGGTCATAGAAATGCTATTACAAAACATACGGCAAGCAGGCAGAAGTCTGCAAGCTGGTTCAGACCTGATGATCTAAATGTGATTTTGGAAGATTTGTTTCAGAGTAAAAAATATTTTAAGGCAAATATTATAATTTTTGCTTGCAACTCAGGCTATCGTTACGGAGATATAATGACCTTGAGAGTCAAGGATTTAACCGATAACAACGGCAAAATTGTAGATTACTTGACATTACAAGAGGACAAGACGGACAAATGGAGAACGGCATGGCTTTGTGATACTGCAAAGAAAATGCTGAATTTTATAATCAAGTATTATAAACTTGACCCAGAAGATTATATTTTTCAAAGCGGAGAACGTAAAAGAAAATATATTGAGGATACTTTCTTAAATGAGGACGGAGAAGAAGAAATTATATATACTAATGAGAAGTATGATTGGAACGGCAGGCTACTCAGGATAGCTCCTATGGAACTTAATTCCGTTACAACATTTCTAAAGAATATAACCGCCAAACACGGCATAGAAGGTAAATATAGTACTCACAGCTTTAGGCAGACACATTCCGTGTATATTAGTTGTATTCAAAAAGGCAGCGAAGATGTTATTAGAGATTTGCGTATTGCCTGTCAGAGCCTAGGACATTCTGATCTGAGGATAACTGAGCAACATTATAGCGGTTGCGATAGCAGACTCGTAAAAGAGCAAATGTTAAAAATGGAAGTGGGCAAGGAAGTTGTGGATAAGTATGTAAAATAAAAAGGGACTTTTAAAAGTCCCTTTAGTGCTTTTTGTGACGTTCTTTACTCCTTTGTACTGCTAGAGCATTTTTAGATTGATTAACTTTGTATTGAGGTCTGTTGCGTGGAAGATAGGCTTTCACAACATTAACGTTCATATTCATTAAGTCGGCAATCTCATTAGCCGACTTCCCTTCTTTGTGGTATTGAGTGATTTTGGCGTGGGTATTATTAACTATAATACCTAAACTAGAAAGACTTTTAATAACTCTTTGCCACGAGATACCGAGTTTAATAGCAACTCCTCTTACGGATTTAATTGAGTCCCAGTATGATAATATTTCTTGGTCTGTTATTGATTTAATTTCGGACATAAGAATACCTCTTTTGTTTAATTGTTAATTTCGTCTAACAGTTTTCTTTTAACATCGGTAATATGTTGACGGAAGAAATTTGGATTAGTATTTTCATAACTTAAAATTCTTTGGAGTTTATATTTCAGAGCAGACAGAAGATTGTTGTTTTCAATGACATATTGTTGTTTATCATAACCCTCATAAATTCTGTCTATGTAGACATCTGTTACAGGAAAAGCATCACTAATAAAGAAAATAGATTTGGTGGTTGTCTTGCCAATGTGATAAAAGCAAGAAGCAATATTTCTTGGATCTTTGTTCATATAGGAATAAATACGATTAATAGCTTTAGTGTCACGATGATTTACTTTGCCTACAGGTATTGCCCAATACAATTTGGAATTTTCGGTGGACTTAATCAAACAAACAATGGGTCTTTCCTTGCAATCATTCCAAGTTCCTCCTACATCTCGAATAAGTTGATAATAGTCGGGTGTAATAAAGTACATACCATGTTCCGTCATATTTTGACACTCCTAATACAAAAAATATGCTGTCACTTCAGATTAACCAAAATGACAGCATCACTACAATGTTTCTGTGTCGCACATTGCGAAGCGTAAATTGAATACTACAATGTTACTTTGCCGTACATTGTGAAACGTAATTGTATCTACAATGTTTCTGTGTCGCACATTGCGAAGCGTAAATTAGAGATGATAGAGATAATCTTTCATCATTTATAGTATAGCATACTATACCCATTTTGTCAATACTATTTTGTGGAACTTTGTAAAATTTATTCGTTAGTTTGTGACAAGTCACCCTGCTCGCCAACATCCTTTTTTTCTTTAGGTTTCTTTTCTTTGGTTTTAAATGAAAATGCAAAACCAATTATGCCAATGGAGAAAATTAATGAGCCAGTGGATATGAAAATTACTCTCTCAATTTTCGCAGCGGCTATTTTACCGCTGACAAGTGAAGCTCCTATGATATAGTTGTAAGCGTCACCGCCAACATATTCGTCAATGGCACTATACTTGTCACCTTCCAAAATTGAAAATGTGGTTAAATTTTTGCTTGGAATTTTTGTTGTATAACCTATCACAAATAGTGTTATTCCTATTGCAATCACAAGAATGGAACAAATTTTCTTCATGGTATTACCTCCTGTTTTATGATTATCTGCTACGATAATCGTTTATAAGACTATTATTGCTTTCAATGGAACTTTGATTATTGGATATACAAGTGTTATAATAATCAATATTACTTTGACTTTCTGATATAAGTTCATTGTACACGTCAACAACTCTTTGGCAATCGTCTAAGTGAGATTGAGCCTTTGAAACTGCTTCTGAGTCAACTTCTGTAGTCCAACCGCCATCACCATAAACTTTAACCATTTTCTTATTGGCGTTTTCAAGCTGTATTTTAGCCTCCTCAACATCATCTTCGGCATCCGATTTGTAGATTTCATAGATGGAAATATCAGATTGCTCATTGTTTATTTCGTTCTGATAGGTGGAGATTTCACTCTGTAGGCGATTATTTTCTTGCTCTAAAGCACTTATTTCAGAACTATAATCATGCGTGGTAGTTGTAGTTGTCGTTGTGGTTGTAGTCGTTGTGGTAGTAGTTGATGATTTGGAAGTAGTTGTGGTAGTTGATGGTTTAGTTGTTGTTAAAGTATGAGAAGTTGTTGTGGGAGTGGTGGTTGTTGTACTTGTTGTAGTGGTAGTGAAATTACTGTCAGATATGGAACTTGTTGTTTTACTATTACATGAGGACAATGCTAATGTTGTCATGAGTGCAATAAGAATTAATTTTATTTTGCTCATTTTTATTTCCTCCAATTTCTAAGATTAATTAGAATTACTTTTAATAAGAAAATTTTAGCATATTTTAGGCTGAAAATCAAGATTTAGGGTTTAAGTGTAATATCTCAGAAACTAAAATTGTGTATTTCAACAAAAAATACGCTAGAATTTTGTGAAAGATTTTTATTTTTAAGTGTTGACTTCGCCTTGACACTTTGATATAATGAAGTCAAGATAGCAGAAAGAAGGTGTTTTGTTATTAAACAAGTTCCAATTCGTATTGATGACGAGCTTCATAAAAAATTAAAAATCATCACCATAAAGAATGATACTACAATTCAAAAACTGGTTGAGGATTTTTTAAAAAAATATGTAGCCGAACATGAACATCAAGAATAAAAAATATAGTATATTGCCACATCTTGCAGGAGGGACAATATACTATACCTAGGAACAATCACACAAAAGCGAATTGACAAATGGCGATTGTATAACTATATTCTATCACATACTTCTGCCTTTGTCAAGTATTATCTTTAAAGAGGTGGGAGTATTTTTATGCTTGCAAGCAGGAAATTTCAAACAAAAATGTAAATTAAGAACAGAAAGGACAAAGAAAATGAACAAAGTTAAAACATTCACAAGCAAGGAGTTTGGAACAGTGAGGACAATAGTTAAGGACGGAGAGCCTTGGTTTGTCGGAAAAGATGTGGCTGAGATTTTGGGATACGAAAGAACTACTAAAGTAATAAGCGAAAGAATAGACGATGATGACAAGTTTATGGTTAGTTCTAAAACTCAGTCCCAATTTGGGATTGAGTTAGGACAGCGTGGCGGTTGGCTTATTAATGAGTCTGGCTTGTATTCCCTTATTCTCGGAAGCAAGCTGCCAAAGGCTAAAACATTTAAACGTTGGGTTACTTCAGAAGTTCTCCCTACCATACGCAAGATAGGTGGTTATGTAGCCAATGACGAGATGTTCATTAACACTTATCTACCGAATGCCGATGCCCAGACGAGAGAACTGTTCAGGCTCAATCTATCAACGATCAGACAACTTAATAACAAGATAGAGCAGGATAAACCTCTTGTGGACTTTGCAAGTCATATACAAACTTCTGAAGATTGTATATCAATGAACGATATGGCGAAGCTGGCAACTAAGAATGGAATAAAGATAGGTAGAACAAGGCTATTTAATTTCCTGAGGGAGAAGAAAGTGTTAGGCTGTAAGGACGGTCATAAGAATATGCCTTATCAAAGGTACATAGACACTCAGCCATGGTTTCAGCTTAAAGAAAGCTCATACATACAGAATGGCGAAGTCAGAATAGGACTCACTCCTATGGTAACGCCAAAGGGTCAGAGTGGAATTATTAGAATGTTGAGAAAGTGTAATACAACAAACTAAAGTAAATAAAATGCAAGTTTTGTTTTCAAATCTTGCAAAATTAGAAAAGAAAGGGACAATAAACAAAATGAACATAAACAAATTTAAAAGGCTACTTGCCGAGCGTGGGTTTTCATACTCACGCAGAGGTAAGGGGTCGCATGAGATATGGGTAAATGAGAATGGAGAGTCTTTTTCATTCCCATCAACCCGAAAAGAAGTTTATATCGGCATTGTATGGAACTTCCGAAGAAATTACTGTCGCTGTTAAATCGTGTAATTATTATTGGGAATAATTTATCATTGATTTAGACATTGAATGGTGATAGAATTGTGATAGTGGTAATTAGTATGGCAATTATTGCTGTACAAAATAAAGGACAAATATCCCTTGACAAAGCATTTGTTTTGTAGTATAGTATAAACATTATAGAACAGATGTTCGTTTTGAGATTGAATAAAAGGAGTGTATAAAATGAAAAAAATGACATTACAAGAGCTTATGACATTTGCTCGTGAGAATTTATGGAACAAATTTATCATCACTAACAACATAAATACAGACCACATTTATGGAACAGCTCTGAAATTGTCGCATGAGCCTGTTGTATACAAGTCACTAAAAAGCATAAGTGACAAATTAGTGCCGTATTTTGATGATCCTGAGTGGCTTGTCTTAGAACTAGATAGGGTACATGATTTGTTATTAGCCGATTACATAATGTCATTGGGCTTAGGTGATGATGTAGACTATCTCACTGAATTGTCCGAAATGACGGTTGAAGATAACAACAGTACCGTTATGATAAATTGTAAAGATATTGTACTAACCATAGTTGGAGAAAATGATGGAACACACGTTGTACCCTCACTTCCCTTGCCGCCTGCTCCTCAATCTTTGGATTGTTATAATTTAATGAATTTTCTTAAAGTTGATTACATTGATTTTGCCAGAGTTAAAACAAATGAGCATGAAGCAATACTGCCAATTGATTGTTATACACTTGGTAATCTTTCAGAGGAACAGCTTGACGGTCTAAAAGATTTATATATAGATTTACAGTTTGGCGACACGGAGAACGATGAATATGATTATTCATGTACACCATATGTCATGTACGATTATGTACACGAGCTTGCATTTGCAGGTTTATGGAGTCTGCAAAATAGCCATCTTATCAGTAAAGTACCAATAGAAGTTATAGGATATGATAATTACGAGAGTAAAAATAACAAGGCACAGGTATTCAAAATAAGTTCTGAAGTAAAAAGAATTTTGAGCAAGTCAGAAGTCGGAAATCTAAATTTTAATATCGGTAATTTCAGTTTTGAAAACGTCCCGTTTCATAGATAATTAACATATCCGTAATCAAATAAACATTGACTATTATTCGAGTGCAGATTATAATATAGAAAATACGACAAAAAAGACAAATAGAGACAACAAAACGTTTAATAGAGAGGAGTTGAATGTCGTATGATTAACACCATAACACCAGTAATAACCACAGAAACAAGAGAAAGAAGAGTTAATAAAAATATAGTTACTAGAGGAGATATAATTTTGGTTGATCTGCCAAATGTAGGCGAGTCAGTTCAGACAGGTAGGAGACCAGCTATTGTTGTACAGAATAACATGGGCAACGCACACTCCCCTTGCATAATAGTTGTACCGATTACAAGTGCTACAAAAAAATATGTACCAACCCATGTTAAAATCGGTGTTGAAAGCGGTTTACTGAAAACTAGCACCGTTTTGTGTGAACAGCTATTGACTATTAATAAATCTAGTGTTATTAAAACACTTGGGCATTTGACACCTAATGTTATGAAGCAGATTGAACAAGCGATTTATGTTTCGCTTGCCCTGCATCATTAATTGGTGAACACTTGACATTTAATCGTCCTTTGTGGTATAATACATATAATTATAGGCAATTTTTAGTACAATTATATGTAAACATTATATCAGGAAAGGACGATTTTTATGTCATTAAACAGTTTTTACACTATAGACCAACTTAGAACAAGTGTAGAACATCATTTGTTCGCACAGAAAGCTTCCATTGAAGTTGTCAAAAGAAAATCTCAAGTTCTTTTGGGATTATTAAATAAATATAATGAAGATTTGTCGTTACAGGATAATATTTATCAATATTTATCAGGTGTATCAAAACGATCATATGATAGTCAATGTGGTTACTTAAAGCAATGGGTATTTGAAGAGGGGATAGATTGTAATTTTGAGATTAACTACAAAGATATCCCTCGAAATTATATGACAATAGAAACTCTTAACGAAAAACTAAATAAGTTATACGAAGATCCAAGTACTATTAGTCGTAACGTTATTTTCTATCTTGTTTACGCAAGGTTATACGCTTATTTGATTTGGATAGGTCTGTCTAACAAAGAGATTAAATCACTTAGAAAGGGCGACTATGATATCGATAATAAGGTTTTGTATATTGGCGATGATAATGGTAACGTTAGAACCATTGATTTAAAATTGCCCTATTACGACGATATTTCGGAAATACTGCACGATGAGCTATGCAGAAATATTAGCTCGAGAAAATTTGTTGACAAAGATTTTTTTTACAATGGAAGTGTAATTTGCATAAAAATGTACGATAATTCTTATGATACTCATGGAAAAGAAATTGGATGTTATAATGACTATGACTCCCTATTTAGACTGCTAAATGATGACATAGGCAATAATAATGCTCTTGTCGCAAACGTTCGCCGCACTCTTGCCCCAATAATAAAAAGAGTAAGTGATATTGAAATTTCAGGGCTATTTTATCGAGTTACCAAACGTGCAATTGCAATGAAAAAAAATGTTACAAAATACAACTTTAATATAATTTTGGGCTTTTTCGGGTACGGAACAAATCGTAGGGGATTGTTTACCGAGTATCTAATTTATAAAGAGCAAATGTTAGATAAGTAATATTGAGTAATTGCAAACTATAAAAAATAAAAGTATTGTATCATCTCTTCCGATAATACAATACTTTTATTTTTGTTACTAAAAATATTAATATTTTGTAAACTATATAATATTGCTATTGACAACTATTAATTAGTGAATTATAATATAGTTACACTATTAAACGAGTACATATCTATATGTACTCACCATTAAACGAGTACACTTGAAACAAGTACACTTGTCACTGTGGCGGAATAGGTATACACAAGGAACTTAAAATTCCTCGGAAAAATCCATGCGAGTTCGAGTCTCGTCAGTGACACCAGTACAGTTTGCCAATGCTGTACAAAGCAAATTGGCATAGCAGGTACAGAGCTTATCCCACCATAAGGGAATGTAGTGTGATACCTGCACTTGCAACTTTAGCTCAGATGGTAGAGCATTTGACTTTTAATCAAAGGGTCAGGGGTTCAAATCCCCTAAGTTGCACCAAGTCGGTTACGGTTGCCGACAACAATAACGGTTCATCAATTAAAATTACACTGATTACAAATTACAAACTAATCTGTATGTAAAGGTAGGTGAACAAAAAGGTACTGTGAAAGCAGTACCAACATTGGACTATAGCCAAGTGGTAAGGCAAGAGACTTTGACTCTCTCATTCCGCTGGTTCGAATCCAGCTAGTCCAACCAAAATATTTTGTAACTTATTCTAGGTTACAGATATAAAGTAACGTAAAACAAAGGTGGTGATAAAATGATTAAACTTAATTTTATAGAGTGTGACGAGAAAAGTACAAAAAAACGAGTCATAGGAAACTACAGAACTTCACAGGAATGTAGTCGGGTTATGAATGATTACATTTCAAATAACAAATTAAGGAACGTAAAACCTTATAGGTGTTATTGGTAAGAGGGTACGGAAACAATAATGGACTATGGTTCACATTGGAAATTCTTCAAACTCAAACTAACGTGTAATAAATCAGCCAATGAATTATAAAAATGGGTCTGTGGCGATGAATAAACAAAAAAATAAGCCACTCAAAAGAGTGGCTTACGAATGAATATTAGATGTATTTATTGACTTTGTGATTTATAAATTTAAAGATACCTGTTACGATCGGGGTAATAAGAACAAATCCCAAGAATGGAACGTTGATTATTAGTTGTTTACACATATTGCCTATAAACAATATTGCACTTAGTAAACTATTGAATATTTCTAACATATTTTCACCACCTTTCGTTTACTTCAAGTTGTTTACCTTTTTGTTTTATTATAACATGGGTCAATTAACTTGTCAACGCCATTAACGCATATCTCATCTTTTATACACAATTTATACACAAACTATCACATAGTTTACATTTTACATATGAGGAGAATTATATATGATTATACTTTTATTTATTATATCAATCACTATGCTTATTATTTCTATAATATTTAATAAGAAAGGTAATGAAGCTAGAAAGGATACAGCAGGTTGGCTTACTTCTTTAATCCTGTTCGGTTTTATAACAAGTACTTGTTTATTTGCAACATTAGATCTTACAGATTCGGTTGTACAATCTAAATATACAGTAGAAATGATTACTATGTACGAACAACAAAATAATCAAATTGAAGAACAAATTGATACAGTTGTAAAGCAATATCAAGAATATGAAAGTGATACATATGCAATGACTTCTTCTGAAAGTTCTATTACTCTTGTAAGCCTTTATCCTGATTTAAAATCAGATGAACTCGTAAAGAAACAGATAAAGGTGTATCAAGATAATAATAAGAAGATAACTGAGTTGAAGGAAAAGCAGATAAATGCAAAAGCTTCTAAGTGGTGGCTTTATTTTGGAGGGTAAAAAATGAGATTTAGTGGATATGATAGATTTAGTGGATATGATATAGGAGATAAAGTAATATATGTAAGTTCTTTTACCAAGCCTATGATAGGTAAAGTTATTTATCGTATAAATGACAATTATCTTGTAGACCTTTCTGATAATACAAGAAGATGGGCAACAGATAGAGAATTGAAGAGATATGGCGAAAAGAATGACTATCTTAACGTTGTTAATAAATATATAAAAGGAAGAAAATATAGATGTATTAAAGATTATATTTTTAGTGACTCTATTTTTGAGGGTGCTTTTATAGAAACAATACCAACAAATACTGAATTTACTATTGACATACTCTTTTCATATACAAAGATTATACCTATTAATGAATGTATAACTATTATTTATGTTGCTTTACGCCCCATTGCTTGGAAACCTAAATATGAAACTAATATACTAGGCGGTACAATAAATATTGTTTGGGAAGATTTTGCAAAATATTTTGAGCTTGTAAAGTAGGTGATTATATGGGTATGGATTATAAATATAGTGGTAGTGCGAGTTATGGTCGTTTTGATAAAGAGTTGTGTGCAGTTGCAGAGATATTTGGTGCGGTTAAGACAGATAATCTTAAAATAAGGGAAACTGATGTAGCTAGATTTAATTCAAAGCATAATATGTTTTACAATGTCTTTGGTACATATAGCATTTTAAAAGCAGATGAACTTAAATTTTTATTTCCGAAAGATACTAATAAAACATTGGCAAAGTGGTTTCAGAATGTTTATGGCAAATTTACGGTTGAAGAAACAAAGGAAATATTTGAGCAAATGCGTAAGCATCCTGATATTGAGATAATATCACAACAAATATGGAATGAATTATTGTTTTGTAGTAAGAATAATCTACCTTGGCACATTCTTCGTTAGAGTGTTTACTACAATGTTTCAGCAACCAGCAGCCATGCTGTTGACATAGATTTTAATTTTTATTCCGTTCTGAAAAGAGCGTTAAAATACACATTTTATCATAGAAAAAAACAAAGGAGTTGTAAAACAATGAAAGGTTACAAAGTTTTTAAGCCCGATTGGACGTGTAGAGGGTTTCAATACTCAGTTGGCAAAACTTTTGAAGAAGATATGACACCTTCATGTTGCAACAGAGGGTTTCATTTTTGCACAGAACTAAAAGATTGCTTTAGCTATTATTGTTTTGACCCGCTTAACAAAGTTGCCGAAATCGAAGCCCTTGGCGAAATTGACACAGAAGCAACTGGTAAGAAACACTGCACTAACAAAATCAAAATTGTCCGTGAAATTTCATGGGAAGAAGTTTTGAAAATGATTAATGTAGGGGAAGCCAACACGGGATTTGGTAACACTGGCAACTATAATAGTGGCAACTATAACAGTGGTCATTGGAATAGTGGCACTCGTAATACTGGCAAGAATAATAGTGGTCATTATAACAGCGGTATTAATAATACTGGTATTTATAATACTGGTAATTATAATGAAGGCAGGTATAACAGTGGTAATCATAATACTGGTGATTACAATACTGGTGACTGTAACAGTGGTAACTTCAACGATGGTAGTTATAACAGCGGTCATTGGAATAGTGGTAATTGGAACAGCGGTTACTACAACTGTGGTAACTGTAACGATGGTAGTTATAATAGCGGAGATTTTAATAAAACTAACTTTTCAAATGGTTGCTTTAATACTAAAGGATCAAAAATTTTAATGTTCAATAAGCCTTCTGATTGGAGTATTGAAGATTGGCGTTGTTCAAAAGCAAAAAGGCTATTAGATACTATTTCATACAATGCTCTTCAATGGGTTTACTCTGATAAGATGACCGAAGAAGAAAAGGAACAGCATCCTAAGTATAAAACAACAGGTGGTTATCTGAAAGAACTTGACAAATCTAAATGTGGTCAACTTTGGTGGGATAATCTTTTAGATTACAATAAGAATGTTATTAAATCCCTTCCAAATTTTGATGCAGAAATCTTCAAAGAAATTACAGGGATTGATATAAATAAAGGAGTTTAATGAGCATGAACAAAAGAAAGTTTAAGATTGGAGAACTTTATCGAGTTGGTTTAGATAGTTTCGGTGATAAAATGACCGAAACCGGAAATGTAATAAGAATTAAAACAATAGAGTATGTAAACAATAAGAAAATAGTTGTATACCAAACAATTAAGCCAAATGGTGGCAATGGTATGTTTTATATTTATAGTAGTTTTGCTAATTGTTTAAAGAAAATATCGTCTGATATTGACCGTGAAATTCAGATTGCTTTCCACGATAAGACAACAGTTGCGAAGTTAAAAGAATACGGCAAGGTAGTAAGAGTTGGCACTTCAAAATGTTGTTCTGATGATACATATAGTGCATATATTGGTGCTTTGCTTGCCTTGGCTAGAATATATTTTCCTAACGCTAGTTGTGATAATAAAGAGATACGTTTTTTTGATACTAAAATAAACCCTAAAGAAAAATCTGAGTATAGATGTGATAAGCAGTTCTCGCACTCTGATATAAATAAAGCAACATACAATTTAATTAGTAGATATGACATTGCTGATGCATGGGTAGCAGAGTTACTGAATAATTTCGGCACTGCGTTGCATGAAGAACTTGAAAATATGAAGGAGGGCAAGTAATGGAAACATATAACCCAAAGGACGGCAGAAATTGGCACGAGATTAAATATACATTACAACACGGTAAGTATAAGGGTTGGTTTACTACTGAGGTTGGTGGCACTTGTCGAGGAGCTGATCTTCTTGACCCAGATATTTTTGCTACAATGTGTAGTGTTGATATCGTTTCAAGCAACTGCGAATTTGAGGTTGACGAAGATAACGAGAGCTTTTCTTGTAGATTGCACGATGATAATGGCAATGACCTTTTCTTTGATTGTTGTGATGAAGAGGATATGAGGGAAATGTTAGTATCAATAGAAATCATTAACGTTAGATAAACTAAATTTAATGTGCTTTAGAAAGAAGGCATGATAAGATGGTGTGATTTTGAGTTCGCAAAATGATAATTTTATTTGACAACAAAATCTGATAAATACATAAAAGGAGAAATAAAATGGCTGAAAAGAAAAATAATAAGGGTCTTGGACTTCAGGAAACAAAGGGCAGTTTTCAGATCAGAGGTAAGCTGACAGGCTGTGATAAGGACAAGTTCTATACAGAACTGACAACCTCTACAGGCAAACCAATGAGAATGGTTAATGTAGGAGTTGAAATTGACAAGAATAAGTCTGTATATATAAATCTCAATGGTATGGAAAGAGATGTAGTATATTTCTCTAAGACCGAAGGCAAAGGTAAGGATAGAAAGACAACAACAGAAAAGGTAAAGTGGGCTGACAGATTTACATTTAACAAAAAGGACTTTAGACCTATTGGAATTAATCTCGGCTTAACAAAGGTGACTGACTCAACAGGCAAGGAAGTAAACGACAAGAAGATACTTATTGAATATGATGCTTGTAAGTACATAGCAGACAACGCAAAGGACGGTATGTCCGTATTTGTCAGAGGAAAGAATGAGTTTTCCACCTATCAGGATAGACACCAGACAAGATTTGTTCCGTCACAAATGTCGCTTTGTAAGGACGTAGATTTTGACTCAGAGGAATTTAATGTAATTGGCAATTTCGAGCAGGTCATCGTGTTCATGGGCATTGAAAAGAATGACGAGGGTAACTTCACTGTATCTGCGAAGATTGTAACATACAATTCTATAGAAGATGCCGAATTTATTATTGACAAGTCAAAGTCAAAGTTTGCAAGCACTCTAAGAAAGCTCAAGCCATATACAGCCCTTAAAGTATTCGGAGATATCATGATAGAACATGATATTGAAGAAATTGAGGAAGATGATGATGACGGTTGGGGCGAAAGCAACCCTATGGATAGAGTGAACAATCCGACAAAGAGAATACTTCTGATTACCGGAGCCGATAAGGATAGTGTAGATACAGAAATCTATTCAGAAGAAATTATTGATAAGGCTATCGCAAAGACAAAGGCTACCGAAAATGCAAATAAGGATTTTGGCTCTGACGATAGTGATTGGGGTTCTGTCTCAGATAGTGAACTGACAGACGAGGACGATGAGTGGTAAATTGTTACTACTCATCATTATTAACAACAAACGATAAAATAAAAGGAGATAAAAAAATATGGCTAGAGCAAGAAAAGCAACACAGACACAGAGCAAGCTTCAGATGATACTTTTTGGAGAAGAAGGTACAGGTAAGTCAACACTTGCCTTGCAGCTTGCTTATTTTAAAAGACCTGACGGCAAGCCATTTAGAGTGCTTTACATAGATAATGAGAACGGCTCTATCGATGATTTTATCGGTGGGCTTGAAGCTGACGGTATTAACACTGAAAACATTTACATAGTATATACACAATCTCTTGGTGAAACAAGAGAGTATATAAACAAGGTTAAGAACAAGGAAGATTTTCATGTTCTCGATGACGAGGGTAACGAAACAGACGAGATTGTACTTGACGGAGACGGTGAGCCATTCAGAGCTGACGGCATTGTAGTTGATGGTACAACTATTCTTAACCTAACAACTAAGCAGGCACTTGTGGAGTTCTCCAAGAAGAGAAACACTGTTAAGGCAAAGAAAAAGGAACTAACTGGCATTGAAAAAACTGTAACGATCGAGGGTGCAGGACTTGAACTCAAAGATTATCAGACAGTTAATTTTAAGGGACAGGATTTGATACTTGATCTCATGTCCTGCGGAGCGCACTTTATTGTGACCGCCAGAGAAACGGACGAAAAGGTTTCCGTAAAGGGTGACGATGGTAAAATTACCAGCGTTGCAACAGGCAGAAAAATTCCTGACGGCTTTAAGCAGATGAACTACAACGTTAAAACTGTTGTAAGAATGTACATTAACGAGGATAACAATTTCTGTTCGTACATCAGCAAGGACAGGACAGGTGTACACGATAAGGAAACAGTTGAAGATTTGTCACTTGTTGATTGGCAGGTAATTATTGACAGAACAAAGGACAAAAAAGAGTTTTCTGTTAAGAATGATCTCACAAAGGCTGTCGATATTGAGCAGGATATTTATACAAAGGAAGTTATGGGTAAGGTTGGAGAACCAGTTGATAGTATTGAAACAAATGAAAACTCTGCCGAAAATCAGACCACAGAACTTCTTGACAAGATTTCAGCCGTTATGAAAAGTCTTAATCCTGTCGGTAAGACAAGGGCAAAGGAGGCTCTTTCTGCCGAAAGTCTGCCTGTTAAGTCAACAGAAATGAAGAAGATTACAGATATTAAGACTCTTGAAAGGGTTTTTGAAGTTATTTCTAAGATTTAATTTTTATAAATGAAGCGGTGAGGGTTATTCCCTCACTTGCCTTTATTTAGTTATTTTGATTAAGGTGGTGAAATACTTGGCAAAAAGAAGAACAAAAGAACAGATAGAGAAAGACAAGCAGGACAAAAAAACAAGAATACAATTTACAGATTGGCTATATAAACAATATGATATTTCATTCTTGCCAAAATATTTTTTTATAAATCTTGATAAGGTGTACAAAGGCACTTATAAGAATTTGAATAAACCTGTTCCTGTCGAAGACTTATGGAATATGTGGCGAAAGAAAATGTCATTTCTTCGTAAGGTACATGAGTTTAATGCTCGTAAAGGTAAAAAAATTGAAGGTGCAGCGTTAATTACATATGATCTTGCTATTATCCTATCTAAATATGATGGTTATTTGAAATGGAAAGAAGAACAGGCATTGGCTAAAACAGGTACAAGCGAAGAACAAGTTAATATAGATTATGAAAAAATGGCAATATCAAAGTCTCCCAAAGAACGTGATAAAAATAATGACAGCCTTGATATTGACAGCATCATTGATGAAATTTAGGTAGGTGGCAAACATGGATATTATAACAAACGTTCCTACCGAAGTTCTATTTGTGGGTTGTATTTACAAACAGCCTGATTTGCTGGTAAATTACGGACAATATATCCGCAGCAAATACGATTTTTCAGATGAAGTCACTCGTTTTTTTTACGATTCAGCTGAAATAATTTACAAAACAAGAACACAAACCTTCAATAAAACTACTATTTTAACTTATTTTTCAGAAGAGCCTGAAAGACTTTCTTTATATAAAAAGTATGGCGGTTGGAAAACTCTTGACAGTTGGATGAAAATTGCTATCACTGATGACATTGGCAAGTATCAGGAAATCATTAAAAAGTATTCTTTGTTAAGAGAGTATCAACGGAATGGCTTTGATATTACAAAAATTGTAGAGCATAAGAAGTTTGAACAGTTTACGGCTTCAGATATATACAGATTAATTAGAGGTAAAGCAGATAGAATACATACGGTGATCTTGACAAACCAAGAAGCCGAAATTCTGAATAGCCATATTAAACAATCACTTATTGCGTGCATGGAGAAGCCTGATTTAGGTGTATCACTTCCCTTTCCTATTCTAAATGACATATTTAGAGGTTGCAAACTAGGCTCGACAATGGCGATGGGAATGCTTTCAAACGCAGGAAAATCACGATTTATGACAAAAATAATTGCCTATTTAACGCTTGTAAAGCATGAAAGAGTCTTTGTTATGCTTAATGAAATGGGTGTGGACGATCTCAGAAAGTGTTTAATTACAACGTGTATAAACAATGTTGAGTTTCAAAAGTTACACGGCATTAAATTAAAGAAGCCTGAAAAGGAATTAACACTTGGTTTATACAAGGATAAATCAGGTGAATACATATATCAGAAAACAGACGATTGGGGAGAGCCAACAGAAACTTTGCAAGAGTACATTCAAAGGGTCGCTGAAAATTCAGAGGAATATGTAAAAATAATGAAAATTGCTGAATGGATTGAAACAGAAACTAATGAACTTATTCTCGTTAAGGACATGGCTGGCGGTTATGATGACAAAACACTAGAGTTTGAAATAAGAAAAGCTAATCTAACTCATGGTGCGAAATACTTCTTTTACGATACCTGTAAGCAAGACACACAAGCCACAGGAGATTGGGCAGCTTTAAAAGCAACAGTAACAAAACTCACTGATTTAGCAAAGCAGTTAAATATGTTTGGCTATCTCTCAATTCAGCTTACAGACGATACGGAGTTTTGCAAGCCTGACGAACTAAACTCAAATAATATTGCTAATGCAAAACAGTTAAAGCATATTATATGGACTATGACGTTATTCAAAGAAATATCTGTTGGTGACTTTCATAAATATCGTTATGTTCAGCATGACGCTGAATGGGGTAAAGATGCTGAATGTGAACTTAAAGTTGGTAAGAGGTATTATGTGGGCAATGTAGACAAAAACAGATTTGGTTGTAAAAAGAAAGTTGTATTTGAAGTTGACCTAGATTTGAACACTTGGTATGAAGTCGGAGAACTGAGAAGAAAGTGAGGATAAAATGGATATTTCTGTCCTCAAAGAAAAGATACTAGAGAACAATTATGTTCCTGTCATACTTGACGAAATAGGTTGTCACCATATTTCCTGTAAAGCAGGTTATGTTCAGTGTGGCAATCCTGATGGCGATAATCAAGGGGCAATTACTGTTTATCTCAATGAAGGTCTTTTAACTGTTGACTACACACGAGAAATACATAGTAGTTCAAACTTAGATACAATAGATATTTTTGATCTTGTGCAATTTTTTTGCAGTTGTACATTTTATGAAGCTGTTCGCAAAGTTTGTAATTGGTGCGGTATTAACTATTATAAAGATGAATATAACGATTTGCCCGAGAGTCTAAAGTTTACGAAATTTATTTCTGAAATGGCAGATGATGAGTCTAATTACGAAGAAATGCAACCTTTAAAGCCGATTAAAGAAAATGTTCTATCGTACTACTTCCCTGCCGTTAATAATTGTTTTTTGAAAGATAATATCTCATATGATACTCAAATGCTGTTTGAAATAGGTTATGACGATGTTTCCAATCGAATTACAATTCCTGTAAGAGATGAAATGGGAACATTAGTCGGTGTTAAGGGCAGGCTATTTTTAAAGCAAGAAGAAATGACAGAAGAAGAACAAAGAGTTAAATATATATATTTGGAGCGTTGCAACAGAGCTAGAATGTTATATGGACTTTATTTATCCGAAAAATATATAGCTCGAACAGGCTACGTTTATGTGGTTGAAGCTGAAAAAGGTGTTATGCAACTTTGGAACATGGGAATAAAGAATTGTGTAGCAACTTGTGGCAAGAAAATAAGCCAATATCAAATAAATATGCTGACAAGGCTGAGTTCTCATATTATATTTTGCTTTGATAAAGACGTAACCATAGAAGAGTTAAACGATATAGCTGACAAATTTCTGGATTGTATTCAAATCAGTGCTATTGTTGACACTAATAATTTATTGGAAGAAAAAGAAAGTCCAACAGATAATCCCGATAAGTTTAAACAGTTAATTGCCAAATATACGCAAGTTATAAAGAATGGGAAGTGAAACAACAAAACATGAATTATAAAATAATAGGCAATAATGATTATTGCCATATTCCAATATCTATTTTTACTAATAGAGGAATAACTAACGTTAGTGAATACATTCATTTAACCGATGATGTATTAATTTCTTATGATAATCTTGATAATATTACTGAAGCGGTTCAAATGCTAGATAGACACATTAAAAGCAATAGTAAAATGGCGATTATTGTTGATTGCGATGTTGACGGTCAGTGCAGTGCTGCCATGATGTATTCTTATTTGAAAAGGCTTAACAAAGAAATTGATATTACATATCTGATACATTCTGGAAAGCAACATGGTATTTCTTCTGAGATAGAAATACCTGAAAGCACAAAATTGTTGATTGTTCCCGATGCAGGAAGTAATGATACTGAACAATGCAAACAGTTGACAGAGCAAGGTGTTGATGTACTTATTCTCGATCACCATGATATTGAAAGAACAAACCCATATGCGGTTATAGTAAACAATCAGTGTAGTTCAGAATACTCTAATAAAGAATTATGCGGTGCAGGAATTGTATATAAATTTCTACAAGCACTCGATGATTGCTACTGGAATGATTATGCCGATGATTACCTTGACCTTGTGGCATTGGCTAATATTTCTGACATTATGGACTTACGTTCTTTTGAAACAAAAAGGCTTATTGACAAAGGTCTTTATAACGTCACAAATAAATGTTTTGAAGAATTTATTAATGCTCAAAATTATTCCATGAAAGGCAAGGTTAATCCTCATACTATTGCATTTTGTATTACTTCCCTGATAAACGCAATGTGTAGAGTTGGTGACATGGAAGAAAAGGACTTACTTTTCAGAGCGTTTATTGAACAGGACGAAGAATTTGAATACAAAAAACGTGGCGAAACTGAAAATACAAAAGAAAATATTTATCAAAGAGTTGTAAGACTCTGTAAAAACGCTAAATCAAGACAGGATAATCAAGTGAAAAAGTTACTTCCTGCGTTAAGGAAAAGCGTAACTAACGACAAAAATACAGTTTTATTCTTAAAGGGCAACAATATTCCAAGTGTATTTTCTGGATTAATAGCCATGAAAATGGCTAGTTGTGCGAAAAAACCTTGTTTAATACTCCGCAAAGACGAAGATAACAATGTATATAGAGGGTCTGCCAGAAACTTTGATAACAGTTATGTGCCAGATTTAAAGGCTGAGTTACTTAAAACAGGTCTGTTTAATTGGTGTCAAGGTCACGCAAATGCTTTCGGTTTTGAGATAAAAGCTGAGAACGTGGCTGAAGCAATTAAAGTTTTAAATAAGAATATTAATTCAGACAATCCTTTGTCAATAGATTTTTGTTTTGATTATGACGAATTTAATATTGGAATGATTTCTGATGTTGCATCATTGGAAAATTGTTATGGTACAGGAATTAAAGAGCCTTTATTTGTCATTAATAATATAGTTTTGGAGCATAGTCAAGGCGTTTTCATGGGTAAAAATGAAGATACATGGAAGTTTATTACTGACGATAATATCGCAATTATCAAGTTCTGTAATCCTAGTGACGATAAAGTATTAGACTTTTTGAATGGATATGATGATGAAATGTGCATTAATGCACTCTGCCAGCTCAATGTATCTGAGTATAAGGGTGTAATTACCCCACAAATAGTTATTTTGAAATATGAGGAGGCTGAAAGGTAATGTACAGTTCTTTACATAACCATACAATGTACTCGTTATTGGACGGCTATGGTACACCAAAAGAAATGCTTGAACAATGCCGAAAAGTCGGTATTAAAGCATACGCAGTTACGGAACATGGCAACCAATATTCATGGATATATTTCGATCAACTATCTAAAGAATATCCTGATATTAAGCTGATATATGGCGTAGAGCTGTATGAATGTTTCGATACGGCTGTAAAAGATAAGAACAATAAGTACTTTCATCTTATCGCTCTCGCAAAAAATGAGAACGGCAGAAAGGCTTTAAATAAAATTATCACTAAGTCAAATCTTGAAAATTTTTATTTTAAGCCTAGAGTACAGATTTCAGATATTGCTCCGTATGCAGAAGATTTAATTATTTGTTCTGCTTGTTTGGCTTCAAAATTAGCTAAAGAAAGTGATTTTAATATTTGTGTTAAGTATATCGAAGAATACAAATCGGCATTTCCTAATTTCTATTTGGAAATGCAATCTCACAAATCAGAGGAGCAGGCTAATTACAATAAAAAGATTTTGAAACTATCTGAGGTAACAAACACTCCATACATAATTACTACAGATAGTCACGCAGCCACAAAGGAAGATTTATATTATCAGGGTAGGCACGTTCAGATAGCTCACGACACTGAAACAATGTCTGAAAGCTACGAAGGTTGTTATTTGCAAAGCGAAGAAGAAATTCATATAACTATGGATAAACAAATTGGTGCAGATAATGTTATAAAAGGTTTAAATCAGACTAATGCTTTAGCTGATATGATAGAAGAAGTACATATGCCTTTTCAAGATCCACAGTTACCGACATACCCCTTACCAAGTGGATATAAGTCTAATAATGAATTTCTTTTACATCTTATTGACGAGGGGTGGAAAACTAGAAATTTTAACAAACTTTCTAAAGAAGAGCAGAAAATAATGAAAGACCGACTTGATTATGAAATGGGAATTATTCATCAAATGAATTTTGACGGTTATTTCATTATTGTATGGGATTTTATAAATTATGCGAAAACTCATGGGGTTAAAATAGGTTCAGGACGTGGCTCTGGAGCAGGAAGCCTTGTGTGTTATACAATAGGTATAACTGACCTAAACCCTATCAAATATGGATTGATTTTTGAGCGTTTTCTTAATCCAGAAAGAGTTTCAATGCCAGATTGATTTTCGGTCGAGCATATGGGAAACCATATGTGTTAAGTGTGGTGAACCTATAAAATATAGGGTGTTAATTAAACAATTATTATAATTGTAACCGCAGGAAATGGCGGTGTATTAATTAGCTAACAGGGAACATCTAAGTCGTTCTGTCTGACGATATGACAATCCTGTGCGAAGTTGCATTTTATGATTTAATATTGTTTCCCGTTGCAAAACAAAGGAGACAATATGCTAAAAGAAATTGAAAACTATAAAGATTATTATGTAAATGAGTTGGGAGAAATTTACTCCTCAAAGTCGGGCAAACTAAAAAGAATAAAGCCGTGGGCTGACTCGCAAGGTAAATATTTAATGGTACAATTAAAGAATGAAATAGATAATAAATTCCATAAATTATTAGTACATAGAATAGTTGCTCAGGCGTTTCTTCCTAACTACAATCATTTACCACAGATTAATCATTTAGATTGCAATACTAAAAATAATAATGTTGATAACTTAGAATGGTGTACCGCTAAAGAAAACATACATTACAGTTATCGCACAATGTCGCAAATAAGAAATTATGTGACTTGCGATTTATACAAAGACAATGTATTTCTAGGGCATTTTCAATCTATTTTAGACGCAGCTAAATACGCAAATGAACATTACGGTGCTAGTTTATCGGGTATTGTAAGAAATTATAAATCAAAGGGAATAACACTTATTAAATCATAAATGCAAAACGTCAAACGACTAGCTCAAAGGAGCGTAGGGTCAAGTGAAATTCTTGACTCGAAGTGCCACACGCCTAAACGTATTACTACAAGTGTGATACGCATGGTGAAGATATAGTCTATTCCTTGCAGAAATGCAAGGTAGTAAAGTTGGACATCGATGTTTCAGACAGACCTACAGTAATAAATTATCTCATTGATAAATATGGTGAAAATCGTGTTTGTCAGATTATAAACTTCTCGTATATAACACCTGTTGTAGCCATAAAAGATGTTGGTAAAATACTAGGTTTCAAATATAATGAAATGGATAAACTATCCAAAAAGTTTTCGTACAATACATTCCAAGAGTGTATTGACAACAACATAAACTACCTATCTGAACACCCTGAGTACAGTGAGTTACTTGACATAGCAGGCAAATTAAGTGGTAGGGTTAAAACGGTTAGCTGTCATGCAGGCGGTGTCGGTATTGTTGATACCGATATTAGCGATTATATGGCAATGAAACTAGGCTCTGACGGTGAACACGTTATTCAAGTTGATAAAAGGCTTGTTGAACAAATAGGTATCATTAAATTTGACATTTTGGGTGTACAAACTTTAAAAATGGTACAGGAAATTCAAAATGACTTGCACTTATCTGAGTACGATATAAATATCAACAACCCCAAATTTGAAAATGACAGAAGTCCATTTGAACTATTAAGCAAAGCATTGACGAATGGTGTGTTTCAGGTGGAAAGTGCAGGTATGAAAGACTTACTGCTCAGACTACAAGCAACTAACATGGAAGATTTGTCGGCTGTTTTGGCATTGTATAGACCTGATTCAATGGGAGCTTTGGAGGAGTTTATTAAATGTAAACATGATCCTTCACTTGTCACCTATATACACCCTGACATGAAGCCTATTTTGGAAAGCACTTACGGTCAGTGTATTTATCAGGAACAAATCATGGAAATAGTGCGTGTTTTTGGTGGTAGAAGTTATGGTGGTAGCGACAAGTACCGCAAAGCTATCGGTAAAAAGATGCCTGAATTAGTTAAAGAAGAGTCTAAAAAACTATATCAAGAAATTATTGATAACGGATATGATGAAAATATAGCAAAAGCTATTAGTGAAGAACTTGCTGCCAAGGGTGGGTATTGCTTCAACAAATCACATAGTTATAGCTACGCTGTTCTATGCTTTCAAACTGCTTATTTAAAAATAAATTACCCTGTTCATTTTTTCAAAGCCTTGTTCAATTTGAATAAGGATAAGGCAGGTATGGTGAATAAATACATTGTAGACTCTAAACAGTTTGGAGTAACTGTTTTACCACCTCATATCAATAAATCGCTAGTCGATTTTTCTATTTACAATAACAATGTGCTGTTTGGTTTTTCTGCGATTACAGGCATTGGTGAACGAATAGCCCAAGAGATTGTTACTGAACGTGAGAAGAACGGCAAGTATAAAAACCTTCAAGACTTGTTGTCAAGAACAACACTGACAAAAACTCAGATTATTAACTTAATTAAGTCAGGTGCGATACCTACGAAAGATAAAAAGAGTTGTTTGTTAAAGTATTTGAAGTCATTGTATAAACCATTAGAGTATAAAGAATTGTCTAAGTTACCAACGTATAGCAAGCTTATTATTGACTATGATATTGATATTGAAAAATATCGTATTGGTGACGGCAAGTATGACTATGACAAAGACACATTATTAACTCTTGCAAATCAGAAAAAGAAAGAAAAGTTTGATCTACAGCAAGAAGATAGGTTGAAACAATTTCTTTCAACCAATAACAAATATCTTGAAAACGCTGATTTTTGGGAGTTTGAGGCATTACAGATATTTATATACAATAACCCATTTGAAGAAGCACTTCCCTATTTAACAACAGCATTTGAAGCCGTTGAGAATGATAATGATTGCGTTATTGTAGGTGTTATTTCCAGAGTACAAAAGAAAAAGAACAGAAATAAAAAACCATTTGCCTTTGTAAATATTTACTCCACTTTCGGTATTATAGAGGGAGTTCTTTGGAATAGTCAACTTGTACAGTATGAAGATTTGGTTAAGAAAGGCTCTCAGGTTGCTATTAAGTGCAGAAAAACAGACGAAGATAAGGTTACAATACAGGCTATGCGACCATATACTGAGTGGCTTTCAGAAAGGAAGAAAAGACATGGCAGAAAAAATCTATAAATTTAAAATCGTTCCTCAACAGGAGCGATTTTATAACGAAAATAGTAATTGGGGAGTATATACTTTTATAACAACTTCTGATGACATTCCATATTTTTATGATTGTTATGACGATCCCTTTGGCGACAAGCCAAGGCTGTTAAAAGGTAGTACATTGGCAGGTAAAATGCAACGCTTGACAATCGGTGTCGAGTACAATGCCGAAGTCACTTGCTCCTTTAATAGCAAATATAATTCGTATCAGTATACACCAATTTCTATTACTGCAAATGTGCCTAAGACAGAAGAACAACAAATAGCATATTTGAAAACTCAGGTCACAGAACTGCAAGCAAAAAACATCTTAGCTGTCTACCCAAATGTAATTGATGATGTTATTCATAACAGAGAAATTGATTTTACAAAAATCAAGGGTATAGGCGAAAAGAGTTGGAATAGGATAAAAGATAATATATTGAATAACTATGTTATTTCAGATATCCTTATTATGCTTCAGCCGTTGGGTGTAACATATGCCATGATAAGTAAATTGATTTCTAATGAACCTAATCCTCAATTATTGAAGGAAAAGTTACTTGACAATCCTTACATCATGACAGAAATTCGTGGCTTGGGCTTTAAGAGAGTCGACGATTTGGCGTTGAAGTTAAATCCAGATATCAGGATATCAACCAAAAGAGTTGTGGCATTTGTTAAGTATTATCTTGAGAGTGTTGGGAACAATGACGGTCATTCATATGTGCTAGAGTCTGTATTAGACAGTGCAATAAGAGATAACATAAACGATTGTTATGAAATGTACGAGAGCTTTAAATCCACACAAAAGCAACATGAGATATTTCTACATTTTGAAGAAAATAAGGTAGGGCTATTACGCCAATATAAAACTGAAATATCTATTTTGGATATTCTAAAAAATCTCAATGAACAAGAAACAGACTATAAGATTAACATTGAAAAGGGTATCTCAGAAGCAGAAAGAGAACAAGGTTTTTGCTATACAGACGAACAAAAACAAGAGATATATAAGGCTTGTGGCAGTTCTGTAGTGCTTATAACAGGTAGAGCAGGAACAGGTAAAAGCTCAATTTTAAGAGGACTCACAAAGATATATAAAAGCTATTCTATATCAGCTTGTGCTTTATCTGCTAAAGCTGCGATCAGGATAACTGAGGCAACAGGTTTGTTCGCAAGTACAATTCATAGGTTGCTTGGTTTTAACAAGACAGGTTTTGTTTATAACTCTGACAACAGATTGCCTAGCGATATTATCGTACTTGATGAAGCTTCAATGGTTAATTCATCATTATTTTATAGCTTGGTTTCTGCTATAAAAGAGGGTGCAAAAGTAATTATTGTAGGTGATGACGGTCAGTTACCACCAATAGGCTGTGGCAATATCTTTCATGATTTGCTTAATTGTAATGTATTCACTTGTTGTAAGCTGACTAAGATTTTAAGACAGGCTCAAAAGTCAGGTATTATTTCGGACTCAGTTAAAATTAGAAATGGAGAAAACCCATTGCCTGAACCAAAACTAAAAGTTGTTACTGGCGAGCTACAAGACATGACCTATATGTTTAGAGAGAGCCGTGAAGGTATGCGTGAATTGGCTATTAAATTGTATACAATGGCAGCTAAGAAAGACGGCTATGATGAAACGATTATTTTGACACCTTGTAAAAAGGACAGGATAAATAGCTCTTTTGAAATTAACTCTATTTTACAAGATATGATAATTCCACCCGATACTGCACCTGAGATCAGGTATGGTAATAAGACATTTCGTCTTGGGTCGAAAGTTATTCAAAGAACGAATGACTATGATAGAAATGTTTTCAATGGAGAAATGGGTTATATTACAAAAATTGAACAGACAATTAAAGACGGTAAGAAGCAGAATGTTGTTACAATTAAATTTGCCGACAAGGAAATTGATTTCTTACAAAATGATTTAAGTAGTATTGAGTTGGCTTACTGTCTGACTTGCCATTTAACGCAAGGTAGTGGCTTTAAGAATGTTATTGTGCTGATCGACAACACTCATTACAAGTTGCTTGACCGCTGTATGCTGTATACTGCGATTACCAGAGCTAAAACCAAATGTGCATTGATTGCCGAGCCTAGTGCTTTTCAGAGGTGCTTGAAAATGCAGGCTTCACAAAGAAATACTTGGTTAAGCTTATTGGGCGGTTAATATATAATTAACAAAGTTTATCTAGCAAACTTTGTATACTTTGCCATATTGACAACTATTAAATAGTGCATTATAATATGAGTATACCATTAAACGAGTACACTTGAGTATATACCTATTATTAATTAAGTGCGTTTTATATGCACTCACTATCATTCGAGTACGCTTGTTAGAGATAGAGAGGGTGATGATATTGGCACAAAAGATAAAAGCTTTGTTTTTTAAGATAAAGAATTTTATAAAGTATAAGAGATAGGAGAAAATACTATGAAAGAAATGATATATAAAAATCATATAGAGAAAGGGTAAAATATGAACTTAATAGATGTATATTTGACAGGTGGTAAATCTATATTCGGTGGAAAAGAAAGTCCATTGGAAGCTCATGAAATTTATTGTGACAACTGTGATAACTGTTCTTTATATAAGAATAAGCAATGTTTAAATCATTGCACACCTTTTGCTTTACCACATTGTAAATTGGGAAGTGTTATAAATACTAAAGGTTATACTAGCAGAGCTAAGAAATATAGTGATTTTAAAAGTAAATACACTTCTAATGATAAATATAATTGTCTAACTTATCCGAATACTAACAATTTAGCTATTATAGGTGACACAGTTTTTATTTATTTAACATACGCTAAAGTAGCATTAAACAAAGAAACAAATAATTACTATACAATTAGGTCTAATTATATTTTTGAAAGTGACTATGTGCCTATGAATAAATTTAATACAGACCTTATTTATAACATCGCTACATTTAAGCCTAGAGCGTTACTAGGTGGAGTTATTACAGATTATAACGATAAAATAATTCCTGATTTTCTACTATCTTTAAGTAAGTTAATGCCTGCTATCTATAATGAATTTATTATTAAATATCCTGAATGGAATTTAGCTCCTAATTATATAGGAAAGGTAGCTTATGTTAATTCACTAAAATCAGGTACTAAATTTATTGAACATAATACAGAATGGCTTTACGATGGAGAATATGTAATAGCGGAGAATATGGATTTAGGATTGTCATCCCCTTGGTGGCAACATAATAATGATTCGGAAAACATTGTTAAAATAAAAGTAAATGATAAAATGACTATAACAATAACTGATAATTCCATTGTAGATGAAAATACTAAATTTAAATAATAATTATGCTTAAATAGATGAATTATGATATTTTCAATATGACACATGACATTACTGTTACAACTTTCCAGAATAATGGTTGTATTAAAGGTTACTGTTTATTCTTCGGAAATATTTGAGAAAGTTAAGGACGTTATAGAGCAACTTATAAAAAGTTGATTTTATTTGAAAGGAAGCGATAAAAATACAACCAATTTTTAAAGAACAGATTAGAATGTGGTCTGATTTGGGTTTTAATATACCAATTACAGAGGGGTTTTATTGGCTCGACCGAGGTATCATTAGAGCATTTTCGTCTGACGGAATATTACACAGACTTTATAAATACAAAGTTAATGATGATCTGACAATTAATATTACAAAACATAAAGAATATTGCGATTTTAACCCAGAGAGCTGGGAAGAAACATACAAACGTCTAAAAAATGGCTTGCAGAATAAAATTGATGAAAGTCTAAATGTAATAAAATCAACTCTTGATACATATTCAAATTATGATTTTTGGTGTTTGACAAGTACTGGTAAGGATAGTACCGTTGTTCTCGATTTGGTTTACAAGGTTACATCTAATGTAAAGGTAATGTTTAATAATACAACCTGTGATGCCGCAGATACATATAGAATTGTTAAAAAGCATTCAGATTGGATAATTACAACACCTGAAGAAAGTATATATAACTATTTTGATAAATCAAATTTCATTCCAACAAGATTTGGTAGAGCTTGCTGTAGTATCTACAAAGAAGGTCAATCTATTCAATATTTTAAAGTTCATGGTATAGATAAATTAATACAAATTATGGGTGTGAGAAATGACGAAAGTAACAAACGAGCTGATAGAGAATATATCATACATAACCCCAAATGGAATGATAAAGATTGGTATGGACTTTTACCAATTCGCAAATGGACTAGCTTGGATGTGTGGCTTTATATATTACATAACCAACTTGAAATTAACAATAAATATCGTAAAGGATATTCAAGAGTTGGGTGTTCCATATGTTGTCCTTATTATACAAAAACAACTTGGGTATTGGACAAATATTGGTATCCGCTAGCATATGAGCGTTGGCATAAAATTCTACAAGAAAATTTTTTAAAAAATTCTCGGTGGCAACAACTTAATTGTACCGTTAAAGAATATCATTCTTGTTGGAATGGTGGTTTGCTACGAACTGCTCCTACAAATGAGGTAATAAAAGAATTGATGGAATATAAAGGTTTGTCTAATTATCATGTTGCAGAACAATTCTTTAATAAAACTTGCTGTAAATGCGGTAAAAATATACGGCAAAACAATGTGTTGGCTATGAATATGAAATATTTAGGTAGAGACACAGCAAAGTTTTATTGTAAAAAATGTTTTAAACGTGAGTTTAATTTATCAAAAGAAGAATGGAATGAACAAGTTGATGGTTTCAAAGCACAGGGTTGTGAATTGTTTTAAAATGTAGAAAGGGAGTACATTAAATGGCTAATCAAGAATTTAAAAAAGGTGACAGAGTAAAAATTACAGATTTTACAGGAACGATTGTTGGCACTAAGCTTGAAGATAATTCTATTAAATATCATGTAAAAATTGACCAGGGTCGAATTTATACTTGGGTATTTCAAAATGCACTTGAACACATGGACTCAGATGCTGATAATTTTAAGCAGACAATCACTATTAAGACCGAAAGAAAGACTGGCGAAACTATCATAAGAATATCAAACCCAAGACCTACAACCGATGAGCCTACAGTAAGAGGTACAATTATTGGCGATATAACGAATAAATCAAACGAGCCAAAAATAACAGATGAGCAGAGAACTGTTTTGGAGGGACTTTATTTACTTGGTTATAGGTACTTGGCTTGTAATAGTGTTCATAATACTTTAATGGCTTATAACACCCCTCCTTGCAAATTAGAAACAATATGGTATGGTGAAATGTATAAAATTAGGGTTAATAGCCTTACAAAGATGTTAGATACTCTGTGTTCTTGGAAAGATGAAAAGCCGACCTCGATTGAGTGGTTGCTAGACAAAAAAGATAAGAATGAGTAATATAAAAGTTTTCTTTTATTGAGAGAAGGTGAAACCAATATATAAATGTATTTGTGATGTATGCAGAAGTAATGAAGCCGATCAGCATTTTAAGGTTAAAAAACTTAGTGGAGTTTGGACTTGGAAAGGTCGTTATGAAGCATCTGAATGGACTGAACTTGATATTTGCAATCAATGTTACGAAAAGTTTATTGGAGTAATACACGAAAGAGAAGATAGGGAAAGAATGATGGAAGCGTTTATCGGAAAACCGCACAAAGAAAACAACGACAAATAAAAATTTAGTTTTATTTATAGAAAGAGGTAGAATATGATGACAAAAGAGGAGATTTTGGAAGCAGCAAAGCACTGCGTAGAAACAGGAGGTATTTGTGAGAATTGTCCGTTTCGTATTAATAAAACAAATTGTGAACTTAGCTTCGCCAATTACATAAAAGAAAATGAGTCTAAACCTGTAATAAAAAATATATCTTCGACAGAAAGCAACACTAACACTATTTATGAAAACGCTAAAATAACTGATGTATCACTGGAAATAGGCGACCATTGTTGCCTTACCTTTTCTATAGCACTTAAAGGCTTAGGCTGGGGAGCTAGTTTTGGCGGTTATAACTTAGCTTTTTTCAACGGAACATCGTTTGAAGGTTCTGAAAAGGGACTTGAAGCACTTACAAGAATTATGGACGTTGTGGGCGTTGCAAAATGGGAAGATATAAAAGGTCATTATGTTAGAGTAAAACAGGAAGATAGATTGGTTGTCGGAATAGGAAATATCATTAAAGATAAATGGTTTGAACCGAGAGAATTTTTCAAAGGAGATTGAAAATGAGTAAAAAAATTATACATGACTTACCAACACGATGCATAGACCCTGTAATGAAGTGTTGTCAGGATTGTGCTTGGGGATATCGTGAATATGGCGATGACGTGGAATGCTCTGCCGATCTAGCAGGCTGTTGCTTTGAAAGCGGCTGTACATTCGGTTTTGACAAAGGCAGACCTAAGGATGAGCCGACAGATGAAGAGCTGCAAAAGTTTGAGAAGGAGTTTGAAAGCCAGTGGAAGGAGAACGATGATGAATAAGAAATTCACTGACGAGGAAATTGTAAGGGCAGCACATTGCTGCACAAAAAATAATTGCAAAACCTGCCCATTTATAGTACTAGGAGCAGGATTTAAAAACTGTGTCATAAAATTCTCGGAATACATAGCAAACAACACAAAAAACGAGCCCGCACCTGCGGCAACAGGTACAAGCTCGGAGGTATCTGTAAAAGAAGATACCAGTTCAACACAGTTTGATGATAGCATACTGCTGGACATTTGTCAAGAGGGTTTGTGCACAGTTGCCCAAAATCGCAACGCCGATTATCAAATTGGCTATGCAACTGCGATGCTTGATGTCATCAAAAAGCTGAAAGGCGGTGGCAGCAATGACGGACAAACAATACAAAAGGTATAAAGAGATTGAAGAAGAAATAAGACCTATAAAGACATTTCTTAAAGGGTTTTGAAAGTCACTGGAAGGAGAATAGCAAATGTCAAGATATATTGACGCAGAAAAATTAAAGTGTTCTATTGATTCGGAAACAGACAGCATATTTGATCGGGATAAGACCATAGAAGAACTTTATTATAACCTGTGCGAACTGGTTGATGATGAACCTACCGCCGACGTGCAGGAAGTCAAACATGGAGAATGGTTTAAACCTAGCAATGACCCAGTTGACAGTAAACAATGGATTTGTTCCGAATGCAAAGGATTAACTGAAACGGCATATTATTGTGGACATTGCTATTATAACTACTGCCCTAACTGCGGAGCAAGACTAACTGCGGAGCAAAAAATGGAGGAGTTTGAAGAATGAGAGATATGCAACTTAACGTTACTTTTCCGTTAAGACATTGCCTTGTGAATGGTGAAAAGATGCTATTTCATATGTGGGGCATAGGTCGAAGCGGTCAAACCGAAGGTATCGTAGAGGACATTAATGGGTCGATAATAACAGTTTTTCCTTACGAGATAAGATTCACGGATGAAATCTTTAAAGAGTATATGAATGAAGAGGGTGACGGCAATGCGTGAAATACTTTTTAGAGGAAAACGTGTAGACAATGGCGAATGGGTTCAGGGGTTTTATGTATGCAAAAAGCGTCCATATTTCAAGGACAAAGGGGTTAATGTTGAGCATCTTATTTACGACAATATAGAGATTGAGGACAATGACTATAAGCAGTTTGTTGATACAATGCCAATTTCTTATGTAGTAGACCCTAAGACCGTCAGCCAATATACAGGATTAACAGATAAGTATGGCAAGAAAATTTTTGAAGGAGATATAATTAACGTAACTTCTTGTGGCACTGATAGATTTATGGATGTAAGGTGGAATGATGAAACACTTTCTTGGGAGCTGACAGATGTAGGCACTCCAACGTTTAAAGTGAATCATCTTTTTAATACGATTGATCTTACGGAACTTGAAATCGAATCTTGCTATGGCGAACGTGTCTCTTTTATCGTTGGCAACGTTTATGACAATCCTGAGATGATGGAAAAGATTGAGGAGGATTACGAATGACTAAAAGAGATTTGAGTGTATGGTTTAAAGAGACAGCTAAAAATGTAATAGATGATATTTCAACTGATTATTTGTTCATAAAGAGAGATGATTCATGACAAATGAAGAATACATAATATCAAAAATCTCAGAACGTAGTTTAGCCGATATGTTTAATACTGGTAATTGCTATTATGATAATTTAAATGATAGAATTTATAAGGCTTTTCAGTACTGGAAAGAGTCGTATCAGTATAAGCGTTCTGGCAGACTCTTATTTCAGCTATGGCTTACATTCCAATATAACTCAGAAGAATGGGATTTAGCCAGACGAATAATTCATGAAGAACACCCATCTTGGGTTATAAAATGCGAAACATAAGAGGAACAATGTAATTTAAGGAGGAAACATACAATGATTGATGCTAAAGAAGTAAAAAGATATATTGAAGATAAAAATAATATTACATTAGATCCCATCCAATACCAAATACTTAAAGCTATTATTCGTGGAGATGAGGTTTATACAGCAAGAGGAGTTGGCAGAAGTCTTTTGTATAATGGTTATGCTGACTACTTAAAAGATGTAGTTGCAAAGGGAAATAATCGGAATATAAAAGCTGATGAATTTGATAGTATTTTTACCAGTGATATGATATTACTTGACCCTGTTTTAGGCAGTGAAAATATTGGCTTAAAGCATATATATGACAGCATAAAGAATGACGATGAAAAGATGTTTGAGAAAGAATATCAGTGCAAATATTAAATTAAGAAAGCAAAGGACACGTCTATTATCAGAAAGGGCAAAAAGAAAGCATAAAGCAATTAATTTTAAGAAATGCAAGTTAATGAAAATACGCTACTTTAGCATATCCTAAAACAGCGTAAATACGCACCTTTAGACACTTAAAATCTGAATAAAAAAAGAGAAATTTTATTAAGGAGATGATACTAATAAAACAAGAATATATAAAATCGCCACTTAATTATATGGGTGGCAAATACAAGCTCCTACCACATATATTGCCGTTGTTCCCGAAAAATATTGACACTTTCGTTGATTTGTTTGGCGGTGGCTTCAATGTTGGAATTAATGTTCCTGCGAAAGAGGTTATTTATAATGATTTGAATTTGCCTGTAGTGCAAATACTTGAATACATACATAGAAATAGAACCGATAAAAGTCTTGACGAGATAGATAAGATAATCAAGCAATATGACTTATCGAAGATTAATAGGGATGGGTATTTGAGACTCCGCAATTATTTTAACGAGTCGGAATCTAAACAGTCCGTTATTTTATATGTGCTAATTTGTTACGCCTTTAACAACCAAATTCGTTTTAATTCAAAAGGCGAATTTAATATGCCATTTGGGAAAGACAGAAGTAGCTTTAACCCTACATTAAGAGAAAAGTTCATAGAATTTTCGGAAGCAATCAGCAATAAAGACTGCAAGTTTACCAATGCTGATTTTCGTGAGTTCATCGGCGTAGCGTTTGGCGAAAATGATTTTCTGTATTGTGATCCCCGTACTTTAATTCCACGGCAACCTATAATGAAAATGGTGGATGGACTAATACCGACGAGGAAGATTTGAGAGATATGCTTGCGGTTTCAAATGTGAAATGGGCATTATCGAATAATCTAAAAACAAACTCGACATTAAAGAATTGGGCAGAAAATCATGATTATAAAATCCATTATCTAAACACCACTTACGGAAACTGTAATTACCAGAAAAAAGACAAGACAAAAGATATAGAGGTCTTGATTACAAACTATTGAGGAGGACAACATTTAATGAAAACACTTACGGGGACAAGCCTAGCTGGAATGTCTCCTACAAGAGAAAGAGTGACTAATGATTTTTACGCAACACCATTCAATGCAACAGAAGCCATTTTAAAAAAAGAGAAATTATTTGGTAGTATACTCGAACCTGCTGCCGGACAAGGGCATATATCAAAAGTCCTCAAAGAATTTTATCCATATTCAGAAATTGTATCTACTGATTTGGTTGGTAGAGATAGTCCTTTTGGAATTGATATTACTCCGAACATTGATTTTCTTACATATAATTACAAACGTAAATTTGATAATATTATTACCAATCCACCATTCAAATTTGCAAAGGAATTTATTCTTCGATCATTGGATTTAGCAAATGAAAAAGTTATTATGTTTGCAAAAATCCAACTTCTTGAAGGGCAAGATAGATTGAAAATGTGGGAAAACACTCCTATAAAAACAATTTATGTGTTTTCTAAAAGAGTAAACCCAATGCGTAATGGTAGTGAGGTAGATGAGAAGGGGAAGCCTTGGGCAAGTACTATGTGTTTTGCATGGTTTGTATGGGAACATAATTATGAAGGCTTGCCAACAATAGAGTGGATTTAATTTTATTTGTATGGGCATATTCACAATGGTAGAGATACAAGACCTTTTGATAAGTATACCCAACAAATGAGGGAACGTGGTTTTCTTTATAAATGTGCGAATGTAGGTTGTATGTTGCATGACTACACACCTGTAACACTTGATGATTTAGGGCTGAGGTGACATAAATGATTTCAAAGAAAATTCTTAACGCTCTTACGAAAGAGCAACTAATATTCCTAATAAATCAATATCAGCATATTGAATTTCTTATCTCAGAAGTCTGTGTCAACGAGAGTAAGCAGCATATTCCGTCTGAACAGGCGGTAGAAGAAATAAGAAAAGAACTTCACAACTGTAATTTCCCCTTTTGTACTTCTACAGAAGAATTTATATCACTTTTAGATTATAAAATGGACAAAATTACACTTGGCGAATACAAAGAAAGAATTGGAGTTGGCTGAAAGGAGACAGAATGAAACTTCTGGAAAGTATAAAACTTGCAATGCAAGTTTTCCCAAATAGCTTTATTAATCGAAATAACGAGATTATTCTTATTCCAAAATTCAATGTCTATATTCAGCTTGACGATGTGAAAACAAATGAAGATTTCAAGGTAAAACTTTGTGAGTGGCTAAGTCGAGATTGCTCTTGTGCGTTAAGATATTCACGAGACAAAAGACTTATGAGATATTGGCAAGACAATACTAATGCTTTCAATAAAATTTGTGGAACTAATTTTACAATGGAGCAAATGAGTTATATCTATACATATTTGGGTAATAGCATAAAACATGATCTTACAAAACAGTTCGTAAGAAACGGATTTGACCTTTTTGTTATAGAGAAATATGCTCAAAAGGGCAATAAAGAGGTTTATTGATGAAAGAAATTAAAGTAGTGAAATATTCTAAACAATGGTGCAAAACACGAATGACAATATATACTATTATTTGTATTATTTCTTTTTGTGCTTTTGTTTTAACAATGCCAATTATGGCACATTTCTATGACGAATACGGCTTACATCATGTCAAAACTATAGTAAGTATAATAGTGATTTCAACCTTTTTTGCAACATGGCTATATTGCTATGCAAAGGCTATGCAGTTTGAGTATTATGAGAACTATATATACAGCCGTATCAAGAAGATTAAGCGTAAACAAGATAGAAAATATAGAAAGTGGCTGATGTAAAAGCAGGAGATAAACAAAATGGATTGTAATATTCAAAATATAAAATGTGAAATCTGTGGTCGAGTGTTTCACAAAGTCTGCCATGCAGAGCCATATGAGAAAGTCTGTGATAATAGTGAATGTTTCCATAAAAAGTTCTGGCTTGAAATTATAAAAGAAAAGGACGAACACGTTATTATTAATGGCATTTGTTATTACTTAGATAGAACCCATCCAATGAGTGATAGTCTTTTTAGGGGATATGGTGGCAGAGGAATTAAAATTAAATTACATACAGGTGAAATTATCGTAACAAATAATTTATGGCACAATGGTGAAGTGCCTAAAGAATTTCGAGATAGACTACCTGATAATGCAGAGTTTATATAATTGTAGCAGGGGTTAATTGATGGAAAATGGAGGTAACAAATGTTTGTAACCAAATTGGGTGAAAATTTTATTGAGGGCATAACACTATTTAAAGGGCAATGTAAAGCTTGCAATTCTGAGTTTTATTTTGAGGAAAAAGAAGCCAAAGAATTGTATGAAAAAGGTGAAATCGGTCACTCAGAAGAAGAAATGCTCCGAGTTTCAATGGGCGAGCCTTATTACAGATATGAGTTTGGAAAATACCCTCATTATAAAGTGTCAATTCTTATAACACGTTGTCCTTGCTGTGATAAACTTGTGAAACTAGACCAAGTAACATGTACACATGAAATATATGCTGAATTGAAAAATAAGCATAGAATTACATTAGAACGTCTTGCGGAATATAACGGAATATATCCTTTGAAATTTAAGTGTTCCAATAGTAGGCTGTCTGTTGATATGAAAAATAGGATTGAAAAGTCAAAAGCATTAGTAAAAGCATTAGCTGGATCGTGAAAAAAGTTGAAAGCAACTAAAAATATAAAGCCAACATTTTATTAAGAAAATAAGAGATAAAACAAAACGGAACGCTCAGATTAGCTACCTGAGTGAATATGATAATTGCAATTATCTTCCAATAAAGAACAAATTGGAGGATTTACAAATAGTGAAAACGGGAAAAATAACAGTAAACGAATTATTTAGTGGTATAGGCGCGCAAATTTCAGCACTAGAAAGGCTCGGAATACCTTGTGAAATTAAACACACCTCAGATATAGACCATAATGCTGTACTTTCTTATGCTTCTATTCATTGTGGACTTACGGAAGAACTAATAAATACATATACTGAATACCCTACAAGAGAAGAAATGGCTAGGCAACTTACAGAAATTAATCTTGGATATGACTTTCAGAAAAACAAGCCTTATAATTGGTACAGATTTGTAAATAGTAAATCAAAAGAGCTTGAAAAATATTGGCTTGCTAATAAACTTTCTAGGAATTTAGGTGATATTAGTAAACTCGAACATCTTGATTATGCTGATTTTTGGACATATTCATTTCCTTGTACCGATATTTCTGTGGCAGGTAAACAAGAGGGAATAAAACAGGGTCAAACACGTTCAGGTTTACTATATGAAGTACAAAGACTTCTTGAAAGAGCCAACAAAATGTTGGCTTTACCAAAATATCTAATGCTCGAAAATGTCAAAAACCTTGTGGGTAAAAAGTTTAAACCACAGTTTGATGAATGGGTGGCTTGGCTTGATGAACTTGGTTACAATACATATTGGAAAGTTTTAAATGCTAAAGATTGTGGAGTTCCTCAGAATAGAGAAAGAGTGTTTGCAATAAGTATTCGCAAAGATATTGATGATGGCAAATTTGAATTTCCGCAGCCTTTTGATAACGGAGTCAGACTTAAAGATTTTCTTGAAGATAATGTAGATGAAAAGTATTATTTGAGTGAAGAAATTCAGAACAGACTTATACTGAATAAGGAAAATTTAGATGCAAATGTTGTAGGCACTACTAAGGGTAAACACAATCATCGCATAAGAACTAAAGATTTAGTTTATTCCCCAAATGGCATTATGGGTGCATTAGTAGCTACTGATTATAAGCAACCAAAGCAAATACTTGACACCAATCGTTGCATACAAGAAGGTAGCTTACAAGGTGACAAATGGGATAAAATATATGAATCTGCGAGAAGATACTATTCTCCTGAAGGTATTTCGCCTACTTTACATACTTGTGGTGGTGGTAATACAGAAACTAAAATAGCAGAACCGGTTGCCTATGTGAAAGAAGCAACTAAGAAAGGCTATGCAGAAATTTATGAAGGTAATAGTGTAAATCTGGAACAGCCTAATTCTAAGACAAGAAGAGGTAGGGTCGGAAAGGGTTGCGCACAAACATTGACTACAAGTTGTAACCAAGCTATAGTTGAACCTAATGAACTGTCACATTCTGAATGGAAACAGCAGACGTACAAAAGGTTTATAGAGGACTCTAATGGCGAAGTTAGTGGTGTAATCACCAATCAAAGTCAATCTTTTGGATATAGACCGCCAATGAAAGGTTATTCTAAAACATTGAAGGCAAATGCTAATGATGCAGGTGTGGTTGAAAGTTTTCGTGTTCGTAAATTAACTCCTAAAGAATGTTATAGGCTTATGGGATTTACTGATGAACAATTCGATAGATCACAAACTTTTAGTTCTGACAGCCAACTTTATAAACAGGCAGGTAACTCTATTGTGGTTGATGTACTTTATTATATATTTGGAAAGCTGTTTGAGGTTGATACTGAAAATTTTATATAACCACCAGCACAATAGGTTGCAATGATAAGCCGTTGTTAGTTGGTGGAGTAGGTGAAATTAATTTTGGAAAACAGTATAGACAAGGAAACAGGATATATTCGGCAGAACATATAGCTATGTGCTTAACAGCACAACCAGTTGGCAATGCTGGTGGGTTTAGTTATCTGTATGTAGTTGCCGAAACTAGAAAGGAAACAAAATGTTAAATAATGCTTGGAATACTCTCTTGAAATGTATATGGGTGGCTTGCTTTGACACCCATAACTTTCAGGAAGGGAAAGTATACGAAGTAAAAAATGGCAGACTAATAGACGGTCATGGCAGAAAAAGCTGTAATACATATGACAATGTTTACGATATTAATGACAGCTTTTACGCTAGATTCAAAGAAGTAAAGGAGTGAATAAAAAACATGGCAAGTGAGATACGAAATGATTGTGTGGGTTGTACTGCTCTCGGACTTCCCTGCCGTCATTGCTACATGGGTCAAGATTATCGTGTTTTAATATGCGACAAGTGTGGAACTGAGGTTGATGTGCTTTATATTATTGACAATGACTCGGAAGAACTTTGCAGCGAATGTGCCAAAGAAAAGGCTATTGAATATTTGTCAAATTATAATGTGAACGTTGACGATTTGTGCGAATACAACGATATTCCTTGTGAAAAAATGAACGGAGAAGATTATTATAACAAATATTGTTATTGTGACGATGAGGAATAAATACATATGAACAAAAAGAAAGACGAGACAACAAAACAAATCATACAGCTTGTGATTGCTATTTGCGTAATAGTTATCAGTTTTGGAGTTGTAAAAGTTATTGGTATTAACGAAGACTACAGGCATAATTTTGAAAGAAACAAAGCCGATAATTCAACAGTTAATACAATTACCACTACCACAAATGTTATAACTAAAAATACAAAAGTTAGATCGGTAGAAAATAAAAAAAATACAGTAAAAACAAATACTAAATCTACTACAACCGCTAAAGAAACAAGAACTACAAAGCCGTATAGCCATAAAATAACCGAAACTACAACGATAGTTATTAAGTCTGAAGCAGAGCCAGAAATAGAACTAATTTCTTATAATATTCCAACAGGTGATACTTCATTTCATGGTTATATGGATTACGCTTGTATTACGGACATCAATTCTCTGCAATATCAGTTACAACTGAATTGTTGGACGGACAGTCAGGGAATACGCAGACAAGGTGACGATGTTTGTATTGCTTTAGGAAGTTATTACGGTACAGAAATAGGTACACGCTATCTAATTACAACCGACATGGATAACTCATTCACCGCTGTTTTAGCCGATTGTAAAGCTGATATTCATACTGACTACAATAATCAGTATCGAGATACAGGCAACGGCTTTAAGAACGTGGTTGAATTTATAGTTGGTACATATGCACTTGATCCTAATGTTATGAGCAGTGGCAACATTGGTACTTATGACAATTATTCTGGTAATATTGTATCAATTCAGAAAATTAGTTAGAAAAGAGGTGAATTTAAAAATTGGCATACGACAAGAAAGCAGGAAAAAGAAAGCGTTTAGCTAGAGAGGAGGAAAACAGACAGCTAAAACGCTACAAGTCAGAGTGTAGAGAACTAGATACATATTTTATGAGCGAGGACGAACTCATTCAAGCCAAAGAAAGACAGAGGATAACAAAAGCTAAAAATAAAGCAATTGTACAAAGAGCTTATATGATTGCTATGGCAACAAATTAAACAAAGAAAGGACAGATGAAAATGGTAACGGAGTATACAGCATATAAAATTAGATTTACTACAGTAAAAGAAGTACAGCAGTTTATTAGACTTGCGAACATGGTTGACTATAATGTAGACCTAAAGCAGAGTCATTATTGCGTAAATGCAAGTAGTATAGTGGGTATATTTGCACTTGACCTAGAAAATGAGGTAATCATGTTTGTACCAACAGAACACGAAAAGAACGCAGAAAAAATGTTTGCAGAATTTATTATAAAGTAAAGGAAAAGACGATGATAAAAATTGAAAATGTTGAAGTAATGGGCTGGGAGGCATCCATCAGAGGTATGCGTAATCCTATGAACTCTTGGGAGAAGAGTGATAGTGGTACTTGTGGCTATCCTCATCATATTGGATGCGCTAATTGTCCGGATCATAAAATATGTAATCATCCTTTTCGTAATGACGGAGTCTTTAAATTAGGTAAAGCCGATTACGAACTCGTTATGAAACTCGTTAAGGCAGGTACAGACCACCGTAAGTTTATGCGTATGATTACAGTATATGCTGACATTACAGCACCACTGTATTGGTGGGCTGAATATGATACATATAAGGTTGGAACAGTTAGAAACAGTTGCTCAAAAATGCACAAACTGTTATCAAAGCCTTTTGAAATGAATGACTTTAGTTTTGACAAGTTGCCAGGATATAAAAACTATGCCGAAAATATAGACATTTTTGAAGAAGTTGCAAGACCTATTGTCGATATTCTTAATGAATTGCGTGACAGTTATCTTAGTTGTGACAATGAAGATAATAAAAAGCAAATATGGTACGCAATATTACAACTGCTACCAGAAAGCTATAATCAACGTTCAACCATCATGCTTAATTACGAGGTACTGGCAAATATTTATAAGTCTCGTAAAAACCATAAGCTTGACGAGTGGAGAGAGTTTTGTGGTTGGATTAAGGCATTGCCATATTCAGAATTGATAACAGGAGGCACAGATGAATAAACCACTATTTTGTATTCTTGGAGCTTCGGCAAGTGGCAAATCAACACTTGTACAAATGCTTGAAAAAGAATTTAATATGAAGCAGATACCCTCTTACACAACTCGTTCTCCGAGATACGAGGGTGAAGCAGGTCATACATTTGTTTCAGAAAAGGAATTTAAGGCACTTAATGATATCGTGGCATATAACTATTATCTCAATAACCATTATGGGGTAACGGCAAGTCAAATTGACGATGATACATATAATCTTTATGTTGTAGACCAAACAGGGCTTAATGAATTACATAAAAAATACAAAGGCAACAGAGAGATTTATTCTATCTTTATAGATTGCCTGCCGATTACTCGGTATGATCGCCTGTTTAGACGTTATTATAAAATGTATAAGAATATTGGCAAAGCATTTAAAGAAGTTAGAAAACGTTTTGAGCAAGACGAGATAGAATTTAGAAACTGCAAATCATCTGTTGATTACGTTATCAATAATGATGAAAATATCAACACAGCTTATGAAAATCTAAAAAAATATGTGAAAAGAATTATAGCTAAGCAGGAGGGAGATAATGATACCGAAACCGAACATAATTAACAGAGAACATTATAATAGCATTGTTTACCTATCTCATCCATATGGTGGTAAACAAGAAAATTTAAGTAAAATAAACGAGTGCCAAAAACTATTAACTATAATGCACCCTGAGAATTTGTATCTCAATCCTAGTGCAATGTTTGGCAACCTTTACGATTGTACCACTTATGAACAAGGGTTGAACATGACTCTGTTATTACTTGAAGAACTTGCAGATGAAATGATTATTTGTTCAAAGGATTGGCAATCCTCTAAAGGCTGTCACACGGAGGTTTTGTATTGTGACAACAGACATATACCGTATAAAATTTGTACTTTGGAGCAAATTAGAGATGAATATGAAAAATACAGAAAGGAACATGATAAGAATGGCTAATTTTATTATTGGTGCTTTGGTTGGGCTTGTACTTGGTTTTCTAATAGCCTATAGAACAGTAACCGAAATGCTTGATGAATTAAACGAGAATGATAAAGAGGAAAATGCCAATGGAACTGAAAGCAAATCTGATAAGACATAGACCGTGGCGTATTGGTGTGGATTGTGATAATGTCATTAATAATTTAGTAGAGAGCATTATTGATGTTTATAATAAGGACTATAATGACAATTTGTCCGTTGCCAATATAACTACCTATAATATGAGACAGTTCTTTAAAAATGTATCTCAAGACAAGTTTTATGACTATTTCACGGATAAGAGGGTATGGGACAACATAAAAGTGCTTGAAAATTGTGTTGCTACATTGAAGAAATACCATGATTTAGGTTGTGAAATTTACATAGTAACAGCTACAGCCCCACAGAATATTTCTAATAAGGCAGCTTGGTTGCAAGAACAACTTCCATTTTTAAATATGTATGATAGTCTCATAGCCATAAAGAACAAGCAAATGCTTAGTGGAGATATTGATATTCTAATTGATGATTGCGTAGACAATTTAGTTGGTGGCTATTATCATAAAATTTTATTTGATTATCCATGGAATAGACTTGGGTTTGAGTCATATGAAAACAACGCTCATATGCTACACCAAAGATACCGTTGTAGGAATTGGAACGATATTGATAAGGCAATTAACATGATTATGAAAACTGATATGGGTACAGAAATAGAATTAGACTTAAAGCCAAAAAACATAGAGCGTATAGAAAACGAACAAAGAATAGAGTTTGTTGTGAACGATGATAAGGAGCAATAAAATGAAAGTAATAAAAAAGGACGGAACATTAGAAGATTTTGATTATCAAAAAATAATCAATGCCTGTAGCAAATCGGCTAACAGGGCGCTAGAAAATCTTTCGGATAAAGATTATGAAAAAATTTGCTCTGCTGTTATGGACTACATAATGGAAGAAGATTTAGAAAATGATTGCATTTCAGTTGAGGCAATACACGCAATAGTCGAACGAACTTTGCTTGACCTTTACCCAAAATCAGGTGAATGTTATAGGCAGTATAGAAATTACAAAAAAGATTTTGTTCATATGATGGACGATGTATATACTAAATCCCAAGGTATTCGTTATATTGGTGACGTTTCAAATGCCAATACTGACTCTACTATGAACAGCACACAGCGTAGTTTGATTTATGGCGAGTTAAATAAAAATCTGTATGATAAATTTTTCTTAAATGTTGAAGAAAGACAGGCAGCGAGAGAGGGCTACATCTATATCCACGACAAGAAAGACAGACTTGATGGTATAAACTGTTGCATTTTCGATATGGCAAATGTTTTGTCTGGCGGCTTTGAAATGGGTAATATTCATTACAACGAACCTAAGACACTTGATGTAGCTTTCGATGTCATAAGCGATGTAACAATGTCAGCAGCTAGTCAACAATACGGTAAGTAATATTGCCGTAATAAAACCTACTTAACCTTGCTAAAGGGTGTGACGAAAGTTGCTAACGGTGAAACCTAAGTCATAATTGATATGGTAATACCGTGCTATCTAATTTCCATAAGAAAATTAGTGAGAGGTTTAATTATGGAGGAAATAATTTTTGAAAATGAAATTGCTTATAAAACTAAATATGACGGATACTATGTTACCAAAAGTGGCAAAGTAATAACTACTAAAGTTAAAGGTGGACAAGGGCGAATAAATATATTTCAACCAAGAGAACATTGTTATAAAGTGGATAAAGATGGATATTTAGAAGTATGCCTTTCTTTTATAGAAAATAATCGACATATAAGGAAATATTACCGAGTACATAGATTGGTATATGAAACACTGATGGGGGATATTCCACAGGAATTGACGATCGATCACATAGATGCAAATCCTCAAAATAATTCAATAGAAAATTTGCAAATATTAACTAGAGAAAATAATACGAGAAAAGCATTAAAAAATAAAAAATCGCCAAAAAGATTTATGTATCAATTATACAAAAACAATATTTATGTTGGAACATTTGATAGAAAAGAATTGGGAAAAAATATTGGATTAAAAGGTAAAGACTTCTATCAGGATACAAACAATAAAAAGCAATTATTACTTCAAGGTTATCAATGGAATTTAATATAAATGGAATTTAGAGAGTGTAGAGGACATCGAAAGAATATCATAATATTATAGCTTTTATTATGAAAGTAATCGAGTAGAGTAGATTATGAGATTGGCACATAATTGAAACAGTAGGCACAATTAGCGGTTGTGAAGATATGTTGCAGTGCGGTATCCAGTATAGAAATATACATCTGCATTGGGTGTTACGATACCTAGAGTTGATACTCTTTTAGCTCCATATGCCGAAAAAAGTTATCAGAAATATGTTGATGAATACCTAAGCATATGTGATAACGGTAATAAGAATAAAGCTGACGAATATGCAACCAGAAAAGTCTATCGAGATTTTGAGCAGGGTTTTCAATCATGGGAAATGGCATTTAATTCTGTAGGATCGTCAAGAGGCGATTATCCTTTCATCGCTATTAGTTTCGGCATAGGTACAAACAGGTGGGAAACCATGGCAAGCGAGGTGGCATTAAAAACACGAATGGGCGGACAAGGAAAAGAGGGCTTTAAAAGACCTGTACTATTTCCAAAGCTGACGTTTTTGTACGATGAAAATTTACATGGTAAAGGTAAAAAGTTAGAATGGCTTTTTGATGTTGCCATTGATTGTAGCAGTAAAGCGATGTATCCAGATTTTTTGTCCTTGACAGGAGACGGTTATATTCCTGAGATGTATAAGAAGTACGGAAAAGTTGTCAGTTTGATGGGTTAAAAATTACACTACGGCTCATCTAAAACTTCGTAAACCTACAAATGTAGGGTGTACAATTCACGTTTTAGGAATTATAGGAAATGATAATTAGGAATTGTGCTAACAGGGAACTAAAAAAATCCTGTGCGAAATTCAAAATAACTAAATAATTTACATAAACCGACAAAAAGGAGAGGACAAAACGAAGGAATATAAAGAATATGACGGTTTCTTAGTGGACGAAGAACTGAACATATACAGCAAAAGAACTATGCGTAAATTAAAACCATATCTCGGTACAGATGGATATTTGCAAGTTCAATATAGAATGGAGAATCATAAACAACACCATAATAGAGTTCATGTGATTATAGCACATTGTTTTATTCCAAACCCTAATAATTATAAATACATAAATCATATTGATAGCAATAAAACCAACAACAATATTGATAATTTGGAATGGTGTACTAATTCATATAATGTTCTGCATGGTTGGCACAGTGGAAACAGGATTCACAAAAATAGAACAAAGGTGTTTGTATTTGATTTTGACGACAATATTGTTGATAGTTTTTCATCAATTAGAGAATGTGGTAGAGTATTGAACTTAGATAGACATAAAATAGCAAGAGTTTTAAAAGGGGAACTTCCCAAAAATTATTTAGGTTATTATTTTAGTTATTTTGATAATCGTCAAGAGACTATCGAAAACATAGCATAAGTGAAAGACTTGTGTGAAGAAGTGAATAGAGTACACATAAGGTGCAACTCCTTATGTGGAACAGCGAAGTACACAGCATTTGGTAACAGAATGTTGTGTAAAGATATAGTCCAATGGCATAATGCCATTGTGTAGAGCTTCGTTGTCGCCTTGGTTTGTAAAAGGTGGCATGAAACCAAAAGACGAAAATGATTACCCTGTCTTTGAGGGTAGATTTAATCTTGGTGCAATATCATTACATTTGCCGATGATATTAGCAAAGGCAAGGCAGGAGAATAAAGATTTTTATGAAGTTCTTGATTATTACCTCGAACTTATAAGAAACCTGCACAAAAGAACGTATGAATTTTTAGGAGAGAAAAAGGCATCGACAAATCCAATGGGATTTACTCAAGGTGGTTTTCTTGGTGGCAATCTCAACCCTAATGATAAAATAAAACCAATACTTTCAGCTATGACTATGAGTTTTGGTATCACTGCTTTAAACGAATTACAGCATTTGTATAATGGTAAGTCACTTGTAGAAGATAGTGATTTCGCCTATGAAGTAATGCAATACATAAATGACAAGGCAAATGAATTTAAAGAACAAGACCATATACTATACGCAATTTACGGTACTCCTGCCGAGAGCCTATGTGGGCTTCAAGTTGAACAATTCCGCAAGAAGTATGGTATCATAGAGGGCGTATCAGACAGACCATACGTTTCCAACTCATTCCATTGTGGCGTATGGGAACATATTACTCCAGTTCAGAAACAAGATACTGAAAAGCGTTTTTGGAATTTGTTCAACGGTGGAAAGATACAATATTGCCGTTATCCTATATCGTATAATAAGGAAGCTATAAAAACGCTTGTAAGACGTGCCATGGATTACGGATTTTATGAGGGCATAAATTTAGCATTATCATATTGTGAGGATTGCGGTTATGAGCAACTAGAAATGGATAAATGCCCGAAGTGTGGGTCGGAAAATATAACTCAGATTGATCGAATGAATGGCTATTTAGGCTTTACTAGAATACATGGTAAAAGTAGATATAATGCCGCAAAGGTTGCAGAGATAAAGGATAGGGTGAGTATGTAATGAACTATCATAATATAACCAAAGATGATATGTTAAATGGTGACGGACTTAGAGTTGTCCTTTGGGTATCAGGCTGTAGTCACCGTTGTCAAAACTGTCAAAACCCACAAACTTGGGACAAAAACAATGGTATACCATTTGATTTAGATACTTTCTTTGAAATATGTGATTATTTAGACAAACCATATATTTCAGGTATCACATTTTCGGGCGGTGATCCTTTACTACCAGATAATCGTGAAATCATACAAGCAATATCTACATTGGTTAAATTTTATTATCCTACAAAAACTCAATGGCTGTATACAGGTTATAAGTGGGAAGAAATTAAAGATTTGCCTATTATGGAGTATCTTGATGTAATCATTGACGGTCAATACGAAGATAGTAAACGTGACATAACATTAAAATGGCGAGGTTCAAGCAATCAGAGGGTCATTGATGTGCAAGAAAGCCTAAAGCAAAACAAAGTAGTATTGTGGTGCGATTAACTACACAAAAATAAAAGGGTTTACATACAAGCAAACCCTTAAACAATTCAAACAAGTCATTAGCCACCATAGAAATTATAATGTGTTCAATATTATGTTTCTGAATGGTGGCGACTAATGACTCTATTAATTATAACATAAAGCAAAAGAAAAGTAAAGGAGATAAAAATGATAACAACAGTAAAATTTGCAAAGACGAAACCAAATGCGGTCATTCCAACTAAAAGACTAGAAGATGCAGGCTATGACGTTTATCCTTGTTTTGACGAAGATTACATAATAATAAAACCACATACTACGGTTATAATACCGACAGGCATAGCTTCAGCTTGTGATACAGATTACTGTTTCGTATTGCACGAGAGAAGTTCAACAGGCACTAAGGGCATGGCACAGAGGTGTGGAATAATTGACAGTGGTTATCGTGGTGAGTGGGGTGTTCCAATTACTAATACAAATGACGTACCGATAGTTATTTGCAAGAAAGAGTTTGTTGCTACCTTTAGCGATTTTGCTAGTGTTTTGTTGCTCCCATATGGAGAAGCTAATTACATTTTATATCCATATGAAAAAGCCATTTGTCAGGCTCTTATACTTCCTGTTCCAGAAGTTGAGATAGAAGAATATACATACGAGGAACTTAAAGCCATTTCGTCAGAAAGGGGTACAGGTCGCCTTGGTAGTAGTGGGAAGTAATATTTAAGGTAGGATAATTAATGAATTGCAAATTTAAAGATTACAATTTGTCTAATTTAATGACTATTAAGGAGCTGCAAAATTATCTGCATATCGGTAAAAATAAAGCATACTATCTCGTTAATAATAATGAAGTACCTACAATACGAATAGGCAATAAAACATATGTTGTTGTAGATAGATTGCAACGATACATAGATAGAAATATAATACTTTGATAAATAAAAGGACAGAAAGTTGATTTCTGTCCTTTTCGTCTTATATGTCTATTTCTTTAATGGTTTTAGCCTTTTCTTCTTCAATCAGATGTACATAAGTGTTATAGGTAAAGGCAACACTGGCGTGACCCAATGTTTCACTTATGATCTTAATATCTACTTTTTTACGAATTAAAAGACTAGCATAAGTGTGTCTGAGCGTGTGCAAGCCTTGTGGATTTAAAATATTGGCTCTTTTGCAAATGGAATGATATGTTGTTTCCAAAGAGTCAATCGAGCGTTTACTCGTAGTAATAACAAGATAGTCGTTTGAACGAGGTTTACGAGTTAAATACAAATGTTTTAAATACAATTTTGCAGATTTCGTTAAATATACAAAACGATGTGTTTGTGTTTTTGTATCTTCCTGATTGGCAACCTTGCGTTCATTATTATCGTCATAATAAGTTACAACATTCTTGTGTATATTTAAGTAATTTGATTTCAAATTTACATCTTGCCACTGTAACGCCATAAGCTCTCCTGCACGAAGTCCTGTATACATCAATATAACTAAAGCAATACCGTTTGTGTATTTATATTGATTGCTATTATCTTTTAATGTTGCACAATCAATAAATTTGGCAATTTCTTCGTCAGTGAAAAAGCGAATGGGCTTCCGAGTAAATATCTTTTTTGAAGGTTCAGCCACAAAATCACAAGGATTGTTTGAGATAATGTGTTGATAATAAGCGTATTTTAGACATTGGTTTATTAAAACATATGCCTTATGAATAGTTGAAAAGCTATATCCTTTATAAATTAGTTTGTTTAAAACTTCATTTTGAATAATTTCGGTTGTTAATTCATTCATTCGATATTCACCTATATACGGAATGACATGATTATTAAGTGTTCCAAGTTCCCTAGTATAGCTTGCTCTTTTTAGACGAATTTTTTTTACTGTGAGCATATAATTGTGGAAATACTCACTTACAAGAATATCTCCTGAAGAATTTTTTATTTCGTCCAAAATCATATTATTGGCATGAGTTTTATTATATTTTCGCATTTTGTCTATTACGTCATTTTGATTTGAGCTAACAAAACGTTTTACCTTCACTCTACCATTACCATACTTGCCAATGGTAATTTGTCCTATCCACTTTGCACGATTATTGTCATAATAAACTGAACCTAAATTTTTAATGTGTCTAGTTTTTTTGTTTCCGACATTTGCCATATGATTATCTCCTTTTAGGGTAGTTTGTTATTATAACATAAATAATCTAAATTGTCAAGCAGAGGAATAACAATAAGTAATATTTTATAACATAAAAATGTAAAATACAATCAGCACAAAGCTAAATTGGTAATACACACTCAAAATATTTTTACACACTTTTACACACTTTCGTAATGACAACTGCATGAAAATCTCGTATTTACGCAGTTTTATTAAATATACCAAAGGGACTTAAAATCCCTCGGGGTAAAACCCGTACCGGTTCAAGTCCGGTTAGCGGCACCATAAATCATCGTAAAATCGGGCTTTTTTGAAGTCCGATTTTATTTTTTTGTCCGTTTATCTACCAATCAGTCACATTTATTTTATTTCTTCATGTCATCAGCCGTATTAGGGCTTCCTACACTCTTGCTTTCCGTAGCGGGCGGCCTTTCGACAGCTCCGCCACCGAGGATATTGGCGATCGTATTAGCTGAGTCAATCTTAGAGTTGAAATCCAAGTGACTGTAAAAATCAGCGGTAGTCCCCTTGCCAAATGGTAACACACTTTCGTATGGTTGATAAATAACGTAAATACGCCTTAAAACAGGCTTCTCTTGTCCTTGAGGGGTTCATCGAGTAGCTCGTAGTAGATGTAGATCTCACGGGGCTGCACCTCGACATAGGCATCAAGCGTGATACCAGACACATCTCACGGGTAAGCTCCTGTAAGCGGTATCCGCCTTCTGTGAACTTCTTGGTGTCCACGGAATACTGCTCTTCATGATGCTTCGCCTTGCGTGCAAGAGATTCCGCTTTTGCCTTTTCCTCGTCCTCTAGTGCGAGACTGCGAATATCTTTAAGCACGATAGCGTCCATATCCTGCATTTTAATGTAATGGCTGGGACAGTATCGCTTTCCGAATTTCATGTAAGAAGTGTAGTTGTAATTGTGGTGGATATACTTTCTCGGCTTCTTCTTACTGCCGCTTGTGGTATTGTTCCACGCAAGGCGGACTTTGTTTCCGCAGTCCTGACAGTAGATCAAACCGCTGAGCCACTACTGTTACGCTTGCCCTGCGACACCGATTGCTCCATCTCACGCACCCTGTCCCAAAGCTCCTGAGAAACAATAGCTTCGTGCGTATTCTTCACAACGATCATGTCTTCATCGTCATTTTTGATGACCTTGTGATTTTTGTAGCTGACAGTTCTTGTGCGGAGCTGAACAAGATGTCCGAGGTAGGTGTAATTGTGAAGTATCTGCTTGACTGTTTCACGGCTCCACATATGCCTTGTACGGCGAGGATTAGGTTTGCCAAGCTTTGCGTAGTAGTAATCTGAGGGAATTGGTACACCGTCCTCGCTGAGCTTATCAGCAATGTGGTGCGGACTGTGACGAACGAAAATGCCCCTCAACGCCGTCCGAGCCAGCCGAGCGGAAAACAAACCGATGAAAACAGCACCCTCTCAGGAACGCTCCGAGAGGGTGCTTTAATGTTGCTATGTATCATTTTAGTATCCACTGATTATGAGATATACCACAATGCTGAATGTGAGTTGTGTGGGATAGGTTTTGTGTGCACCAATAGACTAAGTTTTGTTGGATATTATTTCTTACGAATCGCTTTTCTTTGAATTACATGAAGGACAGAGTACCTGTCCATTCTCTATTTCGGTTTTTCCACCCTTACTCCATGGAGTAATATGATCTGCTTCCCAGTTATTCCAATTACATTTTACCCCACATATTTTGCAAATACCGTTTCCACGTCGATAAATGACTTGACGCTGCGCCTCGTCAAAACTTCTTTTAGGATCTTTTTGTGGAAGATTAGGAACATGGGTTAAAAGGCTTTCTTTAAGGAAATTATGTCTGTAAAGTAATGAATCTTCCGAGTCAGATGAATGAGATACTCTTTCATGGTAGACTACAAGACGTGGATCTTGCTTTTCTGGTTCTTTATGTTCGTCTAATAATCTCTCAGCTTCAAAATCAATAAACCACTTTGCAATATCAGCTTCTCGCTCACGAATATCATAGTTCGGCATTAAATCCATAATTAGTATAAATAGTGAAATGGTGCTGTATCTTTTCAACTCCGGTGTTTTGACAGGAAACATTTTATTAAGATAATCCAAAATGCGATATATTGTTTTGGCATCAGTGGATGAAGTATTAAAATTCTTTGATTTTTCATACATTGCATTTAAATCTCTATCTTTTATATTGCAAATACCCTTGTTCAATTCAAGAAGTGTCATTTGAGCAGCTATGAGATCATAAGTAAAACGAGTATTGGAAAAATTGACTTTCGAGAAGAATTCATGATTAGTAAGCTCTTTTATAAAACCCTCATTCGTCCGGGCATTGCGTTCCTTTTTTCCTGAGCTTTTAAAGTCGTACCATTTTGAAGCCTCAGGAACATTTCTCGTATTTCATCTTCGTTCTGTGTATCAAGTATAACGAAATCCAAATTATAGCTATCTATTATTGTTGCAATATCCATATCAAGTTCGCTATACTTTTTGTTTGCAACATCATAACCATTAACAGGTTCAGCATCTTTAGGCAAAGCGAACTCATCATCATAGAACGACCATATTGCACGAATACGTTGCTGACCGTCGATAACATCATATGTGTCATTGTTTTTTTCGTGCAAATAAATTTTAGGTACATCGAAGTCTCGTAAAATTGAATCAATCAATAGTTGCTTTTGTGCTTTTGTCCATACTGCTGGTCGCTGATAATCAGGATTAGTATCTATTCTTTTACGTTTTTTTGAAAGTGTAAATAGCGGCCATGTTGCTTTTTTCAGCATAATTTCATCTCCTATATCAATTCATACTTGCGTTGTCAACCCACAGCTCACACTGCTGCATAACAGTAGCCACCGCATCGTCCATACCCTCCGGCGGATAGCGATGACTTTTCAGAAGTTTCTTTATCATCATTCGCATTCTGGCTCTTGCACTCTCACGCTTCTGCCAGTCTATCGTGCGATTACGGCGGAGCGTATCGGCAAGCTCCTTTGTGATAGCGATAAGCTCCTCGTTCTCGTAGAAGTCTTTTATCGCCTGCGGTTTGGTGAGTGCATCGTAGAAAGCAAGCTCATCAGCAGTCAAACCGAGATCTTCGCCTGCTTTTTGTGCTTCTCTGATCTGCTTTGCAAGGTTGAGCATTTCCTGAATGACTTCCTCATTGGTAAGCATACCGTTGAGGTAGCGGTTCATAGCACTTTGCATGATCTCGCTGAATTTCTCCGATTTTACAAGGTTTGTTCGCTTGTAGATATGTACCTGTTCAGCAATCAGGCGTTTCAGCAGCTCAACAGCAAGGTTCTTTTCTTTCATTTTGGAGATCTCCTCCAAGAATTTTGGATCAAACAGCGAAAAGTCCTGTTCCTTGTCGGAGAAAAGGTTGATAACACCATCACTCTTGATACTCTGCTTCAACAGCTCATTGATTTTGGCATTGATCTCAGGGAGTGAGAGCCTTTTACCTCCGCCCTGATTGAGAATACGCATCAACAGGACACGGACAGCTTCAAAAAAGGCGGCTTCTTCACGCTCATCTTCCTCAGCGATAGAGGAACACAGCGAAAGTGCCTGTTTCAGCAGCAGAGCTTCTTTTGTGTAGCTTTCTCTGTCTTTCTCCCTCTTTCTGTCCATGAGAAAATTGACCGCACCAGTGATCGTGCGTCCTGCCGTAAGCTCATTACCGCCGAAAAATGCAGAATAATCATATTCATGGAGCAGATCACGGCAGACTTGCAGTTTCTCCTGAAACTTCGGATATGCTACCTTTGCAATATCCGTGTTGCCGTAATTCTTCTTGTCACGAACGGTATAATCGTTCATAGCCTGCTTCAATGCACCTGCGATACCGACATAATCAACGACAAGACCGCCCTCCTTGTCACGGAACACTCTGTTGACACGGGCGATAGCCTGCATCAGATTATAGCCCATCATCGGTTTATAGACATACATCGTCGCAAGGGACGGCACATCAAAGCCTGTCAGCCACATATCGACCACGATAGCAATTTTCAGAGGACTGTCATTGTCCTTGAATTTTGTTGCAAGCTCCTCCTTGTGGCGCTTGTTGCCGATGATACTGTGCCATTCCTCGGGATCTTTGTTAGAAGCCGTCATGACCACAGCGACCTTTTCCTCCCAGCCCGGACGAATTTCAAGGATACGCTTATATATCTTCATAGCGATAGCACGGGAGTATGCAACGATCATCGCTTTACCTGTCAGCAGGTTCTCACGATAGCTTTCATAATGGTCAAGAATATCGTCAACAAGGGACTTTATCGTATCATCGTGACCGAGGATAGCTTCCATTTGCCCAAGCTCACGCTTGCTTTTCTCTATTACGTCAGCATCGGCATTCTGCGCCATGATCTCATATTCGGTGTCGATCAGTTTCAGAGTGTTTTCATCGAGTTTCAGCTTCATGACACGGCTTTCATAGTAGACAGGACGTGTCGCACCGTCCTCGACAGCCTGTGTCATGTCATAGATGTCAATATAATCTCCGAATACTTCACGGGTATTTCTGTCCTCTCTGGAAATAGGCGTACCCGTAAAGCCGATATATGTAGCATTCGGGAGCGTATCACGGATAATTCGAGCTGTACCGATGACCTTACGGGCAACAAGCTCGCCGTCCTCATTCTTCGTCATCTTGATCTTTTCGGTAAGACCGTACTGCCCTCTATGAGCTTCATCAGCCATGACAATAATATTTCTTCTTTCAGACAGCGGCTCACCCGATTCCTCAAACTTCTGCATCGTGGTAAAGATAATGCCGTTAGCCTTGCGACCGTCAAGGAGTGTTTTCAGGTGTTCACGGCTTTCAGCGTGGACAGGCTCTTGACGGAGAAACGCCTTGCATTTCGCAAACTGCGAATAGAGCTGATCGTCAAGATCGTTTCTGTCCGTGATAACAACGACAGTCGGGCTTTCAAGGGCAGATTGCAGTAAATGGGCATAGAATACCATAGACAGCGATTTGCCCGAACCCTGCGTATGCCAGAACACACCTCCCTTACCGTCGGTGACAGTAGCTTTCTTGGTGGATTCGATAGCCTTGCGAACGGCAAAATACTGATGATAGCCTGCAAGTATCTTATAACTCTGCAAGCCCTCGTTGGAAAACAGGATAAAGTTTTTTAGAATGTCGAGCAGGCGGTCTTTCGTGAAGATACCCTCAAAGAACGTGTCAAATTGGGCAAACTGCGTATTTTCATAGCTGCCGTCTTTTGTTTTCCACTCCATATAGCGATCTTCGCCCGAAGTGATCGTGCCTGCACGGTTTTCGGAAAGGTCACTCATAACGCAGATAGCATTATAGATGAACATAGAGGGAATGGAGTGCATATAGTTCCTGATCTGCGTATAGGCTTCGGAAGCGTCCGTTTCCTCACGGGAGGGAGATTTCAGCTCCATAAGCACCACGGGCAGACCGTTGATGAACAGCAGGACATCGGGGCGCTTCTCGTCATTCTCTATGAAAGTCCACTGATTTGCAACGATAAATGAGTTGTTGTCCGTGTTTGCGTAGTCAACAAGATAGCAGATTGCAGAACGCTCCTCGCCCTTATCAGTATAGCGGACTTCGATGCCGTTTTGCAGATAGTCCATAAATACAGCGTTTTTCTGCACCAGCTCGCCGTTTTCAAAATTCTGGAGCTTAAAGAGTGCATCGCTGATCGCATCATCGGGGAGCGTGGGATTTAGCCGATACAAGGCTTCTGTAAGCTCGTCCATATACAGCGGTGTCTTATAGTCACGGTCTATTGCCGGACCGTAGGCGTGGGTGTAGCCCATTTCCTCAAATAGCTGTATTATTGCGTTTTCGTATTTTTCTTCGGTGTAAGGCATAAATATCTCACCTCAAATTCTCTTATATGCTATATCTCGTACTCTTTGTAAAAATACAGTATATCTATTGTTTAGTATTTCTGCAAAGGCTTCTAATTCGTTAATTCTAATCGGAAAATGAATAGTATTCTCATCATGTCGAGTCGCTGTCCATAGACGAGATGAAAAATCGTATCCTCCTTCAATTTTATGATAGCTCTTGAAATCTGTAATCGGATTATAGACAATAGGAGTATCAGCAAATCGTTTCTCTTTGGAGTTCGGCTCATTAAGATTGATAGGGTGGGCGCTGAGAAGTGCGCGTATTTCTTTGAAATACTGCCTATCATCGAGAGACTTGTATAACTCTGGACGATTCAGAAAAACAGTATCATCAGGCAAAGGCATTTGCTTCTTTTCCTTATATAATACACGATATATCTGGTCAGTTGCTTCAAGAAGAATGTCAATATAAGTTATAAGCAATATCAAATGATTAAGATCGTGATTATTTCTGAAATCAATGGAATTAAGCTGTTTTACTGCTTCACGACTCCATATAATGCCAGAATGAACAGTATTAGCTCTTGAGTGATTGTCCTTATCATGAATGTAGTAACTGATGCGACGATCCAACAGCCTATTACAGTAACATTCAGCAAACTTTTCAATATATTCTGTTGGTAAGTTCATATCGTACTCCTAACATAAATGAAAATTTAGAGCAGCAGGCGCAGGCTCTTTACAAGGCGTGGTTTGTTGATTTTGAGCCCTTTGGCGGGGTTATGCCTGATGATTGGCAAATCGTACCTTTGGACGAATTATGCGATTCCATTTCCAAAAAGCATAGATTCAATAAGCCTGAGCTTATTTTCCTTAATACAGGCGATGTCGAAAATGGTATGGTTTTACATAACAATTATTCTGAAGTATCACAAATGCCCGGACAAGCAAAGAAATCAATAGCTATCAATGATATTCTATACAGCGAGATTCGTCCCATTAACAAACACTTCACCTATGTGAACTTCAACGCTGACGATTATGTCGTGTCTACAAAGCTAATGGTTTTGAGAGCAAAAGGGATTAGCCCAAGAAGACTGTATCAATTTCTAACTATGCCAGATACTTTGAACGAGCTACAACATGAAGCTGAAACGAGATCGGGTACTTTCCCTCAAATTAGATTTGATAATATTCAACAATTAGAAATGATAGTAGCTTCTGAGCAGATTGAGAATGAGTATTCTGAACGATTGAATACTATCTATTCCATGATTGATAGCAATAACGCTGAAAATCAACGCCTTGCCGCCCTCCGTGACACGCTCCTGCCGAAACTGATGAACGGCGAGATTGATGTGTCAGAGGTCAAGATTTAGGCGGCTTGCAGGCGTAAATTTTCATTTATGTTAGGATAAACAATATGGATTTAAAGAAAAAAATATACTATAGCTTTGATTTAGCATTGTTTTTGTCAGGAATTCTTTTGCTATTATTTAGCCAGAGTAAATCTAAAACAATAGAAATCAGAGCGATTATGGGAGAGTTGGCTATCATATCCTCTTATTTTCTTTTCCCATTTATTGTTTCAAAAAAGAAGGAAAAATTCTATCAAACATTATCATTTCATTTTGCTTTGTTGATAGTTTCGCTTTTTATTGCATATGCCTCCTTAAAAGTATATGTAAACTATGCTGATGGTTCTGTATGGTGGAAAGAAATTCTTGCTGCGAGTGGAGTTCTTTTAGTTCTAACTTATCTATCATATTTGTTGATTAACTTTGTGAGGTCACTATATCTGCTAAGTGAAAAACTAATATCGTTTCTTATTAATTCTAATGTTGAGAGCAAATATAAAAACGCAAAGAAAATTATAGAGAAGATTACTGCATTTATAGTTACATTAACAGCAATGGCAGCAAGTATAACAGCTTTAATCGCTTCGTTAAAGAACATCATATAATATGAACACATGGTTGTAGGATGTTGGTACTTTGAAAGGAGTACCTACAATGAAAACTACGCTTATCACCACTATCGAGCAGGCTATGCTGAAAAAGCTCGATAATGCACAGCTTCAAGCCTTGCACGAGGTTCTTGTGCAGGCTTTCAAGGGTGTATCGGTCACGGCTGTGGCTGATGTCGACAAAGCACCCGACAATATGGAGATTTTAGAGGACTTTCTTTCTGCAAAGCGGATAGAAGGCTGCTCAGAGAAGTCGCTGAACTACTACCGCAAGACGATCACGGCGGCTCTTGACGGTATCGGCAAGGGTATCAAGCATATCGCAACGGACGATCTGAGGGCGTATCTGACCGACTATCAGGCAGAAAAGAAGTCCAGCAAGGTCACTATAGATAACATTCGCCGTATCCTGTCGAGCTTCTTCTCTTGGCTGGAGGACGAGGACTATATCATCAAAAGTCCCGTTCGGCGCATTCACAAGGTCAAGACAAGCAAGACGATCAAGGAAACCTACACGGACGAGAACTTGGAACTTATGCGTGATAACTGCGTAGAATTGCGGGATTTAGCTATGATTGATATGCTTGCTTCTACGGGTATGCGTGTGGGCGAAATGGTCTTGCTGAACCGTAGCGACATTGATTTTAATGAACGTGAGTGCGTGGTGCTTGGCAAGGGCGATAAGGAGCGTATTGTGTACTTCGATGCCCGTACAAAGCTCCATTTGCAGAGTTACCTCGCTTCACGGACAGACAGCGATCCTGCCTTGTTCGTGTCGCTCCGATCTCCACATAAGCGGTTGACGATAGGTGCAATCGAGCTGCGGTTACGTGAAATGGGGCGAAAACTCGGAATAAGCAAGGTTCACCCTCACAAATTCAGGCGGACGCTTGCGACTATGGCTATCGACAAGGGTATGCCGATTGAGCAGCTTCAAAGGTTGCTCGGTCATGAAAGAATTGATACTACACTACAATATGCGATGGTGAAGCAGAGCAATGTGAAGCTGGCGCATAGGAAATACATTGGATAGGATGGTGTAATGATGTACACTGAAACAATAAAATTGGAAAGCGTAATTACAGATATAGCAGCAGGACCGTTCGGCTCGAATCTGAAAATATCCTGTTTTGTGGATTACGGCTTCCCAATAATTGATGGTGCTAACCTGAAAGGGTTTAAGGTAACAGATAATGTCACTAAATTTGTTACAGAAGAAAAGGCAAGGTCGCTCCATAGGTCTATTGCCAAAAGAAATGACGTTATTGTTACGATAAGCGGAACTTTAGGACAGATAGCGTATATACCCGAAAACTCAATGTTTGAGGAATACCTTTGCTCTCAAAGACAATTCAGGGTGTCATTTGATACTGAGAGAGTTTTTGTTCCTTACTTGGTATATTATTTTCATTCTCGTGAGGGACAGCACAAGATTCTTTCTTTTGCCAATCAAACAGGTGTTCCTGCATTGTCACAACCTCTAAAGAATTTCAGAAACATTGAGGTTGATTTGCCCGATATTGATACGCAAAAGCAGATTGCAAGTGTTATGCTATCATTAGACGATAAGATAGAACTAAATACTGCGATAAATGAAAATTTAGAGCAGCAGGCGCAGGCTCTTTACAAGGCGTGGTTTGTTGATTTTGAGCCCTTTGGCGGGGTTATGCCTGATGATTGGCAAATCGTACCTTTGGACGAATTATGCGATTCCATTTCCAAAAAGCATAGATTCAATAAGCCTGAGCTTATTTTCCTTAATACAGGCGATGTCGAAAATGGTATGGTTTTACATAACAATTATTCTGAAGTATCACAAATGCCCGGACAAGCAAAGAAATCAATAGCTATCAATGATATTCTATACAGCGAGATTCGTCCCATTAACAAACACTTCACCTATGTGAACTTCAACGCTGACGATTATGTCGTGTCTACAAAGCTAATGGTTTTGAGAGCAAAAGGGATTAGCCCAAGAAGACTGTATCAATTTCTAACTATGCCAGATACTTTGAACGAGCTACAACATGAAGCTGAAACGAGATCGGGTACTTTCCCTCAAATTAGATTTGATAATATTCAACAATTAGAAATGATAGTAGCTTCTGAGCAGATTGAGAATGAGTATTCTGAACGATTGAATACTATCTATTCCATGATTGATAGCAATAACGCTGAAAATCAACGCCTTGCCGCCCTCCGTGACACGCTCCTGCCGAAACTGATGAACGGCGAGATTGATGTGTCAGAGGTCAAGATTTAGGCGGCTTGCAGGCGTAAATTTTCATTTATCGCAGTATTTACAGAAATCTTATTACCTATGCTGGATAATACGCCTGCGATTTTATGCTGTGTATTCATATTGGGCATAGGAATAGTCATTTTTAGAAAATGCGATTTGGGTAATTGAGGCTGCGCACTTCCGCTTTGTATTGATAAGATTTGATTATAGAACCATTTGCTTCTTAGCACTTGATATAAGTAGTAATTATCAATCTTATCACCACACCTTATAATAAGCATTCCTGAATTTATACGGATATTATCATAAGGCACTTCATCAGAGTATATTGCAACATTACCCACAGTACCACGAGTTGTAATCACAATATCTCCACGCATTAGTTTTCCATTATTCAGCAACTCATCTTTTTTTTGTGTGATAAATTGATTATCAGCGAATAAGAAACCATTTTGTGTAACATTCTTAGCAGAAAGGAAAAGGCAATGACCTGCTTCAAGTAATTCATCTTGATGAGGATAGTTTTTTCCTCTATCACCGTCAATTACATCAATATTAATATCGCATAATTGAACAATATCAAATGTCATACCCAATCGCCCCCAGCTTCTCCCTGATCTCATTTTCAAGCTCATGGGACTTCTTGAACATATCCGACAGTTCCGAGGTCAGGCGCTTCATTTTCTCATCGAACGGCTCGCCGTCATCTTCCTGCTCCTCAATGCCGACATAGCGTCCCGGTGTAAGGATATAGTCCTGTGCAGCGATAGCCTGAATGTCAGCCACCGCACAGAAGCCCTTGACTTCCTCTAATGTGCCGTCCTGAAATGCCTTGAATGTATCAGCAAGTTTCTGAATGTCCTCGTCCGTGAAATCACGGTGCTTGCGGTCAACCATATAACCCATTTTACGAGCATCAACGAACAGCGTTTTGCCTTTCTGCTTCTTACCCTTTGTAATGAACCACAGCGTTACAGGGATAGTGACGGAGTAGAAAAGCTGTGTCGGCATCGAAACGATACCCTCAACCAAGTCGGCTTCAATGATATTTTTACGAATGTCACCCTCACCGCTGGACTGCGTTGACAGCGCACCATTTGCAAGCACCAGACCAATTTTGCCGTTTGGTGCAAGGTGGTGTATCATGTGCTGTATCCACGCATAGTTAGCGTTTCCGGCAGGCGGCACACCGTATTTCCAGCGAATATCGTCTTTGAGCTTGTCCTGCCCCCAGTTTGAGAGGTTGAACGGCGGATTTGCCATGATAAAGTCGGCTTTCAAGGTCTTGTGCAGGTCGTTGAAGAACGTGTCAGCGTGATACTGTCCGAAATCCGCATCAATACCACGGATAGCCATATTCATCTTAGCCATTTTCCAAGTGTCGGCATTGGACTCCTGTCCGTAAACAGAGATATTGCCCCTGTTTCCGCTGTGAGCCTGAATGAATTTCGCACTCTGCACAAACATACCGCCCGAACCGCAGCAAGGATCGTAAACACGGCAGTTCTCAAACGGACGCAATATCTCAACAAGGGTACGCACCACGCTTGACGGAGTATAGAACTCACCGCCCTTGACACCCTCGTAGGCGGCAAACTGAGCGATACAGTATTCATAAGTGCGACCGAGCAAGTCCTTGCTGTCCTCCGTGTCGGTCATATCCATATTGGTGAACAGATCGACAACATCACCGAGAACACGCTTGTCCAAGTCGGGGCTTGCGTAGTTCTTCGGAAGAACGTTTTTCAATGTCTTGTTCTCGTCCTCGATAGCTCTCATAGCATCATCAATGACCGAGCCGATCTCAGGAGTGTGAGCCGCAGCGGACACCACCGACCACCGAGCCTTTTCAGGCACGAAGAAAATATTGTCCATAAGGTATGCGTCAGGCTCGTCCTCGAAGCCGTCACCCTCAGCCACAAGCTCGTTATAACGCTTCTCAAATGCACTTGATATGTAACGCAGGAAGATAAGTCCCACGATAACTTTTCTATATTCGGCAGCCGGAATATGCCCCCACAACACGCAGGCAGCGTCCCAAATCTGCTTTTCAAAGCCAATATTGGCGGTATTCTTTTCAGCCATAGTTTTTACACCTCTTAAACCTACGCTTACAGCGAGGTATTATCTGTTATATTATAGCACAATCTGCACAAATAGTCAATCATTCGACACCGAAAAATCTATATTTTTCACTGGGGATTTTCGTATTAAGTACAATTACGGTTGATAAAACGAAAGGCGTTGTAAAAAAACAGCGCTCAAAGAGTCGAGATTTCCTACTTTTCGGGAAATCTCGACTCTTTTTTATGCCAAATCGCAAAAATAACTATTTTGGCTGAATTTTGGGTACAGCAAACACAGCGGCACAAAAACTGCGTTTTTGCCGATTATTAAAATGT